>Ga0163144_10000852_pt1 | contig 72505 bp, 40 predicted proteins | sample OliLak19BULKMAT1_FD_123175 | JGI IMG/M metagenome (GOLD analysis project Ga0163144, IMG submission 123175) | Freshwater microbial mat bacterial communities from Lake Vanda, McMurdo Dry Valleys, Antarctica - Oligotrophic Lake LV.19.BULKMAT1 | ecosystem: Environmental > Aquatic > Freshwater >... | reverse complement strand
CGCGCCGGTGGAACCCGTGCCGCCGGTCGCGCCGGTGGAACCCGTGCCGCCGGTCGCGCCGGTGGAACCCGTGCCGCCGGTCGCGCCGGTGGAACCCGTGCCGCCGGTCGCGCCGGTGGAACCTGTGCCGCCGGTCGCGCCGGTGGAACCTGTGCCGCCGGTGGCGCCAGTGGAACCCGTGCTACCGGTCGCGCCGGTGGAACCAGTGCCGCCGGTGGCGCCTGTAGAACCCGTGTTGCCGGTGGCGCCCGTGCCGCCCGTCGATCCTGTCGCGCCGGTGGCTCCGGTGCCGCCCGTTTGACCGGTGGCGCCTGTAGAACCCGTGCCGCCGGTAGGTCCGGATGCTCCCGTGGAACCCGTCGCGCCTGATTGTCCGGTTGATCCCGTCGCGCCGGTGGAACCGGTTGCGCCTGTGTAACCCGTCGCGCCGGTGCCGCCTGTTTGACCAGTAGCTCCCGTGGAACCCGTGCCGCCAGTAGGTCCGGACGCGCCGGTGGAACCGGTCGCGCCTGATTGTCCGGTTGATCCCGTCGCACCGGTGGCGCCCGTCGCGCCGGTAGAACCAGTGGCTCCGGTGGCTCCGGTTCCGCCCGTCGCACCGGTTGCGCCCGTGCCGCCGGTCGCTCCGGTGGCGCCGGTAGAACCGGTCGCACCCGATTGTCCGGTTGATCCCGTAGCGCCGGTTGCGCCCGTCGCGCCAGTAGCTCCGGTTGCGCCGGTCGCGCCCGTTCCACCGGTTGCGCCAGTTGCGCCCGTAGATCCCGTAGCTCCGGTTGCGCCCGTGCCGCCGGTGGCACCTGATTGTCCCGTCGATCCGGTCGCGCCCGTCGATCCGGTCGCGCCCGTCGATCCAGTGGCTCCGGTTGCGCCCGTTGCACCCGTGCTGCCGGTCGCACCCGTGCTGCCCGTCGATCCCGTTGCTCCGGTCGCGCCAGTTGCGCCCGTGGATCCCGTAGCTCCGGTTGTGCCAGTGCCGCCGGTTGCGCCCGTGGCTCCAGTGCTGCCGGTGGCACCCGTGGCTCCAGTGCCGCCGGTGGCACCAGTCGCGCCGCTTGCTCCCGTGGAGCCGGTCGCGCCTGTTCCGCCAGTCGCGCCGGTCGCGCCTGTTCCGCCCGTCGATCCTGTCGCGCCGGTTGCGCCTGTGCCACCGGTGGAGCCGGTCGCGCCCGTGCTGCCGGTTGCGCCCGTGCTGCCGGTTGCTCCCGTCGCGCCGGTTGCGCCTGATTCTCCCGTGGCTCCGGTCTGCCCGGTGGCTCCAGTGGCGCCCGTTGCGCCAGTGCCTCCGGTTGCACCCGTGGCTCCAGTTCCGCCAGTGGCTCCGGTTGCGCCTGTCGAACCAGTCGCGCCGGTCGCGCCGGTGGAACCGGTTCCGCCTGTTGATCCCGTCGCACCCGTTTCGCCGGTTGCGCCCGTGGCGCCTGTCGATCCCGTCGCGCCCGTTGCACCCGAGGCGCCCGTAGCACCGGTTTGTCCGGTGGATCCGGATGCTCCGGTTGCGCCCGAGGCTCCGGTTTCGCCCGAGGCTCCGGTTGCGCCCGAGGCGCCCGTGGCTCCGGTTGCGCCCGTTGCGCCGGTGGCGCCGGTGGAACCCGTACCGCCTGTTTCACCAGTTTGTCCCGTGGCTCCGGTGGCTCCGGTGGCTCCGGTGGCTCCGCTCGCTCCAGTGGCTCCAGTCTGTCCGGTTTCGCCAGTCGCGCCGGTTTTACCCGTAGCCCCGGTTGCACCTGTGGCTCCGGTTGCGCCCGTGGCTCCGGTTGCGCCCGAGGCGCCGGTCGCGCCAGTCGCGCCGGTTGCGCCCGTCGCGCCGGATTCTCCGGTCGCGCCGGTCTGTCCTGTAGCGCCGGTGGCTCCGGTCGCTCCAGTAGCGCCAGTGGCGCCAGATTCGCCGGTCGCGCCCGTTCCACCCGTCGCTCCAGTGGCGCCCGTCGCCCCGGTGGCACCCGATTCTCCGGTTGCGCCCGTTTGTCCGGTGGCACCCGTAGCCCCGGTTGCACCCGTCGCGCCGGTTGCGCCCGTGGCGCCGGTTTGTCCGGTGGCTCCGGTTGCGCCCGTGGCTCCGGTCGATCCTGTTTCACCGGTTGCGCCCGTCGCTCCGGTCTGTCCCGTCGCGCCCGTGGCTCCGGTCGCTCCGGTCTGTCCGGTTTGTCCAGTGGCGCCTGTCGCGCCGGTCTGTCCGGTTTGTCCCGTGGCACCCGTGGCTCCGGTCGCACCGGTCGCGCCGCTTTCGCCAGTGGTACCCGTCTTACCGGTTTGTCCGGTGGCACCCGTGGCTCCGGTCGCACCGGTCGCACCGGTCGCTCCCGTTTTACCGGTTTGTCCCGTGGCTCCAGTGGCTCCGGTCGCGCCGGTGGCTCCGGTCGCGCCGCTTTCTCCCGTCGCGCCCGTCGCACCAGTGGCGCCGGTGGCCCCGGTCGCGCCGGTCGCGCCGGTTTCGCCAGTCTTGCCCGTTTGGCCGGTGGCGCCGGTCGCACCAGTGGCGCCAGTGGCTCCGGTAGCGCCGGATTCACCCGTGGCGCCGGTGGCACCGGTTTTACCGGTTTGTCCCGTTGCGCCAGTTGCGCCCGTGGCGCCGGTGGCGCCCGTCAATCCTGTTTGTCCCGTCGCACCGGTTGCGCCAGTTGCGCCCGTGGCGCCGGTGGCACCAGTACTTCCTGTTTCGCCCGTCGCACCGGTGGCCCCAGTTGCGCCCGTGGCGCCGGTGGCTCCGGTCGCGCCTGATTCTCCAGTCGCGCCGCTTTCGCCGGTCGCGCCGGTTTTACCCGTTTGTCCAGTGGCACCCGTCGCGCCTGTCTGTCCGGTCTGTCCGGTGGCGCCCGAGGCGCCGGTCGCACCGGTTGCGCCCGTCTCGCCGGTCGCGCCGGTTTTACCCGTTTGTCCGGTGGAACCAGTAGCGCCGGTGGCGCCCGTTCCGCCTGTCTCACCTGTGGCTCCGGTCAGGCCGGTTTGTCCAGTGGCTCCGGTTTGTCCAGTGGCACCCGTCGCGCCGGTGGCGCCGGTCACGCCGGATTCTCCGGTGGCCCCAGTTGCGCCGGTGGCACCGGTGGCGCCGGTGGCTCCGCTTGCACCCGTCGCGCCGGATTCTCCGGTGGCGCCGGTTTGTCCAGTTGCGCCGGTTGCACCCGTCGCGCCGGTGGCGCCGGTGGCGCCGCTTTCGCCCGTCGCGCCCGTCTTGCCGCTCGCGCCGGTGGCTCCCGTGGCCCCTGTTTTACCTGTTTCACCGGTCGCGCCGGTTTGGCCCGTCGCACCAGTGGCGCCGGTGGCGCCGGTGGCGCCGGTCGAACCGGTCTGTCCAGTCTCACCGGTGGCTCCCGTTTTTCCAGTCGCGCCCGTCGCACCGGTTGTGCCCGTCGCGCCGCTTTCGCCGGTCGCGCCCGTCTTGCCGCTTGCGCCCGTTGCGCCCGTGGCACCGGTCGCACCCGTTGCACCGGACTCTCCGGTGGCTCCAGTTTTTCCGCTCGCGCCGGTGGCGCCCGTCGCACCGGTCGCGCCGGATTCTCCGGTGGCTCCAGTCTGTCCAGTTGCTCCGGTGGCTCCGGTGGCTCCGGTGGCGCCCGTCTTGCCTGTTTCACCGGTCGCGCCAGTTTGTCCCGTGGCACCCGTGGCGCCGGTCGCACCGGTCGCGCCCGTCGAACCGGTTTCTCCCGTCGCACCGGTTTTTCCGCTCGCGCCCGTAGCACCCGTGGCGCCGGTCGCACCGGATTCACCGGTTTGTCCCGTGTCTCCCGTGGCGCCCGTGGCACCCGTGGCGCCTGTGGCACCGGTCGCACCTGATTCTCCAGTTTTTCCGCTTGCGCCGGTGGCTCCGGTGGCTCCGCTTGCGCCCGTCGCGCCGGTTTGTCCGGTCTCTCCGGTGGCGCCCGTTTTTCCGCTAGCGCCCGTCGCGCCGGTTGCACCCGTCGCACCGGATTCACCGGTGGCTCCGGTTTGCCCCGTGGCTCCGGTCGCTCCGGTTGCACCGGTTGCACCGGTCGCACCGGTCTGTCCAGTTTCACCGGTCGCTCCCGTTTTTCCACTCGCGCCGGTGGCTCCGGTTTTACCGGTTTGTCCGGTTTCACCGGTGGCGCCCGTCGCTCCAGAGGCGCCGGTGGCACCCGTGGCTCCGGTCGCGCCCGTCGCGCCGCTTTCACCGGTGGCGCCCGTCTTACCGCTCGCGCCCGTCGCGCCGGTGGCTCCAGTCGCACCACTTTCACCTGTTTGTCCGGTGGCACCCGTGGCGCCCGTCGCGCCGGTGGCACCCGTGGCGCCGGTCGCACCGGATTCACCGGTGGCTCCGGTTTTGCCGCTCGCGCCGGTGGCACCCGTGGCGCCCGTCGCGCCGCTTTCACCCGTCTGTCCCGTCGCGCCGGTCTTGCCGCTCGCGCCGGTGGCACCCGTGGCGCCGGTCGCGCCGCTTTCGCCAGTTTGTCCGGTGGCGCCGGTGGCGCCCGTGGCTCCGGTGGCGCCGGTCGCACCGGTCGCGCCGCTTTCACCTGTTTGTCCGGTAGCGCCGCTCGCGCCGGTGGCTCCGGTGGCTCCGGTTTGTCCCGTCGCGCCACTTTCACCCGTGGCTCCGGTTTTGCCGCTTGCGCCCGTCGCGCCGGTGGCGCCGGTCGCGCCGCTTTCACCTGTTTGTCCGGTGGCTCCGGTCGCGCCGGTTTTACCGCTCGCGCCGGTGGCGCCCGATCCACCTGATTCGCCCGTTTGGCCAGAGGCTCCGGTCGCGCCGGTTTTGCCGCTTGCGCCCGTAGCGCCCGTGGCGCCGGATTCTCCAGTGGCCCCGGTTTGTCCCGTGGCGCCCGTGGCACCTGTGACCCCAGTCGCGCCAGTCGCGCCGGTCGCGCCGCTTTCGCCGGTCGCGCCCGTTTTACCACTGGCGCCAGAGGCGCCGGTGGCGCCGGTCGCGCCGCTTTCACCCGTTTGTCCCGTTTGTCCGGTGGCTCCCGTTTGTCCGGTGGCTCCGCTCGATCCGGTGGCTCCGCTCTCGCCGGATTGTCCGGTGGCGCCGGTCGCGCCGGTCTTTCCGCTCGCACCCGTCGCGCCGGTGGCGCCGGATTCACCCGTTTGTCCGGTGGCGCCACTTGCACCCGTTTGTCCGGTGGCTCCGCTCGATCCGGTGGCTCCCGTTTCGCCGGTCTTGCCGCTCGCGCCCGTGGCGCCACTCGCGCCGCTTGCGCCGGTGGCGCCCGTTTCACCCGTTTGTCCGGTGGCGCCACTTGCACCCGTCGCGCCGGTGGCGCCCGTCTGTCCCGTTTGTCCGGTGGCTCCGCTTGCTCCGCTCGCTCCGCTCGCGCCGGACATGCCGGTCACCCCGACGAAGCCTGACGTCGGTCCGACCCAGTGGCCGGTCGCCGTGATGACCAAGCCTCCCGTGTAGCCGGTATATCCGGGAATGCTGACCGTATTCGGATGGATATCGCGGCCGTAAACATCACCGGCTTGGAAAGCGAAAGCGACGCCCGTGTATTTGAAACGCGGAGTGAGCGCGGGATCCAGGTTGATCGAGAGCTCCACCCAAAGATCGTCGTAGCCGGGCGTTCCGAGATAAGTCGGAAGTGCCGTGATCGTGCCGAGTTCGAGGGAGAAAGTTCCGTCGACGACGTTGACGTTCGCGCCGCCCGCATGCGTTTCCGTCCAGAACGGCGCGCCGCCGGCTTCTTGAACGTAAATATTGAAAGTCATGTCGACCGCGGTGTTGATCGGCACGCCAGCGGGGTCGGTGAGGAAGCCTTGGAAATTCAGAGTGCGCGTCGTGACCGGCGCAGCGGCAAAAGTTACGGCGGTGAAAGAGAAAATAGAGAGGCAAAGGGCGGCGCCGAAGACGGCGAGCCCTTTTAATCCCAACTTACGTACCACAGGGATAGATCGATCTATTTCGAGGCGAGGGGCCCTCGAACCACAGACGTTCCGCATCGATCTCAATACCTGACTACATTGTACAACAATTGAAATCCTCCCACTATCATCCTCTTCTGATCGACGTGGAGGAGAGATAAGTTGAGCGGAATTCAGGGCAGGCTATTGAATTATCAGGGGAAATTTCAGTAGACGGGGATTTAGAGGAGCTCGAGTCAATATATGCAAAAGTTTCTTTACCTTAACGCGCCGCTCAATTTGTCCCGTTGCATTATAAGGCATCGTGTCAACTGAATCAGCTCATCTATACTCGATTTGAGCGGACCCCTTTGGATGGCGAAAACCTAAAACCGGATGATGGAAACTTGTTTTTTCCGCTCCTGAAGCCAAGCCGCGTAGCTGACTTTGGGCACGCTGACGGAGATGAAGCTGGCTTGATCCGCCGGGCTTTTCGTCTTTTTCTCCCTCTCGACCAGGAGCCAAAACTCACCGCCATCGACGAGTTCGGGACGTCCTTTCAGCCATGAAACAATCTCCTGATTTTCGGATTCATCCGCCTGGTGAAGCCAATCATCGTGGAGCTTGCGTGCCGCATCGGGGAAGTCGCGTAGCGAATTCTTTTCGGAATCACCCGCGACGATCGTCCATTTTCCGTCCGGATTTTTCACCGCACGGATCGGGTGTGGGGAAAGTCCGGCCGATCGGGCAGCAGGTGAAAACCCAAGTTTCAAACTTTTTTTCAGAAGCGTTTCCGCCACCGCGCGGGACTCTGCATGAATCGCGGGATGGTGCAGAAAAAAATCAAAATAAATCACCCGCTGGGCGAAAGTCGGCAAAACGAAATCATGAAGCCACGCTTCGTGATTTGGCCCGAAGATCCTCATGAGATTCACCAGGGCGTCCGGCATTTTTGAATTTTTTTTAATTCGCTCGTTTTCACCCTCGAGGACGGCGTCGGAAATTTCGACGCCGTTGAGCTCAAGAATCGAAGCGAGCGTGAACGCCTCAATCAGCTGATCCAAGCCTAGATCTCGCTTTTCGCCGGGATAATAAAATCGAATGACTTGATTCCGGTATTCGACATCGGATCTCGAAATCTCAAAGCGGCCGACTTTTGCGACGATCGAAACCGGTTTCGTGCAGGCACCCAGAAAAATTCCGGCGACCGCTCCGCCCGTGATGATTCGTCGAGAAATGCGCATGACTGATATTATCATGGGTTTTCCCGTGACTACGGCGTGTAAAGTCGACCGTCAGCTTTTTCGGTCGATGCGCTCCCGCTGATGTGATCCGTGCCGCCCCAGAACAGGACTTGCGTACCGGTCCAGACGGCGCTCGGGGTATTGCGCACGCTCAGCGCGTTAAGCGTCGGCATCGCGATCCAGCTATTCAATGAAGGATCATAGAGTGAACCCGTATTGACATCGCTAGTTCCGTCGATCGAATCGACCCCGGCCCAGACGATCACTTTTAATCCCGTCCAGAGCATCGCGAAATTGCAACGCGCGGTCGGCGCGTTGGCGTCGGTCCCGATATCGGCGATCGCCGACCAAGTATCGGTGCCCTGATTGTAGGACGCGCCGGTCGAAAGCGCGACTTGGGTAGCGGCGGTATTTTGACCGCCGAACACGATCATTTTCGAGCCCGTCCAGACCATGCGGTGGTGGTAACGCGCTACTGGCGCCCCGGTTCCGGCTTCGAGATTCGGGCTATCGAGCCAATTGTTGTTTTCGGGATCAAAGACCGCGCCGGTCGCGGTGCCGCCGCCGGTGTTGCAGTTTTTTCGAATCGTGTCGTTGGAGTTCGCCACATCGGTGCAACCCCCGTAGACGATCATGTAACGGCCCGTCCAGATCACCGAGTGGTACGCGCGCGCGGCCGGCCGATCGACATCGGTGGTGTCGACCGCGGTCCAGGTGTCGGCGTACGGATCGTACATGCCGCCGTCGCCGGCCTCGGTCGCGCCGTTCACGCCGCCCCAAACAATGAAGTATTTCCCGGTCCAAACCGCGGAAGCATCCACCCGCGACGTGGGCGCGCCCGTCCCGCTCATGGTGATCCAGGTATCGGAGACCGGATCATATCGCGATCCGTTTGCGAGCATGCCGCCCGTCGCCCGGTCGTCCTTCCAGTCGTAAGTGCCGGCGCCGCCCCAGACGATCAGCTGGGATCCGGTCCACGCGGAGACGGGAATCGCCCGTTTGCTCGGGCCGACCGCCATCACGCGCCAGGCATCGGTGAGCGGATCGTAAATCGAGCCCGAACTGAGCTCCGTACCGGAATCGTTGCCGCCCCAGATAATCATCTGCGATCCCGTCCAAACTGCGGGATTGTTCCAGCGTTTAGACGGCGCATTGGTGGCCGAAATCAACGAAGCCGCCCAGGCATTGCTCGTCGTCGCGACGGGCGTGAATACGGCGCCAGTGTTTGTGTACGGCGACCCGCCGGCAATATATCCGCCCCAAACGATCATGCGATCGAGTCCGCCGCTGCTCACGCCCGAGCTTGCGCCGTTGGATTGATGATTATTGAGCTGGGTTTCGAAGGCGCTGCCGCGCCCGTCGCCGATCGCGCCCGTCCAGATTGCGGTGTGGCCGTAGCGCGCGGTCGGTGCACCAGACACGGGGAGGGGAAGCCAGCTGTCGGCGCTCGGATCATAGGTCCCGCCGTCTTTAAGGAAAGTGCCGTTCCAGCCGCCAAAAACCATCATTTTGCTGCCGGTCCAAATCGCGGAATGCGCGTAGCGCGCGCCCGGCGCGACCGTCGCGGAAACCGTCGCCCACGTGTTGGCGACGATATCGTAACGTCCGCCGTCGCCGAGATAAGTCAGGCCGTCCCATCCGCCCCAGACAATCATGACCGGCTTATCCGTGCCGGTATAACCTTTATTGGCGAGCACCGCAGAGTGCATCGCGCGCGCGGTCGGCGCGCCGGTGGCGGTGATCGCTGTCCACGCATCGGCGACGTAATCATACTTCGAACCGGAGGCGAGATAAGTCGTGCCGTTATAGCCGCCCCAGATCACAAGTGATCGTGTGGTGCTCACGTCGGTGTTGGCCGTGTTGAACTTCCGAATCTGCGCCCAAAGAGCGGTGTGGTACCCGCGCGCGGACGGCGCGTTGGCCGAAGCGGCAGTCTGCAATGCGGTTTTCGCTTCCCAGGTATTGGTCGCCGGATTGTAAGACGCGCCCGTATCGAGATAAGTCGCGGCGCTCCGGCCGCCCCAGACCAGCATGCGGGCAAATTCGACGCCTCCCGTTCGGTTGACGGTCCAGCTCGCGGTATGGTCACGGCGCGCGGTCGAGACGTTGGCGCCAGTACCGGTCGCCGTCCACGGCGTGAGGCCCGCATCGTCGCGGACCGAATCATAGAGTCCGCCGGTATTCAGGACGTTCGTGCCGTCCCAACCCCCAAAGATCACCATTTGTGATCCCGTCCAGACCGCCGAGTGTCCGATGCGGGCGGACGGGGTCGTTCCGTTCACGGTGACTGTCGACCAGCTATCGGCAATCGGATCATATTTCGCGCCCGTGTTGGTGAAGGCGGCGGTGCTGACGGCGCCGCCCCAGACGATCATGTGCCGGCCGGTCCAAACCGCGGTGTGGCCAAACCGCCCGGACGCCACGCTGCCAACAATGCTGGTCGCGGTCCATGTCCCCGTGTTGGCCTGGTAGGTGAAAATGCTTCCGGAGGTGCCGGTTTGCGCGTCGGGATTCGTCACGCGAACCGTGACCGCGCCGTTCGCGTGCGCGGCGGTCACGCATTGCAAGAGCGTGGAAGAATGCACGGTGACGTTCGAACAGGTCGCCGCGCTGCCGGCCGGGTCCAGGGTGACCGTCGCGCCGGCGAGGAAGCCCGTTCCAGTGATCGTCACCGCGACGGAACCCGTCGCGTCACCGACGTTCGGCTGAATCGCCGTCACCGTCGGAGCGGAATAAGTCCCGGTCGTCGTCGAACAATAGGTCGTTACGATCTGCTCGTCCGCGAAGCCATTATTAAGACAGTTGCATTCCCAGGTGGTGCCGCCCGTGGCCGGTGAGCTTCGGCGCAGCGATCCACCGCAGCTGCAGCTTCCGCCGATCAGAATGTCGGTGGAAGCCGGACAACGGACCGAGAGCGTCGGGCCGCGATTGGTTTGCGTAGTGGTCGTCATATCGAATCGGACTTGCGCTTTGTTTTTTACGGCGCCGCTGCCGGTGCCGATATTGACGTATCCGAGCGCGCTTGGTGTGGTCGTGCCTATTGAGATATTGCTTGGATTCGCGGCCTGTATCGTAACGCTGCTCGCGGTCGGCGAGATCACGATGTTGTTTCCGGTCGTCGGCGCGATCGTTACGCCGGTGCCCGCCCAGGTGGAAGGCCCGTTGATGACGAGATTTTGGCCGGAATTGACGGTGAATCCGGTACCGGCAAAAGTCCACGCGCCGTCGAAGCTGAAAGGCCCGGTGTTCATGGCGAATCCCGCGACCGGCGCCACACAATTGGTCCCGTTCCAGATGCAGACGGGGCCCGAAGGTCCGCTCTCACCCGTTGCGCCGGTTTTTCCGGTCGCGCCGGTTGCGCCGGTTTTTCCGGTCGCGCCTGTAGTGGAGGTTCCCGTCGCGCCTGTCGCGCCCGTCGAACCGGTGCCGCCCGTTTTTCCAGTGGACCCGGTCTGGCCGGTGAACCCCGTGCCTCCGGTCATCCCCGTCGCTCCGGTCGCTCCGGTTTGTCCGGTCGCGCCCGTCGCGCCCGTTGATGTGCCGCCAGTACCGCCCGTGGCTCCGGTCGCTCCGGTTTGTCCGGTCGCGCCCGTACCTCCCGTTTGTCCGGTGGCGCCGGTCGCTCCGGTTTGTCCGGTCGCTCCGGTATTTCCGGTCGCCCCGGTCCGGGCCGTAACTCCGGTTTGTCCAGTCGCTCCGGTAAATGCTGTCGTTCCCGTCGCGCCCGTGAGTCCGGTGGCGCCGGTCGCCCCGGTGGCGCCGGTCGCTCCGATCGCGCCCGTGAGTCCGGTGGCGCCGGTCGCGCCCGTCGCCGCTGTCGCTCCGGTGGCGCCGGTCGCGCCCGTCGCTCCGGTGGAATTCGTGGCTCCGGTCGCTCCGGTCGCGCCGATCGCGCCGGTCGCGCCAGTCGCCCCGGTAGAATGAGTGGCGCCGGTCGCGCCGGTTTGCCCGGTCGCTCCGGTGGCGCCAGTAGCTCCAGTCATTCCAGTGGCTCCCGTCGAATTTGTAACTCCGGTCGCGCCGGTGGCGCCCGTGGCACCGGTGGCACCGGTGGCGCCGGCCGCGCCGGTGACGCTGGTTTGTCCCGTCGCGCCCGTGGCGCCGGTTCCGCCCGTCGCACCGGTCGCTCCGGTCAAACCCGTGCCGCCCGCTTGCCCCGTGCCGCCCGTTTTTCCAGTGGCCCCAGTCGCGCCGGTTTCGCCGACTTGGCCAGTGAAGCCCGTGGCGCCGGTGGCGCCCGTGCCGCCGGTTGTGCCCGTCGCGCCCGTCAGACCGATCACATTTCCGACGCCGGTTTGTCCGGTCGCGCCGGTCTGTCCCGTGGCGCCCGTTTCGCCGGTGGCTCCGGTGCCGCCGGTGACGTTGGTCACGCCTGTTTTTCCTGTGGCCCCAGTAGCACCGGTCGCTCCGGTTGCCTGACTTACACCAGTCCCACCCGTCGCACCGGTCTGTCCCGTGGCGCCCGTTTCGCCGGTGTTCGCGATTCCACCTGTGAAGCCGCTGGCCCCCGTCGAACCCGTCGCGCCGGTAGCGCCGGTCGCGCCAGTGGCACCCGTTCCGCCCGTCGCGCCCGTTTGCCCCGTCGCGCCGGTGGCGCCGGTCCCGGCACCTCCACCTGTGTTGCCGGTCGCGCCGGTGAAACCGGTCCGGCCCGTCGCACCAGTCTTACCCGTGGCGCCGGTGGCACCGGTCGCGTTGGTCGCGCCCGTCGCGCCGGTGGCTTGAGTGGCGCCCGTTTGTCCAGTCATGCCCGTCGCGCCGGTCCCCGCTCGAACGCCGGTTGCTCCGCTTTGTCCGGTCGAGCCGGTGGCGCCGGTCGCGCCGGTCGCGCCCGTGATTCCGGTGGCACCCGTTTTTCCGGTCGCGCCCGATGCTCCGGTGCGTCCGCTGGCTCCGGTATTTCCGGTGGCGCCGGTGGCGTTGGTGGCACCGGTTGCACCCGTTGCACCGGTTTGGGAAGTTCGGCCCGTCACGCCGGTGAAAGCGTTGACTCCGGACGCGCCGGTTTTTCCGTCGGCTCCGGTTTTTCCAGTCTGTCCAGTCGCGCCGGTGGCTCCGGTTTTTCCAGTGGCTCCGGTGGCGCCGGTCGAGGCCGATTGTCCGGTCGCGCCGGTCGCTCCGGTGATTCCGGATTCGCCGGTGAATCCCGTCGCGCCGGTGGCTCCCGTTTCGCCGGTGGCTCCCGTAGAACCCGTATTTCCGGACGATCCGGTTTTCCCGGTCGCGCCCGATGCTCCGGTATTTCCGGACAGACCGGTCGCGCTTGTCGCGCCCGTCCGTCCGGTTTGTCCGGTCGCGCCCGTCCGTCCAGTTTCGCCGGTGGCGCCAGTGCTTCCAGTCGCGCCGGTTTTTCCGGTGGCGCCGGTTCTTCCAGTGGCGCCCGTGCTTCCAGTCGCTCCCGTCGCGCCACTTTCGCCGGTCGCCCCCGTTGCACCGGTTTCTGATGTCCGTCCGGTAGCCCCGGTCGCGCCCGTGAATCCCGTTTTTCCGGTAGCTCCGGTTTTTCCCGTTGCGCCTGATTCGCCGGTGGCACCGGTCGCGCCCGTAATCGAAGTTTGTCCGGTGGCGCCAGTAGCCCCTGTCGTCGAGGTCCGTCCGGTAGCCCCGGTCGCGCCACTCTCGCCCGTCCGTCCCGATTGCCCCGAAGCGCCCGTGAATCCGGTAGCCCCGGACGCACCCGTTTCGCCGGATTCACCAGTCGCGCCGGTCTTCCCGGTCGCTCCGGTTTCCGAAGTTTCACCGGTCGCACCCGTTTCGCCGGTGGCTCCGGTTTTTCCGGTTGCCCCAGTGATCCCCGTTCCACCCGTCGCACCGGTCGGACCCGTCGCGCCCGTCTGTCCGGTGGCACCGGTGGCGCCGGTTCGTCCACTCGCGCCGGTGGCACCCGTGATTCCAGTCGCTCCGGTTTGTCCGGAGGCGCCGGTGGCACCGGTCGCGCCCGTAGAACCCGTTTCACCCGAAGCTCCGGTCTCACCGATGGCACCGGTTTTCCCGGTCGCGCCGGTGGCGCCGGATTCACCCGTGGCACCGGTCGCTCCGGATTTACCGGTGGCGCCACGCGCTCCCGTGTTCGCGGTTGGTCCGGTCGCGCCGGTGGCACCGGTGCTGGAAGTCTGTCCGGTGGCTCCCGTTCTTCCGGTGGCGCCGGTCTGTCCGGTGGCGCCGGTGGCGCCGGTTGGGGAAGTCTGACCCGTGGCGCCGGTGGCGCCGGTTGGGGAAGTCTGTCCCGTAGCGCCGGTGGTCCCGGTCACTGAAGTTTGCCCGGTCGCGCCCGTGCGTCCGGTCGCGCCCGTCGAACCCGTCGCACCGGTGGCACCGGTTTCAGAAGTCTGTCCCGTGGCCCCCGTGGCGCCGGTTTTTCCCGTGCGTCCGGTCGCGCCCGTGGCGCTGGTCGCGCCCGACTCGCCGGTCGCTCCCGTTCTTCCCGTGGCGCCCGTCGCGCCGGTCGCTCCGGTAGCGGAAGTTTTCCCCGTGGCGCCGGTCGCTCCGGTTCTTCCCGAAGCCCCGGTCGCTCCGGTGGCGCCGGTCGCTCCGGTCGCGCCCGTCGCCCCGGTTTTTCCCGTGGCGCCGGTGGCTCCGGTTTTACCGGTTGCCCCGGACTCCCCGGTTTCACCGGTGGCGCCGGTCGCGCCGGTCGCGCCCGTTGATCCCGTGGCACCGGTCGCTCCGCTCCCGCCCGTCTCTCCCGTTGCACCCGTGGCTCCAGTTTTTCCGGTCGCGCCCGTGGCGCCCGTGGCGCCGGATTCGCCGGTGGCTCCGGTTTTTCCGGTCGCGCCCGTCGCTCCAGTTTTTCCGGTAGCACCGGATTCACCGGTTTGGCCGGATTCGCCGGTTTTACCGGTCGCGCCGGTGGCTCCGGTTTTTCCGGTCGCGCCTGATTCCCCGGATTCGCCGGTTTTTCCCGTCGCGCCGGTGGCTCCGGTTTTACCGGTCGCGCCAGTCGCCCCGGACCCTCCGGTCGCGCCGGTGGCTCCGGTTTTTCCAGTGGCTCCGGTGGCGCCCGTGGCGCCAGTCGAACCGGTCTCTCCACTCTCGCCGGTGGCTCCGGTTTTTCCGGTGGCTCCGGTTTTGCCGGTCTCGCCGGATTCACCGGTTTTTCCGGTGGCGCCGGTGGCTCCGGATTTTCCGGTGGCGCCGGTTTTTCCGGTGGCTCCGCTCTCGCCGGTCTCGCCGGTTTTTCCTGTCGCGCCGGTCTTGCCCGTCGCACCAGTGGCTCCGGTGGCGCCGGTCTCTCCACTCTCGCCGGTGGCACCCGTTCTTCCGGTGGCGCCGGTCTTGCCCGTCGCGCCGCTTTCGCCGGTCTCGCCGGTCTTACCGGTGGCGCCGGTTTTTCCGGTGGCTCCGGTTTTTCCAGTCACTCCGGTCTCCCCTGATTCACCGGTTTTTCCGGAGGCTCCAGTGGCGCCGGTTTTTCCCGTCTGACCGGTTTCGCCGGTCTCGCCGGATTCGCCGGTTTTTCCGGTGGCGCCGGTAGCGCCGGTTTTTCCCGTCTGACCAGTTTCGCCGCTCTCGCCGGTGGCTCCGGATCTTCCGGTGGCTCCGGTGGCTCCGGTTTTTCCAGTGGCTCCGCTCTCGCCGGTGGCTCCGCTCTCGCCGGTGGCGCCGGTGGCTCCGGTTTTTCCGGTCGCGCCCGTCGAACCGCTCTCGCCGGTGGCGCCGGTTTTTCCGGTGGCGCCGGTGGCTCCGGTTTTTCCGGTGGCTCCGCTCTCGCCGGATTCGCCGGTTTTTCCAGTGGCGCCCGTGACGCCGGTGGCTCCGGTTTTTCCGGTGGCTCCGCTCTCGCCGGATTCGCCGGTCTTACCGGTGGCTCCGGTTTTTCCGGTGGCTCCGGTTTTTCCAGTCACTCCGGTCTCACCGGTTTCACCCGTTTTGCCGGTCTTTCCGGTGGCACCGGTCTTACCCGTCGCTCCGGTTCCGCCCGACTCGCCGGTGGCGCCGGTCTTGCCTGTCGCTCCGGTTGCGCCGGTCTTGCCGCTCTGTCCGCTCTCACCGGATTCGCCCGTCGCGCCACTGGCGCCCGTGCGTCCGGTGGCGCCGGTCGCGCCCGTCAAACCCGTTATACCGCTCTCACCCGTCGCGCCGCTTGCGCCTGTCGCTCCGGTCGCTCCCGTCGCGCCGGTGAGACCCGTTTCGCCGCTTTCACCGGTCTTGCCGGAGGTGCCGGTTTTTCCGGTGGCGCCCGACTCCCCAGTCATGCCGGTTGGACGTCCCACTCCTTGCGATCCGGTTTGCCCCGTGGCGCCCGTGGCGCCCGTCAGGCCCGTCAAGCCGGATTCGCCGGATTCGCCCGATGCTCCGGTCGTGCCCGTGCGTCCGGTTTGCCCGGTCGCGCCGGTCGCGCCCGTCAATCCAGTTTGTCCGGTCGCGCCGGTCGCGCCGGTCTTTCCCGTTTGTCCAGTCGCGCCCGTGAGACCGGTTTGCCCGGTCTCGCCGTTCACTCCGGTTTTACCGGTCGCGCCGGTCGCGCCGGTATTTCCCGAAACGTTCGTCACTCCGGTTTCACCCGATGCGCCCGATGGGCCGCTCGCGCCGGTGGCTCCGGTTTTTCCAGTCAGTCCGGATTCGCCGGTGGCGCCGCTTCGGCCGGAGGCGCCAGTGGCGCCGGTGTTTCCCGAAATGCTTGTCACTCCAGTTTCGCCCGAAGCGCCCGACTTCCCGGTCGCGCCCGTCGCGCCGGTAAGACCGGTGAGCCCGCTCGCGCCCTGGGGTCCGGCCGGAGGTCCGATCCAGTTTCCCGCCGCGTCGATCACGGTGCCGAAACCAACGACGCCAACCGTGTTCGGATTGATATCGCGGCCGTAAACATCGCCCGCCTGAAACGCGAACGGTGAGCCGGTGAGGGCGAACCGCGGCGTCATGCGCTCGCCTTCGACTTCGAGTTCGAGAAAAAGATTTCTTTCGTTCGGAACGAACGCGACGAGAATCGCGGCGGCGAGATCGGCAGGGAGCGCGGAGTAAGTACCGAGTTCGAGCATGATCGAACCGGAGTTGAGCGTCGCGAGGGGAGCGGTGATGCCGTCGTAATTTTCCTGCCAGAGGAGATTTGCCGGAAGCACCGAAGTCGCGTCGTCGTAAATCCGCGCGGTCACCGAGTGCGTGCCGGTGAGGGGATTGGCCGACGCGTCCGTGATGTAAGCTTGGAACGGCACGATCTGAACGGAAACCGCGGCGGCTCGGACCCGTGGCGAAGCGGTCGCGACCGAAAGTGCCAGGACCGCGATCAGCGAAACTCGAACCCAGACGAGTGCCCGCGAAAATCGCCGGGAAAACCGATTGAGTAACGTGTGCGCGCGTTCCTTTAAGGGCACCGAATCTTTATCGGTAATTAACAGAGTACAGCTTGAGGCAAGTAGGCGGCGTGACTCGCTATTTAGAAATTGAGAAGAATCGAACTGAGCGCTCCGCGTTAATGGAAAGCACGTGGAACGGCCGGACAAGGAGTTTTGAAAAACTCTCGCCAAGTAATGCGATGAGCCAGGCGACCGCAGCAATGTAAAAAAGAGCCTGGCTCTGATCCGATTCCAACATACGTTCCGCATCGATCTCAAAGTGACGAACTAAATAGGAGACTACATTATACAACAATGTGTAAGTATATGAAATTATGTATAATTCAGAGATCCTAGAGCTGGAGCAAGAGCTCCTCGAGTTCGGCGGTCAGGGCATCGAGGTCGGTTGCGTTACCACCGGCGCGAACTAACGCGTCAATACGAGTCTGGAGCTTTGAGATCAACGCGCTGACCCGTGTAGAGGCTTTGGCCAGAACACCGGCGGCAACCAAAACCGTGATTCGGTCCAAGCGCTTCTTGAGCTTGTCCGCGATTTTGGTCGGTAGTGCAGGAGACCCTGAAATCGAAGTTACCTGCGCCTTGATGGCTTCGATTTGACCGATCAGGGATGCCGCCGAGAGTGAGTCGGCCGCGGAAGACAAAACGTCGAAAATCGTATTGACGTGTATCGCCGGAAGGATCGCCCCCAGATTGAGACTCGTAAAGGTCCCTGCGAGATTTGCGACCGCGTCTCGGGCGGCCGCCAGATTGGGCGGAAACGAGGTCGCCGCTTGAGCGATTTGTATGAAACTGCGAAGTCGCGCGGCGACCGCCGGATCGATCACACCCAGCTCGCCGAGGACCGTGACGATGAGATCCAGCAACGACAGGGCCTGATGCAGACCATTTACGACCGAATTCACCAGCGAGAATACTTTCCCGAGAATATCGAGCAGTCCGGAGAGACTGATCCCGAATTTCCCAAGCCTCCACTTTTTGGACATCCCCTGGGCCAAATTGTAGAGAAATTTCTGCGCGAGTTTCTTCTCGCCCTTGCTGATCGCGTCGCTCGCTTGGTCCAGCAAGTTTTGCCATTCATTTCCAAGATTGAGCGTAATCGCGCCAGAGAGGACGAAACCTGAAATCAAGCCATGAAGGGCTTGAATTTGCTGTTCCGGAGTTTGGGCGGCGCCGTCAACGACAGCTACATTTACCAACGCACTGGATACGAGGTTTTCTTCATCGAAGATCTGCACAGTGATTTGGAAATTGCCCGTAGTAGCGTAGGCGTGAGTGAGCGTGAAATTGAAACCGCTGAGCGCTAGAACGGCTAGGTCACTGCCATCTCCGTAATCCACATTTGCGAACCATGATTCTGAGCCGGGGTCTTGGAAGCTCCCCGCTAGATTCAGAGCATTGCCTAGATTCAGGTTTGTCGAAGTCGGAAGAGTGATTACGGGGCTGCCGTTGCTAACCGTAACCACCGCGACTGCCGCGCCGATATTGCCTGCCGGATCGGTAATCGTGAGAGTCGCGTAATAGGTGCCATTGTCGAAGTAAGCGTGACTTACGTTGGGACCGACTCCCACTTCTCCGTCTCCGAACTTCCACCGGAAGGTGAGGGCGCCATTTTCTGGATCGAAACTCCCAGCGGAGCCAAACGCAATATTCTGACCGACAACTGCATTATAGGCGTCGCCAGCCTTCGCAAGGGGTGGAAAATTGAACAACAAATTGGCCATGCGGGGAGAGCTGTCGGATTCATTCGGCGATATCTGCAAGGGCAGATCGCAAAAACCGTCTCCATTTGTGTTTGCGCAGGTTTGTGAATAATCGGTCCCCGTGTCGTTTAGATAAGTGTTGCTTGCCCAAGTATTCAAAAAGCCCGGTATGTCCAAGTTCTCCAGGTAAAGATTGATCGTGTTTTTGAAAACATTGTTGGCAATCAAGCCGCCCCGATTCGCTCCAATGAGCTCTAGGCCAGTCGCGTTCTCTGAAATCAAATTGTCACTGATGAAATGGGCTCGGTTTTCAGCCCGAATTCCCACCGGATTTCCAGATATGTGATTGCCGGTGATGGAGACATTTTCGCTGTCGTGGCTGAAGATTCCGTAGAGTACGTTGCCAAGCAGGTGGTTTCCAGAAAGTGTCGCGGTATTTCCCTCTAGAACGACAATTCCGCTCCGGAACCCGATAACGACACAATTCCGAACGGTCGCGTTGAAGTTTTCAGAAACACGAATCCCGGATTCTAAACTCTCGAACGGCGCGGGTGTAATCGACTTGCCGCCGCATTCCAGGACCATATTACTGCCCTGAAGCTCGACCATGCCGACAATGTCGGAAGTTAAAGTGCAGGTTTTTGAATTCGCATTCCAGAGCCCGAAAAACCTACCCTGGTTGTCTTGCGCACACTCCGAAAGAGGCGAAACTGTGTCGACGCTAACAAGCACGCGCCCTTGAGCGGGATTTGCCAATAGGACTACAGAAAACAAAATAGCTACTAGGCTATTCCGCATACGTCCCTCCGACCAAGAATTGAATCTAACTTACAGATCGTAGGCGAACCCGAAAATAACGCAATGCGAAACGGCAGAGTTTACGTCAACTGGAATTGAGTTTGGCGGAGGTGATTTAGCGTAAAGAAATATTCAACAGTCCCGCGAGTGTCCTCGGGAACACGCCAGGAAAATTTAACTGCCATAGGCCTAATTACGGTTATCCAGTCGCCGGAGGTTTTCGCGAGCTACTACGTATTCAGGATCCAGTTGAAGCGCTATTCTCAACTCACTTTTGCCTTCGTCGATTCGGCCACTTTTTACTAAAGCCACTGCGAGATTGGTGTGGAGGTATGCCCTTTGGGGGGCAAGTTCAACGGCGCGGCGGTGAGCGACCACGGCTTCTTCATATCGTCCGGTTTTGAGCAGAACGGATCCCAAGCCGTGAAAGCTTTCCGGCATCGCGTGGAGCGCGATCGCCTGCTGGTAATGCGTTTCGGCGCCGACCAGATCGCCCGCGTCCTCCCGGACTTTGCCGAGATTGTGGTGCGCGACGAAGCTTCGAGGGTTCGTGGCAATCACATGAGTCATCAGACTCTCGGAGTTTTTCCAGACCGCGGCGTAGGTGTGCGCTGAAAACGCATAACCCACGATGATCAAGCCGAGGAGCGCGATCGCCGGCTGGAAGGCGCGTCCGTCTTTCCAGCGCCGCAGGTCAGCGATGGCGAACGCGGCTCCCAAGGCGGGAGCCAGAAGCGGCAAGATCAAGTAGCGATCCGCGACGGTCGAAATTTCCTGAAAAGTGAAAAGCTTGAAACCCAATACCGGAAAGAGCGCGCCAATGAAAAGCGACAGCAAGGCGAGAGGGCGATATCCGAATTTTCGACGACCCAGCCAAAGTCCTCCGGCGAGTAAAACAATGAATAAACAGCTGAAATAGGCTCCAGAAAATGACCACAGGGAATCGGACAATACGATTCGTGGGAATCTCCCGTAGTCGAGCGAAAGCGAATGCGGAACGATCACATGTCGAGAATAAAACCCGAGTGCATCGGAAGCGACCCCGATGCGCGACAGCCAGGGGCTGCCGCTATCGATGAGATGATCGGGCTGGTGCTGGGTAAACGCGAAAGCGAATGGCAAGGCGGTCAGCGCCCAGGGCCAGAGACGCCGGAGCACCGCGCGCCGGTTTTGTCCGGTGATTCCGGTCGCGAGAGTGAAAAGCACGAGCGGAATCACCACTGCCGTGGGTTTTGACAAAAGTGACAGGACGAAAAATATCCAAGCGGCCAACCATCGGTTCCGGAGCGCCAAAAGTACCGACGCGAGGCCGAGACACACGAAGAGCGAGTCCTTCATCATGCCTACCCAGGCGATCGCCTCGGTTTGCGTTGGATGAATCGCCCAGAGCAGAGCTCCCAGCGTGGCGGCCAACCGATCGCGAGTGTAAAAAAACAGAATCGCCAGCACGAGCAGACTGGAGACCAGATGCAGGCTCAAATTGAGAAGGTGAAAGAGAGCGGGATCGAGATGACCGCCTTCGGAACCGCTGATCCAGGCCACGCCGCTCCAGGCGGTGTAAGCCAACGGCGTATAGAGTTCGTGATAGGAAGCTGTCCAGAACTTCCATATGCCGGCGCCCGTCACATCATGCATGGCCGGATTTTCAGAAACGTATATCGGATCATCCATGTTCACGAAGGTGAAGCTCGTCACCTGACCGAATACGATCAGTACGGCCGCGCAAATCAAGCCGGGGCTAGCGAGGATTCTTAGTAGCTTCATGGTCCCAGCTGAATTGTCGTCTAAATAGGTGCCGGAATCCCGCGGAAATACGGGTATTTTTCAGATTTACGGTGGCGTGATGCACTGAGCATCGGCCCCGACGCTGAGACTCTGCGTACACGAGCACGTCCATCTCCAGCGTCCGGCCGTATAACTCGGAACGGCGCTTCGGATTTTGTTCTTCATCTGAATGTTGCGAATCTCATTCTGGCTTAAGACGCCGCTGCCGTCCGACAAAGTCGTTCCATAGACGCGAATATCGTCGACGAGACCGCGGAACATATGGTCGCCGACCGTCCGGGCGGGGGTCGCGTTGTTGTAATTGCCGATGGATAAGTCAGGTCCGATGAGCGGGCCGACGGCGCCGCGCCCGGCGTAGGTGAATGTACCGTCCGTAGCGGCCTCGGTTCCCGGCCCGCCTTTGTAGAAGATCAAATTGTTAGTCGCCACGTCGACGTCGAAGGTGACGGCGAAGAATACCCAGTTCGTGGACGCAGCAGTGGCGTCCGTCGTGATGAAGGCGGAGCTTTGCGAGGCCGACCCGGTCGGAGCGAACTCGTTCACGCCGAGCTTGAGACGGCCATTCCAGTAGATGAGATCGACGCCGTCGGCGCCGTTGTTGCTCCAGCTGACGAGCCGGTTGCCGTTGGCGCCTTGAGTGGCGCTTCGGCTGTTGAGCCAGCCCGTGATCGTATACGAACGCAGGGATTGCAGCTGCGCGATGCGGCTTCGATAGAGTCGATCGTTAGGTACGAGCTGCTTGACTCGCGAGGCACTGGACCAGCGGAGCTCGGCGCTCGCGTCTTCCATGAAGTCGTAGGTCTCGAGCTTGAGGTTGTACTTGGTTCCCGCGGTCAAGGCGATGGTTCCCGAACGCTCGTTCGTACCTTGGTCAAACCACGAATCGATGATCAACGTGTTGTTGATGTAGAGGCGGACGCCGTCCGACGCGTTGACATAGAAGGTGTACGTTTCCGAATACTGCGGCATGATCTGGCCGTACCAGCGTGCGCTGAACGAATCGGCGCCGATTGACGCGTCCGGGGCCAGCCTCGACCAGTCCCAGTTAACCATCGGATCGACGCGCCAGACGGCCGTGCCGGTGAAATCGTTGTTGTCGTAAATGACTGTTTCCAACCCGTGGCCGCCACTCGAGTAAGTGAACTGCGATGTCGAGCCGGCAAGAATCGTATTCGGCGTCGACGCCTGGTCATTGATATTGTTCACGGTGATCGTATAGGTCGTGGTGTCGACCATCGTGCTCGTGGTGAGCTTGACGCTTCGGGAATCGGTTCCGAGCAGGGCGGCCGAGACCGTCACACCGCCAGAGAAGCTGTAATTGGTGGATAAGTTCGCGGTCGCCGAGGTTACGGGTTCGGAGAACGTGATCGTCACGACGTTCGCGTCGCCGTAAGAACCGGAACTAGTGATGGTTGGTTTGACGGTTTCCGACGGGGCCGCGTCCTCATTGCCTGCGTTGTAATTGGTTGTCACGTTGGCCGCAGATAACGCGGAATCATAGACCGCGACCAGGTGGAATTCTCCCAGCCAGTTGTTCGGGTAAGTACGCGGGTTGCTCGCGCCGTCGGTCGCGCCGAGTACCGTGAGGTAAGTACTGACCCAGTTGGTGGCGCCACCGGTGAAGTTGCTTGCCTGCGTACCCGTCCGGATCGAAACACCGTTTCGGTAAATGGTGATCGCGCCTGCGTTGTCTCGCGTGTAAACGATATGGTCGAGCGTGGGCGCCGCCGCGATCGGAGCGGTATTTGTATCCAGCGTATTGCCCGCGGTGGTCGTCGCGGTCGTGCGAATATGGGTGCCGTAGTTCGTCGTATTCTGACCGATCGACACGTTTCGAAGCGCGTTGTTGGTCAGGCCGAAAATCTGAGTCGTGTTCTGCGTATTGTTCGTCGGCTTGACCCAGGCCTCGATCGTCACCGCGTTCGTCGCGATCAGCGCGGTATAGATCTTGGTGACGGTGTTTCCATAAGCGGCGTTCGCGCCCGTGAAGGTCAGATAGCCACCGGTGTTCCAGGTCGCGTTCGCCATGTTCCACATTTTGAGGTGGTTCGAAGTGCCGACGCCGGAGACGTCACGGATCATTTCGCCTGATTGATCCTGAAACGTCCAAAGTGCTTGTAGTCCCGTCGTCAGGCGCGAGGTAGTGCGGAACGAAGCGGTTGAGTTTGGCGTGATCGGAATCGCGGGAACCGCAAGATCGAGCACGTTACTGGTCGTCAGAGTGTACGTAGTCCCCGCGGTCAGGGCGGAGGTCGTCAGAATCACGGTGCGGAAATACGGATCTTCCGCGTCGCGAGCCGCGGCGGAGACAGTCGCGCCGCCGCTCAAGGTGTAGTTGGTCGAAGTGTTCGCGGTCACCGAGTCGACGGCTTCTGAGAACGTCACGATGACCTTGGTGTTGATGCCAGAGGCCTGGACGTTGATGATCGTCGGCGCAATTGAATCCACGCGTCCCGCCCATTTCATCACCGCATCAAAAAGCGTCCAACCCGACGCGGTAAAAGCGGCCGCGGTTGTGTCACGAGGGAAGAACATGGCCCTGCGTTCAGGCGCCGAAGTCGTTCCGTCGATGAGCAAAGTACTTTTCTCATAAGCTAAAATACTTTTTTCGTTCGGCGCACCCGGAAGGTTGGCGTAAGCCATCGCGTTCCATCGCAAGTTTTCCGCGGTGTTGACCGGCTGACTGGTGGAGACCACGGCCGTGCCGGTCAATCCTCCCGCGACGACGTGTTCAGGACTGACGATGTACATGGAGGTACTACTGCTCGTTCCGGCGTTGACGTCGCCGGCCAGCGCGAGCAGGACGTCATCGACTAAAAACGCTTCACTGATGACGTACGGGACTGTCGCGGCATTGAACGCGGTTCCAATCGTCGTCGAGACTGAAGTCGACGAAACGTAAATCATGTCCTTGATGTTTGCACCGGTCACCTGACTGATATTGGTGTTGTCATCGTTCACTGTCGTCACGGTGTAGCCGAGGTTGGTGATCAAGCGCTGACGGATGGCTTCGTCCGAGGCGCTCGCGAGCGGCACGGTGCAGTTCGTGACCCCCGCGCCACCGCATTCTGCGACAAAGAGCGCGGCTTTAGATGTGGTGAAGTAGTAGATGTATTGACCCGAGAGCGGATAAAGAGCCAAATCTCGCGCATTGGCTTTGGTGATCGTGATCGTATAGGTCGTCCGGGTGGCGAGACCGGTGCCGCCGTTCGTCCAGACGAGCTGGGTGGCGGAAGCCCAAGCCCAGGTGCCGGTTGCCGTGCCGCCCGTGATCGCGGCGACCGTGCTCGCGGTCACCGACGTGTCCATCGGCTCAGTGAACGTGATCGTGATGTTTGCGCTGGTTGCCACGCCTTGTTGATAGTGTGTCGGCGAGATCGTGAAGACGAGCGGTGCCGGGTCAGACGAGGTGCCGGATGAAACGTCGACGGCGTAGTTGCCGATCACCGTACCGAAGTCGACTGAACTTGTGCCGCCATCCGGAACTGGCTGGTTGGTCGACCAGGTCGGAATGCCCGCGGTGACGAGACCCCAAGGATACTGTGTCAAGGCGGAGCCGGTGTTCGCCGTCGATAGACCGGAGTTTTCGTTCAAATTCAGCTCGAAAATAGGCGTTTTGGTCATTGCAGGGTTCGTGCAGGAACAGGCGCCGCCGAGAATGATGTCATTGACGGCGTTGCACTGGGCGAAGGTCGAACTGCTCAAGGTCGCCGACGCCGAGGTGAAGTTCACATCCGGATTGATCTGCACCAGGTTTTTAACCGCGCCGCTGCCTTTACCGATGTTCGCGTAGCCGAGCGCGCCTGGAGTGGTCGTGCCGATGTTCAGGCCAGTGCCTGTACTGGTCGGACCGCGCTGGATGGAAATCGCGCCGGCGGCCGGATTGATCACGACGTTATTGCCCGAGGTCGGTGAGACGGTGACTCCCGTCCCCGCCCAAGTCGAAGCCGAATTGACGACGAGCCGCCCACCCGAATTGTAAGTGATTCCGGTGCCCGCGAAAATCCACGGTCCGTCCATTGTATAAGGTCCGGTGTTGATGCTGACGCCGGCGGTAAGCCCGACGCAGTTCGTGCCGTTCCAGAGGCAGGCGGGTCCGGACAAGCCCGTTTGTCCGGTGCTTCCGGTTTTTCCAGTCGGGCCCGTGTTGGCGACGCCGGTCGCGCCGGTTAGGCCGGTAGATCCGGTTCGGCCGGTGCTGCCCGTCTGCCCGGTGTTGCCCGTCGAACCAGTTCCACCCGTTCCGCCCGTCGCCCCGGTTGCCCCAGTGTAGTTTGTGATTCCAGTCGCGCCGGTCGCGCCCACCGCGCCCGTTTTTCCGGTCGCGCCGGTCGCACCCGTCGCGCCGGTTTGTCCGGTCGCGCCGAAAGCGCCGGTTTGTCCGGTGGCTCCGGTGCTGCCGGTATTGGCCGTGATTCCGGTTTGTCCGGTGGCGCCGCTCGCGCCGTTGGCACCCGTGGCACCCGTGGCACCCGTGGCACCCGTGTTTCCGTTCGCGCCCGTGATACTGGTCGCGCCCATCGCGCCGGTGGCTCCCGTCCGTCCGGTAGCGCCGGTTTCGCCGACGGAACCCGTGATGCTGGTCGCGCCCATCGCGCCGGTGGCTCCCGTCCGTCCGGTAGCGCCGGTCGCGCCGATGGCCCCCGTAACGCTAGTCGCGCCCGTCGCACCGGTGGCTCCGGTACTTCCAGTTTGCCCGGTTTCACCGCCAGAGCCGGTGATGCTGGTCTGTCCCATCGCGCCGGTTTGTCCGGTGGCTCCGGTGCTTCCGGTCGCCCCAATGCCTCCGGTGAGTGCGGTAAATCCGGTGGCGCCGGTGGCGCCGGTTTTTCCAGTTTCACCGGTCGCTCCTATGGAGCCGGTGATGCTGGTCTGTCCCATCGCGCCGGTTTGTCCGGTGGCGCCGGTGGCACCAGTCGCTCCGGTGCCTCCGGTGAGTGCGGTAAATCCGGTGGCGCCGGTGGCTCCGGTTTTTCCAGTTTCACCGGTCGCTCCTGTGGCGCCGGTGATGCTGGTCTGTCCCATCGCGCCGGTTTGTCCGGTTGCACCCGTGGCGCCGGTCGCGCCGGTGGCTGCGGAGGCTCCGGTTTGTCCGGTCGCCCCCGTGGCGGCGGTGGCACCCGTTTCACCGATGGCACCCGTTTCTCCGGTAACACTTGTAGGTCCGGTCGCGCCGGAAGTGCCGGTAACTCCCGTAGCGCCCGTGTTTCCGGTTGAGCCGGTTGAGCCGATGGCTCCGGATGCGCCGGTTCGGGATGTTCCGCCCGTGGCGCCGGGTCCGCCAGTCAGCGCAGTGAATCCGGTGGCTCCGGTCGCCCCCGTATTTCCGGTGGCTCCGGTCGCGCCGGTCGCGCCCGTGTTTCCAGTGCCGCCCGTAGCACCAGTCGCTCCGGTGTTCGCGGTACCGCCGGTGGCCCCGGTTCCCCCCGTGATGCTTGAAGGTCCAGTCGCGCCGGTTTTACCGGTGGCTCCGGTCGCGCCGGTGAAAGCCGTGAGCCCGGTGGCGCCGGTGGCTCCGGTCGCCCCGGTTCTTCCCGTCGCGCCCGTGGCGCCCGTGGCTCCGGTTGCACCTGTATTTTGAGTTTGTCCGGTGGCGCCGGAATTTCCGGTGGCTCCGGTCGCGCCCGTAGCGCCGGTGGCTCCGGTTCCGCCTGTCAGGCCGGTTCTTCCGGTCGCTCCCGTTGCGCCCGTAGCGCCGGTGGCTCCGGTTCCGCCCGTCAGGCCGGTTCTTCCGGTCGCTCCCGTTGCACCCGTGCCGCTGGTCTGTCCGGTAGCTCCCGTACCTCCGGTTTTCCCAGTGGCGCCAGTCGCTCCCGTTAAGGAGGTCAGTCCTGTAGCGCCGGTGGCGCCTGTTTTTCCCGTAGCGCCGATGGCGCCGGTTAATGCGGTTTGTCCGGTCGCGCCGGTTGAACCGGTATCCGCACTCACTCCGGTGGCGCCGGTGGCCCCCGTGCCTCCGGTTTTGCCTGTGGCTCCGGTTGCGCCGGTGGCCCCCGTGCCTCCGGCTTTGCCTGTGGCTCCGGTCGCACCGGTGAAACCGGTCCCGCCCGTGTCAGCGCTTGACCCGGTGGCCCCGGTTTTTCCCGTGGCCCCCGTGGCTCCAGTCGCGCCGGTGGCCCCCGTATTTCCAGTCGCGCCTGTTTTTCCTGATTGTCCGGTGGCGCCGGTACTTCCAGTGGCCCCCGTTGCCCCCGTCGCGCCGGTGGCACCGGTGGCACCCGTGGCTCCTGAATTAGCCGATCCGCCCGTGGCGCCGCTGGCTCCAGTTCCGCCCGTGCCTTGAGTTTGTCCGGTCGCGCCCGTGTATGCGGTTCGTCCGGTGGCACCGGTGACGCCCGTCGCTCCGGTTTCGCCCGTGGCTCCGGTTTTTCCGCTAGCGCCCGTGGCGCCCGTCGCGCCTGTGACGCCGGTTCCGCCAGTTTTCCCGGTCGCTCCGGTCGCACCGGTGACTCCGGTTGCACTAGTCTCGCCCGTTGCTCCGGTTTCGCCGGTTTGACCGGTGCTGCCGGTCGCGCCTGTCGCTCCGGTTTCGCCTGTCGCTCCGGTTTCGCCGGTCGCTCCGGTTTTTCCGGTCGCTCCGGTCGCTCCGGTTTTTCCAGAGGCGCCGGTCACGCCCGTGGCTCCCGTCGGTCCCGTTTGTCCGGAAGCACCGGTATTTCCAGTGGCGCCCGTCGCGCCCGTCGCACCGGTTTCGCCCGTCAACCCGGTTTGTCCCGTGGCTCCGGTCGCTCCGGTGAGCCCAGTTTGCCCGGACTCGCCCGTCGCGCCGGTGGCGCCCGACGCGCCAGTTTTTCCAGTCGCTGCGGTTTCGCCCGTCGCGCCGGTGAATGCGGTCAACCCCGTCGCACCGGTGGCGCCGGTTTTTCCGGTCTTGCCGGTCGCTCCGGTTAAACCCGTGTAGGCCGTAAGTCCGGTGGCACCGGTGGCGCCCGTTTTTCCGGTCGCGCCGGTGGCGCCGGTTGCACCGGTATCCGCAGTCTGTCCCGTCGCACCGGTGGCGCCAGTTTTTCCAGTCGCGCCGGTGGCGCCGGTTGCACCGGTATCCGCGGTCTGTCCCGTCGCTCCCGTAGCGCCAGTTTTCCCGGTCGCTCCGGTAGCCCCGGTCGCACCGGTATCCGCGGTCTGTCCTGTCGCTCCCGTCGCGCCGGTTTTCCCAGTCGCGCCGGTGGCTCCGGAGGCTCCGGTTTTTCCGGTCTGTCCGGTTGCTCCCGTGCGTCCGGTGCTGCCCGTCCCGCCAGTGGCACCCGTTTGTCCGGTCTGCCCGGTCGCGCCGGTGGCGCCGGTCGCGCCGGTTTTTCCAGTGGCACCCGTGGCGCCCGTCTGGCCGGTTTGTCCCGTCGCGCCGGTTTTACCGGTGGCGCCGGTGGCGCCGGTTTTTCCGGTCGCACCTGATTCTCCCGTTTCGCCGGTCGCGCCGGTCGCGCCGCTGGCACCCGTTGCTCCGGTGGCGCCGGTGGAGCCGGTCGCGCCAGTCTGGCCCGTCGTTCCGGTGGCGCCGGTTTTCCCAGTCGCGCCGGTGGCGCCCGTGGGTCCGCTTTCTCCGGTCGCGCCAGTTTTCCCGGTGGCGCCTGTCGCGCCAGTTTTCCCGGTCGCACCTGACTCTCCGGTTTCACCGGTGGCGCCGGTTTTTCCCGTCGCGCCGGTAGCGCCGGTTTTTCCCGTCGCTCCGGATTCACCCGTTTCGCCGGTTTTTCCTGTGGCGCCGGTTTTCCCGGTGGCGCCGGTTTTCCCCGTCGCTCCGGATTCGCCGGATTCACCAGTGGCGCCGGTTTTTCCTGATGCCCCGGTGGCACCGGTGGCGCCCGTCGCGCCCGTCAATCCCGTTTGGCCGGTGGCGCCGGTGGCGCCGGTCGCTCCGGTTTTCCCGGTCGCGCCGGATTCTCCGGTTTCTCCAGTTTTCCCAGTGGCCCCGGTTTTCCCGGTGGCGCCGGTTTTTCCAGTCGTGCCGGTCTCACCAGTGGCCCCGGTTTTTCCGGTGGCCCCGGTTTTTCCGGTGGCGCCGGTGGCCCCGGTCGCGCCGCTTTCGCCGGTCTCACCGGTGGCGCCAGTTTTCCCAGTTGCGCCCGTTTTACCGGTCGCGCCGCTCTCACCGGTCTCGCCGGTCTTGCCCGTCGCTCCGGTTTTACCGGTGGCACCGGTTTTTCCAGTTTGTCCGGTCTCACCCGTTTGTCCGGTCGCGCCGGTTTTCCCGGTCGCGCCCGTCGCTCCGGTGGCTCCGGTCTCGCCGCTTTCGCCCGTATGTCCCGTGGCGCCAGTGGCGCCGGTGGCGCCGGTTTTTCCAGTTTGTCCGGTCTCACCCGTTTGTCCGGTGGCTCCGGTTTTACCGGAAGCGCCGGTGGCTCCGGTTTTACCGGTCGCGCCGCTCTCGCCGGATTCGCCGGTTTTACCGGTGGCGCCAGTTTTACCGGTCGCTCCGGTTTTACCGGTCACTCCGGATTCGCCGGTGGCGCCAGTTTTTCCAGTAGCACCGGTGGCTCCAGTCTTCCCGGTGGCGCCGCTCTCGCCGGTTTCACCGGTTTTTCCGGTTGCGCCTGTAGCCCCGGTCGCGCCGGTTTTTCCCGTGACTCCGCTCTCGCCGGTTTCACCGGTTTTACCGGTGGCTCCGGTTTTACCGGTGGCTCCGGTTTTCCCGGTCACTCCAGATTCGCCAGTGGCTCCGGTTTTACCGGTGGCACCGGTTGCGCCGGTCTTACCCGTCGCGCCGGTTCCGCCTGATTCGCCGGTAGCGCCGGTTTTTCCCGTAGCGCCGGTCGCGCCGGTCTTGCCGGTCTGTCCGCTCTCACCGGATTCGCCGGTCGCGCCACTGGTGCCCGTACGTCCGGTCGCGCCCGTCGCGCCCGTCACACCCGTTTGGCCGCTTTCGCCCGTGGCGCCGCTCGCACCCGTCTTGCCGGTCGCGCCGGTGGCGCCGGTCAAACCGGTTTCGCCGCTCTCGCCCGTTTTTCCCGTGGCACCGGTTTGACCCGTGGCACCGCTCTCGCCGGTTTCGCCGGTCGGACGTCCCAGGCCTTGCGTTCCGGTTTTTCCGGTCGCGCCTGTCGCGCCCGTGAGACCGGTTTGTCCGGATTCGCCGGTCTCGCCCGTTTTTCCAGACGACCCCGTGTAGGCCGTGAGTCCGGTGGCTCCGGTCGCGCCCGTGAGACCGGTCTGTCCGCTGGCGCCGGTCGCGCCGGTCTTTCCCGTTTGGCCAGTCGCGCCCGTGAGACCGGTTTGTCCGTTCTCGCCCGTCGCTCCGGTCTTACCGGTCTGCCCGGTCGCGCCGGTGTTTCCCGAAACGTTCGTCACTCCGGTCTCGCCCGAAGCGCCCGAACGTCCGCTCGCGCCGGTGGCTCCGGTTTTTCCGGTCAGTCCGGATTCGCCGGTCGCGCCGCTTCGGCCGGAGGCGCCAGTGGCGCCGGTGTTTCCCGAAATACTTGTCACTCCGGTTTCGCCCGAAGCGCCGGTCTTCCCGGTTGCGCCCGTCGCGCCGGTAAGACCGGTGAATCCGCTCGCGCCCTTGGGTCCGGCCGGAGGTCCGATCCAGTTTCCCGCCGCATCGATCACGGTTCCGAAGCCGATGACACCGACGGTGTTTGGGTTGATATCGCGGCCGTAAACATCGCCCGCCTGAAACGCAAACGGCGAGCCGGTGAGGGCGAAACGCGGCGCCATGCGCTCGCCTTCGACTTCGAGTTCGAGGTAGAGATTTCTTTCGTTCGGCACGAACGCGACGAGGATCGCGGCCGCGAGATCGGCGGGTAGCGCGGAGTAGGTACCGAGTTCGAGCATGATCGAACCGGAGTTGAGCGTCGCGAGCGGCGCGGCAATGCCGTCGTAATTTTCCTGCCAGAGCAGATTTGCCGGGAGCACCGAAGTCGCGTCGTCGTAAATGCGCACGATCACCGCGTGGGTGCCGGTGAGGGGATTGGCCGACGCGTCCGTGATGTAAGCTTGGAACGGCACGATCTGAACGGAAACCTGCGCCGCCTGCGCGACTTGCGGCACGAGGGCGGTGAAAGCCGTGACGCAAACGAGAACCCAGCTCACGATGCTCAAGAAAGCATGCGAGTACCGGCGACAGGACAGTGCCTGTTCAAACAGCCGCGGGGTTCTGATGCGAGAGCTACCGACGTTCAACATTCGCTTCAGTCCGGACGCGAAGAAAATACCTGAGTATTATTATAAGGCTTTTTCACCTGAGTTGTCCCACAAATGCTTTTCGGAAAAGCACAGGACGAAACTTAGGTAAGTCCTTAAAATCCTAAGACTTAATGCGGAGCTGAACCGCTTCGATTGACGCCTATTGTTAAGTTCATGAATTCATACGTGAGCGCGAGTATTAACGCGCCGTGCTGGCGCGATTATTGATTCGCTGCGTGAAATGGTTAGCTACTTGCCGACGTGGAAGCCACCGACCATGCGGTAGCTCGGACTGGTGGCGAAGCTTCGGTGATAGGCACCGCCAACTGAAGCTTTTGGTACAGTATTAATGCCGTTTTGGGGGGCCTGACTTCCGACGATCGTGTTGGTCCCGCCGTGGGCGCTCGTGTCGACGCTGGAACCTTGGGGCGTGAGGTAAGAGTTCCCCCACTTGGTGAAGTTGATTCGGTCGACGTTTTTCGCGCAACCGCTGAGCACCGATGTTCCGATCAGAGCGACGATCGATAAATAACGATTCGACATAACCAAGTCCTCCATCGACCAGTCTATCAGGCTTATCGGCAAACATTGTGAAGGGGTAAAGTCACCGCAAATGCGGCGTGATTCGGGGCGGTTATTCAGCTTGGATCGAACGTCACGACCGTCGCTCCTGCGCCGCCGCGTCCCGCGCCGCCGTCGTGAAAACTCTTCACGTACGGCAGATCACCGAGCAACTTGCGCGCGCCTTCGCGGATCGCACCCGTGCCGAGTCCGTGCACGATGGTAATTTCGGCGTATGCGCCGCTTCGAAACGCTTGATCCAGATACTGCACAAGCTGCGACATCGCGACGTCGTAGCGCACGCCGCGAAGATCGATCTGGCTCGCCGGCGCGGCCGGGCGATCTTGATCGACCATCTTCGAAGCGCTGGGCGCGCCCCGCGCCGCGAGAATCACCTCGATGTCTTCGAACGTCAGCCACATTTGCATGGTGCCCATCGCGACTTTGATGCGATTCCCGTCCACTTCGAGCACCGTGCCCGTGGCTTTCCATTTCGGAACTTTCACGCGGGCGCCTTTTTCAAGCTCCGGTTTCGCGGCCGCGGCGACTTTGACCCGCGTCGCTTCGAGCTCGCGGGCGAGGGACGGCGCTTCAGACGTGAGGGCGGCTTCGATGGCTTCCGCGGAACTTTGAAACACTTCGCTGATTCCGGCTCGCGTCTGATCGAGCTCCCGCCGGGTTCGCATCTCGTCGAGCTTTTTCACGGACGCGCGGACTTCGTCCTGCGCCTGCTCGAGAATTCGCCGAAGCTTGATGCGGGTGCGGTCGAGCATTTCGTTGACCGACGCGCGGGTGCGCTCCGTCCATTCGTGCTTGAGCTTTTCCGCCTCCTCGAGCGAAGCGACCGCGAGATTTTTCGCGCGCGCGGCCTCGGCCACGTCGCTTTCGAGTTTCGAAAGTAAATTTTCGAAAACTTGGTGTTCCTTGGAGAGATAACGGCGCGCAAGCTCCAAAATCGGAGCCGGAATCCCGAGCCTTTCGGCCGTCTCGAGCGCGCGCGATCTCCCCGGGACGCCGATCACGATCCGGTAAGTGGGCGTGCGCGAAGTTTCGTCAAACGCGAGGCTTGCCGTCAGAATTCGCCCATCGGTGAGCGAAAGCGCTTTGAGCTGCGGATCGTGCGTCGTCGAAACGATCATCGCGCCGCGCTCCATGACGGTTTCGAGAAACGCGCGGCCGAGCGCGGCGCCTTCTTCGGGGTCGGTCGCGGTATTGAGCTCGTCGAGAAGGACCAGGCTTCGATCGGTGACGTGATCGAGAATTTCTTTGAAGCGAAGCACGTGGCCGGAAAAACTCGAGAGCTGCGATGCGATCGACTGAATGTCTCCGAGGTCGGCGAAGAACGAATCAAAGAACGGTACTTGCGGAATCTCCTCCGCCGGAAACGGAAATCCCGTCCGCGCGCAAAGCCCCGCCATGCCGAGCGTCTTGAGGAGTACGGTTTTTCCGCCCGTATTGGGGCCGGTCAAAAGCAAAGTAAGCGCCGGGGTCGGAGCCGGTTCGCCGCGTTTCCGTTTGCTCTCGTCAATGTAGCCGAACCGAATCGTGTTGCGAACGATTTGGGTTGCCGGCATCGACCACCAGAGAAGCGGGTGCGCGGTGCCCTCGAGTCGAAACGCGCGACCGCCGGAATCGTCGGGCGCGATTTCGATTGGTTTTCCGGAGTAATGTCGCCCCAGGCGCGCCCGCGCCTGCACGGCGTCCCAGTGGGTCAGGACTTCCACGGAATCCGCGATTTCGCGGCCGAATGGCTTCAATTTTTTTGAAGTGTCTTCGAGGACGACGAAGATTTCCTGGAGCAGATCATTTTGCAGGCGGCGCAACTTGTTGTTGAGCGGCGAAACTTCCTTCGGCTCGACGAAAACCGTTTGGCGGCTCGCCGATGCTTCGTAAATAATCCCCTCGACTTCGTTTTGGTGCGAAATCTTGACCGGAATCACGTAGCGCCCATCCCGCACGTCGGTGAAGTTCTCCTGCAGCACGCCTTTTTGCGAAAACGTCTTGAGCAGATGATCGAGTAGGGACCCGATCTCTTTGCGAGTCACGCGGATGTCTTGATGTAAACTCGCGAGTCGGGGCGACGCGCGCTCGGAGAGCTCGCCCTCGGGCGTAAGCACGCGCTCAAGCGTTCGAAGCGGATCGCGTGGATCGGGCAAAGCCGCGAGCATTTTCCGGAAGCGGTCGCCCTTGATGTCTTCCCGCGGCACCTGTGCCCAGGAATCTTGGGCGTAAAGCCAACTGCGGAGCAGCGCGAGGTCCCTGACTTCGAGGACGGCGTCCCGGCCCAGGCGCTCGAGCGTCAACGCGGGGTCTTCTAGACCCGTCAGCGGTCCCCAGAGTGCGTCGCGGTCGAGCAAGGGAAGGGTTTCGGAAGTTTCCTGTTGGCGGAGTTTCGCGTCCGTCGGCGACTTGGCCCACGCCCCGGAATCGGCGAGCAAGAGGATCAGGGATTTCGCGGGAACCGTGCGGGCTTCCCTTTCGGCGAACCGAACGAGCTGATCCCATTCGAGGGCGGTCGCCAGGCGATGCGCCTCGGGCGTGGCGTAGAGAAGTTGCGGGGGTGGGGCGCTCTCCGTGTGCACGGGGCGACCCTAACACAGGCTGGCCGAACTGACGGTAACGAGCTTACTTACGCTTCTTTTTGCCGGTTTGCTTAGGCTTGGTTTCGGCTTGGGCGGCGGGTGCTCGCGTCGCCTTTGGCGAAGCCGCTTTTTCGACCTTTTCCGGCGGAGTCACCGACGCGAGCGCCGCATCCGGATTCAGCTTCACGTCGATTTTGTCCGCGAGATCCATCACGCGCTCGACATCGGAATCCACGTCGTGAAGCTGCTTGGCGATGATTTCAAAATCCGAATTGTTCTGTTCGTTGGGGCTAGTGTTCCAGTCTTCGTACTTTCCGAGGCGTTCGATGCCCCATTCGAGCGATCGGCGAGCGTTGCCCGCGCTGATGCGGCCACCGGAAAGGGCGACGGTGCGCAGGTGACTTTGAAAGAGTTGGTTGATGTTCTCGACTTCTTTGGATGAGATTTCGACGCCGGGCTCAAAATCTCCAGTTTTGCTGGAGTATCGTACGCTGAGAAGGCGATCATATTCCTTGAAAACTTTGATGCCGTTTCGGTTGGTCTCGGCTTCCGCCGTCGCGGCGTCGCGAGCTTTGTCGCGCTGAGTTTCGAGTTCGACCTGACGTTGTTTAAGCTTGGTCAGCTCCCATTGTAAATCCTGTTGCGTGCGCCCGTACTCGCCTTTGACGAGCGGCTGAATATCCGCGGTCGCGACCTTTTGAACTCTGATGGGTACCGGTCCCACGGAGCGAGTTTCATTGCCGCCCTTGTTCACCTCGGCTTCAAGTTCCGCCACGGCCTTCATTTCATCCGCCGCTCCGAACGCCGTGAGTGGCGAAAGAACGACCCATGCCGTTAACGCGCGGACCCAGCGGTGCCTGAAAAGGTTTTCCATAATCTGCCTTTCGGCAGTGATTCGGCCAAAATTGACACTCTTAACAATCTCGGCCATTCTCGCCGAACAGTTTGAGACGCCGCATGGATCTTCACAGCTATTTCAAAACAATCAACGGTGAGCATTTCGACGGGTTTCTCGATCCTCCGATTTTGAGGTGGAACACTCGGCTTCGGTCGAGCGCGGGTCGATTCATTCCGGGCAGCCGGCGGTTCTTCCGCGAGTCGCCGCCGATCATCGAAATTGCGTCCTATCTCCTCGAAGAAATCCTGGCCGAAAAACACGTTCGCGACACCCTCGCGCACGAGATGATTCATTATTGGCTTTGGGTGCTCAAGAAACCGCACGGTCATTCGTCGGAGTTCTGGGACAAGATGGTCGTCATGGGTTGTAGCCGGTACAACCCGGTCCCGCGACTCCGGCCGTTTCGTTACGTTTATCGTTGTCCGGCCTGTGACGGGCGTTTCCCAGCTCGCCGCAAACTCGGAGTATTGGCCTGCGCGAAATGCTGCAGCGTTCATAATGGCGGCCGTTACGACGCCCGTTATCGTTTATTTCTTACCGCGGATTGAACTTGGGAACATTTCGGGTAGGCTTCCCGACAATGTTAACGAACACATTCAGATGCCTACTGACCGCGGCTTTGCTCTTCGGCGCGAACTCATATGCCAAAGAGGCGGGTACCTTGATCGACGATATGTGGATCGCCGAAGACGACAAAGGGGCGCTGCTCAAAAAAGCCGAACTCTGGGAAGACGGGGTTCTCCCGCTCGAGTTTGCCAAGAAGTTCAGTTCGGAGCAACGACAGCAGCTCCTTGACGCATGCGCCGAATGGAGCCAAGTCGCCAACGTGCGGTGCGTGGTCGGTAAATATAAGGGGCGCACGCTCCAAGTTGGCGGGTGGTTCAATGCCTGTTGGGCCCTTTGGGGTATGGGAAGTCATGCACTCATTTTGCGACGCCGAATGAATTTGCACGGCGATTGCTTTTCTCGGCACACTCTTTTGCATGAACTGGGACACGCGTTCGGCATGATGCATGAGCACCAGCGTCCCGATCGGAATCACGCGATTAGAATTCTTTCCAAAAACCTGCAAAAGGGATTTTTGGGCTTTGCCTCAAACACCAATATCGATCCCCAGCAGATGAAGCTCGAAACCTCTTATGACTTTGAATCGATCATGCATTACTCGCGAAAGGCGTTTTCGAAAAACGGTCGCGACACGATCGTTCCGCTTCCGCAATATTCGCAGTTCATCGATGTCATCGGCCGCAGCGAGCGCATCTCCATCCTTGACGCGCAGGCGATGGCGAAAGCTTACGGACCTAAAATATGAAACGAAATGTCGCGCTCTTGGTCGCTTTGCTCCTCGCGAGCGCCCTGGTTCTCGGATTTAGCTCGAACAAGCAGAGCGGGATCGAAACTCCGGCTGACTCGATCTGGGTGCAAAAGCCCGACGGCAGTCAGCAGTGTTCCGCGGAATCCGCCCAAGCTCTGGAAGCGGGCGCCAAGGAACTCGGTTCCGCCAAGATCCCGGTTCTCAATTCCCGCAAAGGGGACGACGGCAAGATGCGCGTGCAGATGTGCGGAGCACCCACCGGAAAACAGAATGCGTACTTGATTCGAAAGGCAGATTGGCCTCGCGCGATGACGCTTGGATTCCAGGCCGCTAAGACTGCCGAGTAGTGTGGGCAAAACGTCTTGCGCTCGATGCAAGACAGTTGCAGAGTCTGATTTTCAAGTTGATGAAATTATTAGTAAAATACCATTGACTCAAAGCGTCATGCATGGGAATGTCCACACAAGCGACGGGGAACCTAAAGGGGTTTAGGGGAAGTCGCCTCTGGAAGCGGGGGGTATTTGGGGGTGCTTCCAGAGGCGACTTACAAACGTTACGGTCGAATTTCGATGCCGTAACGCTGAATTTTAGCCAAAAGGGTGGGTTTATCCATCCGGGTCATTTGGCAGGTGCGGTCGACTTGCCAGTCGAATCGCTTCAAAAGTTCCAGAATATAGGTCTTTTCGAATTCTTCGCGAGTCGCGCGAAAATCCATTCGATCATGACCGAACTCCGGCAGATGTGCGGGTTCGATCTCATCCGATCCGCACGCGATCACGCTGACGCGAAGGACGTTACGGAGTTCCCGCAAATTGCCGGGCCATTCGTAACTCCGAATGAGTTGAAGCGCGTCCGGCGAAATGCGCCGAACGTGTTCCTTATGAAGCTCGCGGGTGATTTCGCCGACGATGCCGTGAACGATGTCGTCGAACTCTTCTCCGCGCTTGGAAAGATCCGGCATTTCGAGGCGGAAGACGTTCAGTTTTTGCAGTAGTTCGCCGTTGAAAAGCCCGCCTTGCGCGCGGCCTTCGAGATTATGGCTCGTGGTCGCCATGATCCTCACGTTAAGAATTCGCGTGATAGGGCCGGTTTCTTTGCAGACGGTGGCAAGGCTTCGCGTTTGTAGAAAATGGAGGAGAATCTTTTGCTCGGCTCGGTTCCACTCGCCGAGTTCAGGAATGACGATCGTTCCCCCCTGCGCGAGCGGGAGTTGCTCGCAAAGCGAGACCTCCTGGACGGCAGTAATGAAAGGTTTGCCGGCACGGGGGCCGTGGCCATGGATCCAGCGGGCAATCGCGCCTTTGCCGCTACCCGCGCCCCCGTAAATCAATACGGGGCCGAGGTCGGCCTGTGCGGCGAGTAGCGCTAGCCTACGCTGTGTGGGCGGAATGAAATGAACCATTTCCAAGCGAAAAACCCCTGATCTAAACCGTGTCTGAAGCTCCTGCGGCGACATGATTCGGATCCTTTATCGGAAGCAGGCGATCTATAACGCGGAGCATATATTGCGTCAAGCGAGAATCTGATTCACCTCGCAATCTTTATCTCTGCGTGCAATAACGCGTTTAGTCATGAAAACCATTCGATTTGGCAGCTGGGCGCAGTACCTTAAACTGAAACGTCAAAGTCGGTTTCGATCGGCCCGAGAGTTTTGCGTCCATGCGGGGCTCGGGATCAGCTATCCCCAATATTCTCGGTACGAGTCCGGCGAGCAGCTTCCTTCTTTGCCGCAAGCTTTGACGATCGCCCGCGCACTCGGCATTCCGGCGCTGGAAACCATTCTGGAGTGGTCGCGGGCGCAAATTCTGCCCGAGCACGACACGGAAAAAACGTCACTCGAAGATTTGCTCGTAAAGGTTCGGTCGCCGGAACCCGCCCCCGTGCCCGCCCCGGCGGCGGCGCCGGTGAGTGAATTCCCCGCGATTTCGCTCGATGAAGTCATTGTTTTCAATCGAAGCCATTTGAACCTGTTCTCAAGAGATCCTCGTTACCGGGACATCTTTTCCCTCGTGAACTCGTTTTCACCGGAAGGACTCTCGATCGAAGAGGTCGCGCTTTATCTTGAAGTCAGTCGAGCCGTTGCGGAGTCCATGACGATCGAGCTTCGGGATCATGGCGTCGTAGCCTACGAAAACGGAGTCGCCCGCTCGCATAAGCGGACATTTTATTTTCCGGACGATGCTGAGTTCTTCGGGCTGCGAAATCAGAATCTCGCGCATAACTTCGGCCAGGCGCTCAGCCGTCTGTCTTATCCGGATATCGCCGCAAAACGCGCGTATCGCGGCCTGATCACCCGCGAGCTGACGGAAGAGCAGCTCGGCGGGCTCATCAATCGACTCGACCGGATCACGACGGAAGTTGCGCATTTGCCGGAAGTCGCGCGCCCGGAGCGCGTTTATTCGCTTTGTCTACTGCTCGGCCAGCGCTTCGAACGCACTCCCGTGCCGGGACTCACTCGGGCCGTCGACGCGGCGGTTGCCGCTCGAGAAGCCTTGATTCTCGGCCGGTAACCGCCTAAACCGGTCGACATGAAACACCTTCGATTTCGAAGCATCGTCGCCGTAGTCGTGCTTGGGATGGCACCGATTTCCCAGGCCGCCATCAAGGTCGCGCTGGTTCTGGACAAAGGCGGCAAGGACGACAAGTCCTTCAACAGTTCGGCTTATCGCGGGACTGAACTCGCCAAGCAAAAGCTCGGCATCACGTTCAAGCATGTCGAAGCCTCGGACGACAACGCCTACGAAGCCTTGCTCCGCGCCTTTGCGCAAAAGGATTACGACCTGATCGTCGGGGTCGGCGTGGCGCAAGCCGAAGCGGTCAAAAAGATTTCCGCGCAGTTTCCGAACAAGCATTTCGCAATTGTTGACGCGCAGGTCGACGGGCCGAACGTGCGCTCGCTGCTCTTCGAAGAGCACGAGGGTTCGTATCTCGTCGGCGCGATCGCCGCGATGACGTCTAAAACCGGGAAAATCGGATTCATCGGCGGCATGGATATTCCGCTGATTCGTCGATTTGAAAAAGGGTATGAAGCCGGCGCCAAGAAGATCAATCCGAAGATTCAGGTGATCTCAAACTACGTCGGCGTGACGGGCGATGCCTGGAACAATCCTCCGAAGGGCAAAGAACTCGCGGTGGCTCAGTACGGCGCGGGCGCGGACATCATCTTCGGCGCGGCGGGCGCGAGCGGCGCGGGCGTGTTCGACGCCGCCGAGGAAAAAGGCAAACTTGCGATCGGCGTCGATTCGAATCAAAATTGGGTCAAGCCGGGCTTCATTCTGACTAGCATGATCAAAGGCGTCGATACCGCGATTCTGCAAACCATCACGGATGCCAACAGCGGCCAGTTTACGGGCGGTCCCAAACGCTACGGGCTCCAGAACGGCGGCATCGACTTCGCGGTCGATAAGTACAATGAAACACTCCTCGGTCCCGACGTGAAGAAGCGCGCGAACGCGCTCAAGGCCGAGATCATCGCGGGTAAAATCAAAGTTCCTGACGTTTATCTGATGAAGAAGTAGCAGGCTCGCGGTGGGGGCCGATCCAGCCATTCAGTTTCGTTCGGTCACGAAGCGATTCGGCGATTGCGTGGCGAACGCCGAGGTTTCGTTCTCCGTCAGCGCGGGCTCCATCCACGGACTGATCGGAGAAAACGGCGCGGGCAAATCGACCGCGATGAAGCTCCTCTACGGAATGTACGGCGTATCGTCGGGCGAAATTCTCTTGGGCGGCAAGGCGGTGGAGTGGAAGTCACCGTCCGACGCAATCGCGGCCGGGATCGGAATGGTGCATCAGCACTTCATGCTGGCCGACCCGTATACGGCGCTCGATAATGTTCTGTTGGGGGCGGAGCCGATGCGAGCCGGATCGGGTTGGCTGCCACGCTTTTTACGACCGATCGACCGCGTGGGCGCGCGGAAAAGACTTGAGGACTTGTCGCGGCGTTACGGGCTGACGGTGCCGTGGGACGAACCGGTTTCGCGCATTTCGGTCGGAGTGCAGCAGCGGATCGAAATTCTGAAGCTTCTTTATCGGGATGCCCGTATTTTGATTCTCGACGAGCCGACCGCCGTTCTCACCCCGCAGGAAACCGTCGAGCTCTTCGTGAATCTTCGAAAGCTTCAGGCCGAGGGCAAGACGGTCATCATCATTACCCACAAATTGAAGGAAGTAATGAGCGTCACGGATCGCGTGACGGTGATGCGAGCCGGGCGGGTTACGGGCGAAGTTGATACGTCGAAAACTACGCCTCAGGAACTCGCGGATCTCATGGTGGGGCGAAAGGTCGTGCTCGCGATCGAAGCCGGCGCCGCGAAAGTGCGGGAGGGTGCGTCCGCTTTGGTTTTTGAGCGCGTCGTAGCCGAGGAGCGCGCCTCAAAACGGCGTTTGCTCGACGACGTGAGCTTTTCTGTTCGAGCGGGGGAAATCGTCGGAATCGCCGGTGTCGAAGGAAACGGTCAGAGCGAATTACTGCAAGCGGTTTTGCATCCGTCCGATCCGCATTGCCGCGCGAGCGGAACGGTTCGCGTGCTTGGAGCGGAAGCGAACGCGCTCGACGCCGCGGCGATCAAAGGAATGGGCGTCGGCTTCATTCCGGAGGACCGCCATCGGGAAGGACTTCTGCTCGACGCTTCGCTCGTCGAAAACTTCGCGCTCGGTTTGCACCGGGACTTTTCGAGCTACGGGCTCATATCTTGGAAACGCATTTCGACCCGCGCCCATGCGGCATTTGAAGAGTACGACGTGCGTCCGCGCGCGCTTGATGCGCAGGCGGGCCGATTGTCGGGCGGCAATCAGCAGAAGGTCGTGATCGCGCGCGAGTTCGAACGAAAACCTCGGCTCCTGATCGCGGCCCAGCCGACGCGGGGCGTGGACGTCGGCGCGATTGAGTTCATACACCGGCGCATCGTGCGCGCGCGGGACGAGGGCGCGGGAGTTTTATTGGTCTCGTCGGAGCTCGACGAGATCACATCGCTTGCGGACCGGATCCTGGTTCTCTACGAAGGACGCATCGTCGGCGAATTCGCGCGCGGGCAAGCGGGCGAAAGTGAAATTGGTCTTTTGATGGGTGGAGGGCACGCGTGAATCGTTTTTTGACGACGCTCCGGCCGTTTCTCGCGGTGGCGCTTGGACTCACGCTCGGCCTCGGATTGACGATCATCGCGGGAGAGAGCCCGATCCACGTCTTGAAAGTCCTGGCCAAGAGCGCGTTCGGTTCGCCCTACGATATCGGCATGACGCTTTTTTACGCGACGCCGCTCCTTTTGACCGGTCTTTCGGTATCGATCGCGCTTCAGGCGGGGCTCTTCAATGTCGGCGCCGAAGGTCAGCTCGTGCTCGGCACGCTCGCCGCCGCCGCCGTCGGCGCGAGTTATCCGAATCTGCCTTCGCCGCTTGCGCCGATCCTGGCGGGCCTCGCGGCGTTCACCGTCGGCGCGGCGTGGGGCGCGATTCCCGGCTGGCTTCGCGCCAAGCGCGGCAGTCACGAAGTGATCAATACAATCATGCTGAACTTCGTCGCCGCGGGACTCGCGAGCTACGTCACGCTTTACTGGCTTAAAAATCCGGATTCGCAGAATCCGGAAACCGCCCCGGTCGGGCCGGGGTATCTGATTCATCAATTCGCGACTTTCGGCGACTCGCATGTAAGCACGGCGAGTCTGCTTGCGCTTGCGGTTGCGGGCGGGCTGGCGTTTCTGCTTCGGCGGACGGTGCTCGGATTTGAACTGCGCGCGGTCGGTCAGAGTCCGCGCGCGGCGCGGGCGGCGGGGATCTCCGTCGGGCGAATGCAGATCATCGCGATGGCGCTAGCCGGTGGCGTCGCGGGCCTGGTCGGAGTCGGCGAAGTGCTGGGAAATGCGGGCAAGTTCCGGCTCGGATTCTCGCCGGATTACGGGTTCATCGGAATCGCGGTGGCGCTCCTCGGCCGCACGCGGCCGCTTGGAGTATTGGCCGCGGCTTTGCTCTTCGGCGCGCTCCACAAGGGCTCAGCGGACCTGGATCTCGAGACGGAAAACGTCACACGCGAACTTTCGCTCGTGCTTCAGAGTCTCGTGATTTTTTGCGTGTCGGCGGACGGTCTGTGGTCGTGGATGAATACGATCCGCAAGGAGAAGCGCGCTTGAACGACCAGGAATGGTTCGTCGCCGCCTGGCTGCTCGGCGCCAGCGCCATCCGTGTGTCAACGCCGCTCGTGCTGGCGGCCCTGGGCGGCCTCATGAGCGAGCGCGCGGGCGTGATCAATATCGCGCTCGAGGGGATGATGCTCGTCGGCGCCTTCGCGGCCGCGGCGACGGCCTACAGCACGCATTCGCCCTGGATCGGTGCGGGTGCGGGTGCGGTCGCGGGCTCAGGACTCGCGTTGATTTACGGCTTCGCCGTGATTCGCCTCCGCACAAACCAGATTGTGGCGGGCACCGCGATCAATATGATGGCGATGGGGCTTGTTCCGTTCGTTTCGAAGCTGCTTTATGGCGTGACGGGGTCGACGCCCGCGCTTTCGATCACGGATCGGTTCCATTGGGAGCCGACCGGTTGGGCGGTATTTCTGACGGTCGCGATTTGGGGCTGGATGCGCGCGACTCCGAGCGGGCTTTGGATGCAGTTCGCGGGTGAACATCCGGTAGCCCTTGCGGCGGCCGGGGTGCGCGTCAATCGCGTGCGCTGGGCTTGCGTGGCTTTGTCCGGCGCGCTCGCGGGTCTCGGTGGCGCGGCGCTTTCCACTTTTTTGTCGTCGTCTTATTCGCGCAACATGACGGCGGGTCGGGGCTTCATGGCGCTGGCCGCACTCATCTTCGGAAAATGGAAGCCCGTGCCGACCGCGGCGGCGTGCCTGCTCTTTGGAGTGGCGGATGCGCTGCAAATTCGACTTCAAGGCGTCGTGCTGTGGGGCACGGAACCGATTCCGGTGCAGTTTATCCAGATTCTTCCGTACATCGTCACGGTGTTCGTGCTCGCTGGGTTCGTAGGCAATAGCCGGCCGCCGCAGTCGCTAGGCTTGCCGTACGAATCTCGCTGATTTATCCTTTCTCCATGACGAAACCATTCTCCTTGTTTTCAGCCATTTTATTGACGCTCGGATTCGCAACCGATGCGCGCGCCGCCTTCGGTCCGGGGACGAACTTGTCTGCGATGACGGACGCCTTCGTTAAATCGATGATCGAGACCGTCGCGCTCGGAACGGACTTCCGTGCTTACCAATCCGCAACTCCGCTCGGAATGGTCATCGGTCTCGACATGGGACTAGAGGTGACGGCGATAAAAGTTCCGCAGGAATTCACCGATGCCATGGTCGCCACCGGTCAGAACGCTGCTTCAGTTCCGACCTTGCTTCCGGTCCCGAAACTCAACCTTCACAAGGGCCTGCCGTTTGGAATCGACCTCGGTTTCAGTTATGTGAAGTACCAGTCGTATCAAATCATCGGTGGTTCCGTTAAATACGCAATTCTCGCGGGTAATCTCGCCAAGCCGAGCGTTGCGACGCGTTTGAGCTACAACAACTCGGATCTTTCTTACATCAAGACCCGAACCTGGAAGCTCGACGTTTTGGTTTCCAAGCCGATCGCGTTTCTTTTCGATCCTTACGCCGGTATCGGATATCAAATCGGGGGCGGTACGATCGACTTTCCCACGGGCGGGGGGACGGGCATGCCGGCCAGCGTGCAGGGTTCGCAATCGGTGAGCGCTCCTCACTTCTTCGTCGGATTTCCGCTTAAGCTCGCGCTTCTCAAGATCGTCGGCGAATATGACTACAGCTTCAGTGGATTCTCGACGTTCGGTGCGAAACTTAGTCTCGGCTTTTAAGCTCGGCCTCTGGATGTTCGCGGGGGGGCTCGTTTCCTGCCGCGCACCCGCGCCCATCGAGGAATTCCGCGGTCAGCTTGAGCGCGAGTGGGCCTCACTCACCGCGTTCGTGACTGGGGCGCCCGTCGCAAAACCCAAGCCGTTGCCGAGTGACAAGTCTTGGGGAAAGCGCAGCACGGCTCCGCGGGGTCCGCAGGCCCAGGCGAACGCGGAGTTGCTTCGGGAAGTCTTCACCGTCGCGCTCCAGCGCGAGCCGACGGATCAGGCGGCGTTCGCAAGCTACGTGGACTCGATGAATCAAGGTGCGTCCATCGAGGGGCTCCATAACGGGTTCACGCACTCGGCTTTCCAACGCAAGCTCGAGGAGGAGACTTCGGCCGCAACCGACGAAGCGCTCCGTGTGTTCGGAGTTGAACTTTCTCGCCTGCAAATCGGAATGAAGACGCCCACTCATTTTGACGAGGGCGATCGCAAGCCGATGGCTGCATCGGCCGATCTGGCGGAGATTGCGCGTGAACAAACTGGACCGGCGACGCGCCCCCCGGTCGTGGTGCCGATCGATGCGACCGAGCGCGGGTTGTTTTATGCCCGGCTCTTCAAAGGCGCTTCGATTTTCACTCTCAAACGGATATTCACCGATGAGGCCCTCCGCCTCATCGATGAAAAAGTCGCGGATCCGGAGGCGCTCGCCAAGTGGTACGGCGATTTCGCCGCCCATTACGCCCGCAAGGGCATTCCGTTCGGCTTGGAGTCCCGGCACCGGGGCGAAACTTCGTTTCATCAAGATTGGGCCGGGCAAATGATCGCGAACGGAAGGCTGGACCGGCTACGCTGGGAAGTGCTGAACCGCCTCCATCGATTGCTCAACGCCCAGTCTCGGGATAAGCAGACGCCTCAGGCGGCGGTTCGGCCGGGAACCTGAATCGGTTCAAGAAACAGGAGAGTCTATGGATCCCGTCATCATCACTTGCGCGATTACCGGGGCCGAGAGCTCTCGCGAGAAGCAGCCGAATCTTCCGATGACCCCCGCCGAACAGGCGAAAGCCTCTGCGGAGTGCGTAGCGGCGGGCGCGTCGATCATTCATTTGCATGTACGTGAAGACGACGGAAAGCCATCGCAGAGACCCGAGCGGTTTGACGAGTCCATTCGCGCCATTCGGAAAGCCGCGCCGGGTGTGATCATCCAGATTTCAACCGGCGGCGCGATCGGCGAATCGATCGAGAACCGCGCGAGGCCGCTCGCGCTCAAGCCTGAGATGGCGTCGCTCAATCTGGGAACGATGAACTTCGGAGAGGACGTTTTCTACAATCATCCGCGCGACGTCGTCGCGCTCGCCTCGAAGATGAAGGATCACGGAGTTTTACCCGAGCTTGAAATTTACGAGGCGGGGCATTTGGAGACGGCGCTGCGCTTGGCGAAGCAGGGCGTGATCCGTGAGCCGTTTCACTTTCAATTCGTGCTCGGGGTTCCCGGGGGGATGTCCGGCGATCCGCGAAATTTGCTTCATCTGATTTCGCTTTTGCCCGCGGGGGCGCATTGGGGAGTAGCGGGGGTCGGGCGGTTTCAGCTGCCGCTCGCGCTTCAGGCGCTCACCTTGGGCGGGCATGTACGAGTCGGTTTTGAGGATAATATTTTTTACTCGAAGGGCGTCTTGGCTTCGTCAAACGCTCAGCTCGTCGAGCGCGTCGCGCGCATCGCGCGCGAGCTGGGTCGAGAGGTGGCATCGCCGGCTATTGCGCGGAAACAGCTCGGAATTTAGTCGATTACGCCCCAAAGATCGAACGCGGAACTTCGACTCCGAGATCCTTCATCTTGTCGACGAACGTCGGAACGAGCCCGGTCGGCCGAAAGCGTCCGGCTTCCTGCGACGTGCTCTTGGGGTCCTGGTCGAAGAGAAAAATATCCTGGAGCGTGACGGTTTCACTTTCGACCCCGGTGACTTCGGTGATGGCGGTCACGCGACGTTTGCCGGTCCGGAAGCGTTGCACGTGAACGATAATGTCGATGGCGGACGCGATCTGGCGACGGATCGCCATGAGCGGCATCTCCAGGCCCGACATCATGCAAAGGGTTTCGAGTCGCGCGATCACGTCGCGCGGGGAGTTGGCGTGAATGGTCGTCATGGAACCCGCGTGCCCGGTGTTCATGGCCTGGAGCATGTCGAAGGCTTCGGCCCTTCGACACTCGCCGACGAGAATCCGATCGGGCCGCATGCGAAGGGCGTTCGCGAGAAGTTCGCGCGCGGCGATCGGCGGTTGCGGGGGGACGAGGACCGCGGATTTGCTCTGCATCGAAACGCTGTTCGGATGCCCGATCGCGAGTTCGAGCGTGTCTTCGATCGTGATGATTCGTTCGCCCTTCGGAATGAAGGCCCCGAGATTGTTCAGGAGCGTGGTTTTTCCGCCTCCCGCTCCGCCCGCGATGACGATGTTTCGTCGGCCAAGCACGCAGGCGTTCAGAAAAACCGCCATCGCCTGATCGAGCATGCCGAGCTGAATCAGGTCCTGGATCTGCAGGCGTTTGACGGGAAATTTTCGAATCGTCATGCAAGGCGCGGTCGTGATCGGCGCGCCGACGACGTTGACCCGGGAGCCGTCCGGCAGCATGAAATCGAGAAATGGATTGTCGATATTGAAAATTTTTCCGGTGCCCTGAAGCATGCGGCTGATGAGCCTTTGAAGGTCATCGAGCGACCGGAAGTTAAAGCGGCTCTGTTGAATTTTTCCTTCTTTTTCGATCATGATGTTCCGGATGTCGTTGACCATGACTTCGGTTACGTCTGGATCCTTCATGAACGATTCGAGAATGCCGAGGTCGGGCATCTTCGATGAAAGGACGGTCGAGCGGCCGGCCGGCGTTGTCTCGGAGGATTGCGTTGGAAGCAAGGAGGGGACGACGCTCAAGTGCGGGTCGGTTCTGTCGTCGTCCGGCTGAGGCTTCGAAACGGATGGATTGGGAAGCGGAGTCGTCGCGGTCGGCTTCACGCCCGGCGCGAGCTGCACCGTGGTCTGAGGAACGGCGGCCGGGAACTTTCTTTTAAGGGCATCCTGGCTCATGGTCGGCGTTCTTCCTCGATAACTTATCGGTAGTACTCCTCGAGATCTCCAGAGGTGGCTGTAGACGCAAAGCGTTATCCTGGGTAAGCTACCGCTTCATGGCGAAATTACGGAAGTTCTCCCACACGGCGATTGAGGCCGAACGGGGACAGAGACTTGACCAGGTCCTGTCCGCGCGCCTGCCTGCTTCCAAGGCGAAGGCCCGAATGTTGATCATCGCCGGCGCGGTTTACCTCAACGGCAAACGCGTTCGAATCGCGTCCAAGAACCTCCTTCCCGGCGCCATCATCGTTGCCTTCATCGATGACGCCAAACTCGCAGCCGGCGGGCCTTCCAAGGACCGACATTTCGTATTCATGGCGTCCCATATCGTTTTTGAAGATGAGTGGCTGGTCGCGGTCGACAAACCACCCGGCCTCCCCACTCAGCCGACGCTCGACGAAGCCCGGGAAAATCTGTACGGAGCCTTAAAAAAATTCATCGCCACCCGCGACGGCGCGGCGGCAACATATGTCGGCCTTCATCATCGGCTCGATCGCGATACTTCGGGTGTAATTCTATTTACGAAATCTAAAGCCGCGAATGCCAAAGTGGGTCAGCTGTTTTCGGAACATCTCGCCCAGAAAACTTATGTTTGCATCGTTCCTCGCGCCGGTCGTCGGGCGCCGCCGAGCAAACAATGGACGGTGAATAACTTCTTGGCGCGGACGCCGGGCAAGAGCTCGCGCATGCGTTCAGTCAAGAGCGGTGGTGATGTCGCGCATACGGATTTCAAAGTGATCGAGGATATGAGCGGCTTGAGCGGCGGTTGGTTGATCGAGGCCAAACCCCGCACCGGGCGCATGCACCAGATTCGTGTCCACCTGGCCGAAGCCGGCCTCTCCATCCTCGGAGATCAAGCGTACGGCGCGCCGGAGACGGAGGCCGCGAGCCGAGTGATGTTGCACGCCGCCAACTTGACATTCCCGCATCCGATTACTAATTTGGAGACCTCAGTTTCGGCTCCCATTCCCGAGGACTTCAACCAATGTCTAGTCCGGCTCAGGCGGAATCCTTAACCGGGTTCCGTGCGACGTTTTCCCGTCTTCGGGAGGACAGCTCCTTAATTCGCGAATTCCTATGGAAGTATCGCCGCATGGTGGGCGCGGGTCTGCTTGCGCTCGTCACCGTCGATCTACTCGAACTACTGCCGCCGCTTTATTTGAAGTCCGCGGTCGACGTGACGCTTGCCCAAGGACCGAATCGTCAGCTGGCCTATCTTGCGATCGCTTATTTCGTGACGGCATTGGCGCAGGGCGCTTGTCGTTACGCCTGGCGAGTTTACCTGATTCGGGCGAGTCGGTTGTCCGGCGCCGATCTGCGTTCTCGTTTTGCAGGGCATCTCTTCCGTATGCCGGCGAGCTTTTTTGATCGAAATCGGATCGGGGACCTCATGTCGCTCGGGACGAGCGATACGGAATCAGTCGGCCAGGCGATCGGGCCCGGGCTGCTGACGTTCGCCGACGCCGTCTTTTACATCATGACCGTGCCGGTCGCGATGTACTGGCTTTCGCCGCAGCTCACTTTGATCGCGCTCATTCCGCTACCGCTCATTCCCTGGTTCGTGATGCGAAACGAGCGCGAAATTCATGAGCGGTACAAGAAGTCGCAAGAACAGTTTTCGCGGATTTCCGCGATGGCGCAGGAATCGCTGAATGGCGTGCGCGTCATCAAGGCTTTCGCCTGCGAAGACGTCCAGACCTCAAAGCTCCGCGCCGCGGGCGACGAGCTGATCCGCCTCAATCTGCGGCTGGCGCGCGTGGAAGCGTCGTTCGGTCCCGTTCTCGATTTTGCGATGAGCCTCGGGCTCGTGCTCCTGCTTTTCGTGGGCGGTCGCTACGCGATCGAAGGGGCGGTAACGCTAGGTACTTTCGTCGCCTTCCAGCGCTACATCCAGAAAATGGTCTGGCCCATGACCGCGATCGGGATGTCGCTTGCCATGTACCAGCGCGCGGTCGCGAGCAGTGAGCGCCTCAAAGAGGTGCTTCGGCAGGAAACGGATGTTCCGGACACCGTCTCACCGGAGTTTCCGATCGGGCATGTGCCGGGCGGACCTTGGAAAACGGCGGGAAAAATAGAAATCCGCGGATTGAACTTCACTTTTCCAAAGGCCAAGACTCCGGCACTACTGGATGTCCGATTGGTCGTCGAACCTGGAGCTCGCGTGGCGTTCGTCGGATCGATCGGATCGGGCAAGAGCGCGTTACTGTCCGCGATTCCGCGAGTTTATCCCTGTGACGCCGGACAGGTTTTCATCGACGGCATCGATATCAATCGATGGTCGCTCGCGGAACTGCGCGCGCAGATCGGTTACGTGAGTCAGGAAGTCTTTCTCTTCAGTGAAAGCGTCAGTGCGAACGTTGGCTTCGGCTATCGGCACCTGGCGCAAGAAGCTCTTCCGCATCCCTTGGTCGAAAAATTTTCTTTGAACGCGGCCGTCCACGAAGATGTGCTTCGCCTTGAAAAAGGCTACGCGACTCGGGTCGGCGAGCGGGGCGTGTCTCTGTCGGGCGGGCAAAAACAGCGAATCAGCGTCGCACGCGCGCTGCTTCGCGAACCTTCCATCCTGATCCTAGACGACGCATTTTCGTCAGTCGACGTCCAGACCGAAGACAGTATTCTGCGCGGACTGCGCGCTCGGGCCGGACGCAATACGGAGCTGCTCGCAGCCCACCGGATCTCAACCGTGCGCGACTCCGATCACATCGTGGTGATGGAGCGTGGAAAAATCGCGGAACAGGGAACGCATGGCCAGTTGCTCGCCAAGCACGGCGGAATTTATTGGCGCTTCAATGAGCAACAGCGGCTTCAGGCCGATCTCGAGTCCTATGTCGGACGCCTGGACGGAGCGTACGTATGAACGCGATCCGGGACGCGGAAGAGGATCTCGAGGCGGTTCGGCTCCGCACGGAAACGTTCGTCAGCACGCTTCAGAAAATTTTACCTTACACCGTCCCGTACGTCCGCTATTGGGCGCCGGCCTGCGTACTGGTCGTGATCGCGACGGCGGCGGCGCTGCTCGAGCCGTTTTTATTCGGATACGCCATCGACCAAGCGATCGTGCCGCGCGACTGGGTGCTGCTGAAAAAAATCGGCATCGGATTTCTCGCCGTCGAGTGCATCCGGGTTGCGGCTCAGATCGGCTATACTTACCTATTTGCCCGCGTCTCGCAGGGTGTGATGCAGGATCTGCGCCTGGGTCTGTTCCAACATCTGATGGCGCTCCCCGTGGCGGTTTACGACCGCACGCCGGTCGGGCGTCTCATCACGCGCGTGACCAACGATACGGCGGCGCTCGCGGACATGTTTTCGGCGGGGTTTGCCGCGATGTCCGGAAACGTACTTCTGGTTCTGGGCATTCTGGCCTGGCTGCTCGCCCTCGACTTTCGACTGGGATTGGTGACGATCAGCGTTTTCCCGCTGATCGTGATCGCGTCGGTCTACTTCAGTCGTCGCCTAAAAGTGGCGTATCGAGATGCGCGTACCCGATTGTCCGCGCTCAACGCCTATCTTGCCGAGAACATCCTCGGCATGCGGGTCGTGCATCTCTTTGGTCGCGAAGACCGCCATTTAGCGGAGTTCAATGAGATCAATCAGGAGTATTTTCGAGCGCAATTCGCGACGACCCGGGTCTTCGCGCTTTTTCAGCCCTCGATCACGATCAGCGCCGGGGCCTCCGTGGCGCTGGTCATGTGGTACGGTGGCGGACTCGCGCTTCAGAAGGCGATTCCGATCGGGATGCTCGTCGCGTATTTTTCTTACGCGCTGACTCTCTTCCAGCCGATTCGCGAGATTGCGGACAAATGGAACATCGTGCTCTCGGGCATCGCGGGCGCCGAGCGGATCTTTTCCATTCTCGAATGGCCGACGGAAATGCCGGTCGCGCGCGCCCAGGAGCCGCTCGGAAAGATCAAGAAGGTCCGCGGTGACATCAAGTTTGAGAACGTCTGGTTCGCATACGATGCCGAGAACTGGGTACTCAAGGATTTCACGGTCTCGATCGAAACCGGGCAGAAGATCGGCATCGTCGGCCATACGGGTGCCGGTAAAACCACCCTGATCAGTCTGTTGCTTAGGCTCTACGAACCGCAGCGCGGTCGCATTTTGATCGACGGACGGGACATCCGCGAATACGAACGCCGAGAACTTCGTTCGATGATCGGAATCATCCAGCAGGATGTATTTCTATTCTCCGGATCGATCCGGGAAAATCTCACGCTCGGGCGCGAGTACGCGACCGAGAAGGCGGAAGAGCAGATTCGTAAAACCATCGAACGTCTCGACCTTTCGCACTGGCTGATGAGGGGCGAAGGCGAGATGGCGGACTTGCAGGAGCGCGGGACCAATCTTTCGATGGGTGAGCGGCAGGTGCTGGCGTTCACGCGCGCCATGGCGATCGATCCTTCGCTTTGGATTTTGGATGAGGCGACTTCCAGCATCGACTCGCGTTCCGAGCAGGAACTCGAGCGGGCGTTTAGGGAAGCTTCGAAAGGGCGGACCGCCATTTTAATCGCGCATCGCCTGGCGACCGTCCGGGACTGCAATCTCATCCTCGTGTTGCACCGGGGCGTGCTCGTTGAGCAGGGGAAGCACTCGGACCTGCTCGCTCAGGACGGTCTGTATGCGCGCTTGTTCCGGTTTCAAGAAGCCGAATCCCCGCTGGCGGCGCCACTTTCCGACAACATCCTGACGACCTAAAGTTCTTCTCAATCGATGAGGCTTTCCCGACGAAGAGTTCACGTATGGTGACTAATACCCGCACGTTGCTACGTCCATTGAGTCTCAACACCGCAGTCGCCGGGGCGATGCTTTGCGCGATCGGATGGATGCCGCTGCAAGCAGCGGCGGGTTTTCAGCCGCCGGCCGGATGGTCGAAGGCGGGCGATTTTTCAGGTGTGACGATGTGGTCACTCACGGAACGCAATCAGACGCTCACCGTGTTTGAGGAAAAGGGCCTGAAAGGCGAGCTTCCTTCGGCGAATGACATCGCCTACATCGAGGACCTCAAAGAATCCAATTGGATGACGAACACATTGGGCGGCATCAAGCACTGGACGGTCCAGTCGATCAAGCGAGAAAAGACTTCGAGCGGAACGATCATAAAAATTCGCGGCACCTACACGGATTCTGCGGATCAGTCGATTGCGTTCGAGGAATGGAAATATTACTTCAACGAAGGCTTCGCCCAGATCACGCACGCGGAAGTCACTGCCGAAGCGGGTCACAGCTCCACTGCGGACGTGCAAACTCTACTCACGCGATTTCAGCCGTTCGCGAAAGGCAGTGGCGGATGATCCGGCTCCGAAACCTGTTCGGTTTGGTTTTTCTGATTTTGAACTCCGGCACGGTGATCGCGCAGGCGATCACCTTTCCCGAAGCTTGCTGGGAGCAAGTCGATCAAAAAAACTATTTGGTTCGTGGCGAGCGCACCGCGACTCGTCCCGGCGCGCGACTTTGGAATCTGGAACGTTTGCAACGGGCCTGGAGTCGCGGTGACGCGGACGATTGCACGCGCGCGATTTACACCCAAGCTTTGAATGACCAGGCGGAATATTGGCACTATATCGGCGTCAAGTACGGCTGTATCGCGGCGGCTCCCGCGCCGCCCGCTGCGGATACGGCGGCTCCGGACGTGGCTGCACCCACGGTCGCTCGCCATCCCGTCAAATGTCAGATGTATAAAGACAACTCGGATTATCTGCGGTTCTCCGGCTTCGTCTCCAGCCAGGACAAAGGCGTGGGAATGGCTTGCATCAACGAAGAATTTCACAGCCGCGGATTCAACGAAGTCAACGCGCTCGCCGCGAACGTTTCTCCGATCATGGGCGCGGTGTTGAACGGCGAAGCCGGCGGTCAGCCGGAGCCGCTACCGGATGGAGCCGGCGAGGGCGGCGCGGTCGCACCCGGAAGCGGGGGCGCTGTCGCGCCTGGAACGGCGCCGACCGCGGAGACGCCAGCCAGTGCCGATCCCGAGGCGCTGCCGGTGGACATCAGTGCCGACGCATGCTCGCATGTCCCCGTCGCGCTTCGGCGTGAAAGCGCGAAAGCGCGCGGATGGGTCGCCTTCAGCGCGGTATGCGGTTACGAAGTGATCCGCGGATCCTTGACGCACCTTTGGGATCTGATCAAGTCGAGCTGGAATCTGGTTCGGCATCCGTTCGCCGCTGCCTCCGGTCTAGCAACCCTGGTTCGCGAACTCACCCTGCACCCCGTGCAAACCTCGATGAATATCTTGAAGGGCGTGTACGAATACTTCGGCGAAGAGTGGACGGACATGGCCTGTTTCAATTCTCAGCATCAGTGCCGGCAAATGGGCAGCTTCATTACGAAGCTCGTCTCAAGCGTTTACATCGGCAAGCTGGCGGGAATCGTGGTTGCGAAAGGCGCGCGAACCGTGAAAGGCCTCATCGGCGCGGCTGTGCGATCCAGCCCGACGCTCACCAGCGCCGCGGGAGCGATCACGCGCCAGGGACTTCGAGTCAAGAGAGTCGCAAGTGCCGTGAGACATCCGATCAAAACTATCGCGCGACGAATCCAAGTTCGAAGAACCGCGCGCGGCATCGCCGATGGGACGATTCCACCCCCGGGAACCAGTCTGGTCGTCATTCCGAAACCACCGGTTCCAAAACCGAAGTTGCAGAAAACACGCCGGCTGATCGGCGGAGCCGTGATCGCGAGCGGCCCAGCCGGATTGCGCCGAAGACGGGAACAAGCGGCGGCGAACGGAAACACCGGAGCGCCGGTTTGCATCCCACAGGGCACGGCCCCTCGTCTACTGAACGGCGTCACGTACGATTGCGCGGGTTATCCCGTCGATCAAGCGCTGTGCCGAATCTCGAACGGGACTCGTATCGCTCCGGAGCCACAGTGTGCGGGGACCGAACCGCCCGCGACCACTCCCGCTGTGCCTCCGGCCGAAGATCCGGCCCAGCCTCCGGTCACACCACCGACCAGCGGGCTTCCGACTCCTCGCTGCGAGCCACCTCCGCAGATGGCCCAAGACGAAGCCGACGGGCGTCTTTGGAGCACTCCGGATGAAACCGGACAACCGATCGGCCCTGACTTCTGTCCGGTGCCGGCGGGTGCACCCCATATTCCCTATCCGATGGCTCCGGCCGCGGGCACCGGCGGCGAAGCCGTTGAGCACATCGAACTCGGCGGCCGCGGCGGTAACGGAACGGTCCGCTGACCGCGGTCTAAAGCCAGAACGTCCAGTCGATCTCGGTTTCATCCGCCATGAGCATCACCATTCGATCCACGCCGACGGCGATGCCGCCTGAAGGGGGAATGCCTTCGGTGAGCGCGTCGAGAAACCCTTCGTCGAGCGGGGTTTTCGGAAAACTCTCGCCGTAAATCTTTTCACGTAGCGCCATGTCCGCGACGAAGCGCGCGCGCTGCTCGACCGGATCCGTCAGCTCCTCGAACGCGTTGCCGAGTTCCAAGCCGCCGGCGTAAAACTCAAAACGCCGCGCCCAGATACTTCCGTCCGGGTCCGTGTCTTTGACGGCGAGCGCGGATTGGGAAGCCGGATAGCGCGTGACGAAGACCGCGCGATCGAGCGGAAGTTTGGGTTCGATCAAATTCAGCCAGATTCGGAAATAGAGATCATCCCAGGTATCCTCCGGTGCGGAGTCGAGTTTAAGTCTTCGACATTCGGCACGCAGTGAATCGACAGTGCTGGACCCGACGAGATCGATGCCCGCGACTTCCAGAAAAAGATCCCGCACTCGGTGACGCGGCCAGGGCGGAGTCAGAGAAATCTCGCGTCCTTGATAACGGATGATCGGCGCGCCGTGAATCTTCGTCGCGACGAACGCGAAGAGTTCTTCGGTATCGCGCATGATCTCTTCGTAACCCGCGAAGGCCCGATACCATTCCAGCATCGTGAATTCCGGACGATGGGTGGCCGAGCCCGGTTCGAGGCGAAAGGCCGGGCAGATTTGAAAAATTTTTTCGAGGCCGCCCGCCAGCAATCGCTTCATCGCGAATTCGGGGGACGTAGGCAGGTAAGGACCCGACTCAAGTTTCATGGGGCGAATGTGAACTTCCATCCCGGGAGACGGAACCAGGAGCGGGGTTCGGGTTTCCAAAAAGCCCCGAGTGACGAAAAATTCCCGGATCGCGGATTCGACGCGTCCACGGATTTGAACGCCATGAACACGTCTGGGGTCGAGCGTGCGATCCATCCAGGAAGTTTTCCGCTCCGGGGTTCGATTGGGGGTCCGCACCATCAGGCGTCCGTCTCTCAAGATCTCCACCCAGTCGCCGGCTGCCGCGCTGCCCAAGTCCTGACAAGTCGTCTGGATCAGACCGGTCTCAGCCCGTAGCGTCAATCGCCACGACTGTGCGCCTGGATCTTTCTCGGCTCTGTGCAGCCTGCCGCGTACCTCGAGGGAATTCATCAATCGCGGACTAAACTCTGTTGTAAGCGGCCTGAAGGCAAGTAGAATTCGGGAAACTAAAAGGAGATCCCATGACCAGAAATTCGATTTTGATCGCGGCTGTCACGTTCGCCTTCGCCATGAGCGCGAGTGCGGATGATTCAGCCAACAAACCCTTCAATCCAGAGTCTTCGTCCGTGGCCCCGGAAGTCCAAAAGAACAAGAAGCACAAAATGGGCAAAAAAGGCATGAAGGCGATGAAGCGCCATAAGCGCAAAGCCGCCAAAGATCAGATGGAAAACAGCGTTCCTCATGACGCTCCGGCCGCCGAAGCGCCACCGGCCGGCGGCGCGGCTCAGTAAGCCTCGGTTTCTAGCAGTTTCAAGAGCCGGTTCCCGTCCAGGGAGCCGGCTTTTTTTTTGAGCGTGGTCGTGGCATTCTCGGCCGTCCATGGACTCCGAACTCGGCCGTTATCTCTCGCATGCGCTTGGGCTCGATTTGCCCATCACGGACCGGCTGCGACCGACTCCGCTGAATCAAAAGGCGCTGCCGGCCTCAGTGTTGGTTTTACTCGCGGGTCCGGCCAATAATCCCAGCGTTTTGCTAACCTTACGAACCGAAACGGTGGAGACCCATAAAGGTCAAATCGCCTTTCCGGGGGGGACGCGGGATCCGGAAGACTTCAGTGACGCGGAGACGGCACTCCGTGAAACCGAAGAGGAAGTGGGAATCCCCCGTGCCCTGGTCCGAATCGTGGGGGCGCTCCCACCATTGCCCACGCTCACGGGTTTTGTGATCACGCCGATCGTCGCGGTCACTGAACGACCGCCCGCTGAAATTCCCCTGGCTCTGAGTCCCCACGAAATCGCCGATGCCTTTTGGATTTCGTTCAGTATTCTCAAAGCACCCGAAACTTACCGGCTGGAACATTTTCAGGCGGGGCCGATGAGTTTTCCGATCCACGTCTATCAGGTAGGGGCCCACCGAATCTGGGGCGCCACAGCCGCGGTGCTGAAAAATCTGCTCGATCGATGGGAGCGCCTCAGGCTAAACTCGCCCACATGATGCGCCTTCTGAAAATCGTACTGCTCCTGACTGCAATTGCTTCGTCCGTCGCCCAAGCCGAGCCTTGGAAAGGTCCGGCCGCCAACTCGGAGTTCAATCTGGGCGCGATGATCGGCGTCGGATTGATCGGAAACGTCGCCGGCGTCGCAGCCGTGGGGAACGTCGCGAAAAAAATCGTTCACCAAGGGTTTGTTCCGGAGATTAACAACCAAGTCTTCGCGGAAGCCCAACTCGGTTCGGTATTCAAGACGGGATCAGACGCATTCATCTACAGTGCGCATCTTCGTTGGGACTTTGTTCATGACCCGCGATTCACGCTCTTCGCGCTCGGCGGGTTCTCCGGATACAGCGTGACCGGTGTCGGTGGTGATCTTCCCATCGCGCCCCGAGTGGGCATCGGAATTTTTTGGAATCTCACGCCGGTACTGGCGCTCCGGGGAGAGATCAGCCACGAACTGATTTCCACGGGCTTGTCGTTTGCGCTTTAAATCGACGGAGGATAGATGCGACGAATCTTAGGGATTTCAGGGGTGTTGTTAGGATTGGCGATGAGTGGCGCGGCTTTCGGTGATCCGGCAGGCGCGGACTTGGCCACTGTAATGAAGGGTATGAAGGCCAAATTTTCCGACATCACTCGCCAGATGATGGACCCCACGCGAAACGAGAACTCGGCGATTCTGAGCCTGGATCTATCCGTACTCATTTTGCAAGCGATGCAGATCGTGCCTCCGAAGCTGACGAAGCTTCCGGTCGCTGAACGCGACGCTCTTTACATCGATTATCGCAAGCTACTGAGCCAGCTCTATGTCCTTTCGTTGGATCTCGAGAAAGCGTTTCGTGACGGACGAAACGCCGACGTTAAAGCGATTTTGATGCAAATGGATGCGCTTCGTAAGCAGGGCCATGCGCTTTACGTTCAAGAAGAACGCCAGGGATGAATCGCCGAATTCTTTTCGTCGCCTCCGCATTGCTCGTGATTTCACCACGCTGCCGTTCGAAGTTCACACGGCTGCGAAATAAATGATTTCGCTGCTGATCCTGGCTTGGGTCACGGGCGCACCGTCGGTGCACGCGTATCCGAGTTATCATCGACTCGGCGTCGGTATGCCGGAATAGGTGTTCTGAAAAAGAAAACGGGAGGCTCTTTCGAGCCTCCCGTCTCAAAGAACTGAACTTGAACTAGCCTGGCCTACCAGTGATAGACCAGAGCAACCGTCGTGAAGAGGCCGTTCGTCCCGGAGTCGTCGCCACCGGCGCCGCCCACTGCGAAGTCCATCTCGGCTTTGCCGAACTTGAACGTACCACCAGCACGGCCCGTAGTGTTGTTCGCGTTGGATACGCCGCCTGTACGGTCAACTACGCGGTGGTTCACACCCGCGCGGCCGACGAGCCAACTCGTGAACTCGGTTTCGAAGACGAGATCGATCGGCAAGGTCCACCGCTGAGCATTCGTGCCGTGGACACCGAAGGAGTAGCTGAGCGAACTCATCTCGCCGGCTTTCACGGTGCGACCGACGCCCAAGCCGTACTGCGAGCTTTTGGCCTTCAGGCCGCCTTGCGGGGTGAAGCCTGTTTGCTTAACGTAGGCATACGGGTTCCATTCGCCGAACATATAACGGACACCCGCTTGGAAAGCCGTGGTCTTGTTCGTGGCCGTCGCCGACACCTTGTCGTTACCGACGAATTGCATGCCGATGAACGGATGAATGTCGCCGATTTGCGCGCCGAGCTTGGCCGCCATCGAGGTGTCGCTAACGTTCGGGCCGCCTCTGTTCTTGGAGTAAGAGAGGTTGGCTCCCCACTTGATGCCTGCGTCGCCGGCAACAATGATGTCGATCGGGTCGGTCGTGAGACCGCTACCACCGACGCTGTTGCGATTGAAGAACGCGCCGACCGACATGTTCATGGCCGATCCGACAAAGCCGCCGCTGGCGGTGCCGGCTGCGTTTCTTTCAACGATCAACCAGTTTTTCGCGTCGTTCGCATAGGACGGGTTGTAGAAGATATTGTAACGATGATTGTAGTACAGCGAGCCGCCGGGGCCCGTGATGGCTCCGTTTGGATCGCCATTGCCCATGACGGTCGTGATTGCGTCAGACGCGAACACGTTGCTCGAAGCGAGCGCCGCGAGAACCATGCAAAGTGATGTGAAACGTTTCATTCTAGTTTTCCTCCTAAGTTAGACTGCTCAAACCAAACGCAACGCTTACCAACGTCCCAACGGTGTCAAAAACACGGGACAACACCGTACTACTTTTGTCTGAAGAGCGTTTGCGTACAATGAGGCTTACGCAACTCGTCAGTAGCGTCAATCAAAAAGCAGTACACAAGCAGTAGTACCTAACGTTACGCGTTAGTCTTTTTTGCGTTTATTTCGCACGCGTACGGGCTTCCGCAGCGCTTTTTTCCGGCGAGTTTTCGAGATAACGCGAGTCGAAATGCCTGACGAAGCGAGCGCGATATACGCGGCGCCCAGGACTCCGGCGCGGTTATCGAGTGATGAAACAAGGACCTTCGGAAGCAGATCGATTCCCACACGTCGGCGCGACAAGCGCAATTCGAGTTTGGCTCTCGCCCGATCCAGGAAGAGATCCGCCGCGAGGGCGAAGCTTCCCGTGAGCACGATGAGCTCGGGACAGTAGAGCACCGTGAAGTTATGCATCGCGACCGCGAGCATGTCGGCGTAATCATCAAAAAGCGCGCGGGCTCGAACGCGATCGGAGCCTTGGCCGCGCGCAAGTTCGGCAAGGATCGCGGCGTCGAGCGTTTTGTCGTCTTCGTCCAGCCCGAACGCTCTTCGCGCACGATGAGTGAAGTTGCGGCCCGAGAGATAGGCTTCCGCGCAACCGAGATTGCCGCAACCGCAAGGGGCGCTCTGGTCGTTCGGACTGAGAATGAGATGCCCGCCTTCGGGATGCATTCCTCTTCCTCCGCGCACGAGCGCGCCGTTTGCGATGATCCCGGTTCCCAGGCCGGTTCCGAGCGTCATGATCATGACATTGTCGAGGCCTCGGCCGAGGCCAAGCCAGTGTTCGGCGAGGATCGCGGCCGCCGCGTCGTTTTCAAGCACGACCGGAAGCCCGAGTTTTTTCGAAAGCAGTTTGGCCAAGGGAACTTGCCCCCAGCCCGGTCCCGCGAAGTTGGTAGGATCAAGAAGCACGCCGCGTTTGGGGTCCAGCGGTCCGGCTGATGCGATTCCCACTTGTTTGATGGCCGGGTGACGAGCCAGGAATTTTTTACCGAGCGAAGCCAGCTGGCGGATAAGGACGTCACGACCTTCGCGGATGCGGGCGGGCTCCCGAGTCTCCTCGAGAATACGTCCGTTCGAGTCGACCACGGCCACCGCGACTTTTGTGCCGCCCAAATCGTAGCCCAGGACTTTCTGTGTCATGCCAGGGCATGTAACATATCAGGAATGAAATCACGAACCTCGGGCGCACCGCAGAAAAGCGGCGGGAAAAAAGTCAGCCCACCCCCGAAACATCTGACGACGGAGCTTGCGAGTATTCTCGTTTTTGCCGTGGCGATCTTTTCAATCATCGGCCTCGTGACGTTTCATCCGGGTGACCCCTCGTTGTTCAGTTCAGGATCCCGCGGCGTGGCGGTGCTTAACGCATGCGGAAAGATGGGAGCCTACGTCTCGTCGTTTCTTTTGGAATGTTTCGGACTGGGAGCATTTTTACTTCCGGCAGCTCTCGTGTTCATGGCAGCGGAAATCTTCAAACGCGAAGGGCGAATCCGTTTCATCGGAACCCTGGGCGGGATGACCGTTTGCGTGATGTCCCTGACGGTTTTCCTGACTCTTCAGTGGAAGTACTGGCCCTACGCGGGAACCCTCGTCTTGACGGGCGGCGCGTTCGGAGCTTGGACGAGCGAGCTCCTCCTACGGGAATTCAATTCGCTCGGATCTTCCATCGTCTCACTGCTGCTTTTTTGCGTCGCGCTAGTGCTCTCCACGCCGGTCAGCGTCGCGAAGTTCGGACACGAGGTCTCGCGCGCGGCTTGGACTTCGTTGCGCTTCGTTTCGCAATGGACGTGGCGGATCGCCCGCATGAGCGTCGCTTATCTCGGGTACGTTCTAACCCTGATCGCCATGCGCCTTTTTCATGCCGTCGGAGACGGACTGCAGAAGTCGATCGAAGTCGCCGCTCGCAAAGCGAAGGAAGGTCGCGCCGAGCGGGAGCGCCTCCAAGCGGCGGCGGCATTGGCGCCCGCGAAATCTATCGTCCGTAGTCAGCCAGAAATTTCCGTCGCCGGCGAATTGTCCGCGGAATCGGCCAATGTGCTGCCGGAACTCGAAACCGAAGCTCAAAATCGATCCTCAGCTGAATTCGGCGCTGCACCGTTTGATGTCGCGGAAGCGCTCGCCCCATCTTTATACGGCGAACCGATTCACGGTGACGGGCCCGAAATTCTCGCGCCGGATCACTCGACGGCGTCGGGTGCGAGCTTGGCCGGACCTCATAAAAATGCGTCCCAGTTGGCGAAACTCGTCAAGAACGTGAAGACTGCCGTTCGCAAGCGCGGCCAGTGGAAGCTTCCGACCCTCGAGTTTTTGAAGCGGCCACCCAAGATCGAGACCAGCATCGATAAAGATCGTCTGTATCAAAACTCGAAGATTCTCGAACAAAAGCTTCATGATTTTGACATCGACGGCCAAGTCACCGCAGTGCGCCCCGGTCCGGTGATCACGCTGTATGAATTCAAGCCGGGTCCGGGCGTTAAAGTTTCGCGCATTCAAAACGTCGCCGACGACCTGTCGATGGCGTTGTCGGCGCAAAGCGTGCGCATTCTCGCACCGATCCCCGGTAAGTCCGTGGTCGGTATCGAAGTCCCGAGCGATGTTCGTGAAACGGTTTACCTCCGGGAGTTTCTGCAACATCCGGATTTCCACGGCGATCGCCTCGCGATTCCGGTCATCATGGGCAAAGACATCGGGGGCGCGCCGATCCTATCGGATCTCGCGCGCATGCCGCACCTCCTATGCGCCGGTCAAACGGGCTCGGGCAAATCGGTTTTCATGAACGGTCTGATCTGTTCGCTGCTCTATCGCTTCACGCCCGATGAGCTTCGGCTGATTCTGATCGATCCGAAGTTCATCGAGTTCCGCGCCTACGCGGACATCCCGCATCTCCTTTTGCCCGTGGTCGATGATCCGGTCCACGCGAGCACCGCTTTGAAGTGGGCGGTTCGCGAGATGGAACGGCGCTATCGGCTGCTGGCCATGCTGGGCGCTCGAAACCTCGCAGGCTTCAATCAAAAGATCGACTCGATGGGCGTCGACGTCGTTCGGGACCTTCTCTTATCCGAAGAGAATCAGGCCGAGCAACCCGCGCAAGTGACCGGTGGCGATTGGCTCGAGGCGTTTGAGGCGGACGAGAACGGCGCGCCCCGGATCGCGAAGCTTCCTTACATCGTGATCATCATCGACGAGCTCGCGGATCTCATGATGACGGCGCGCAAAGACGTCGAGCTCTCCATCAACCGAATCGCCCAGAAGGCGCGCGCCGCGGGAATCCATCTGGTGATCGCGACCCAGCGTCCTTCGACAGACGTCGTTACGGGCCTGATCAAAGCCAATCTGCCGTCCCGAGTCTCTTTTCAGCTCGCGAGTTACGTCGATTCCAAGACGATTCTCGACCGGCAGGGTGCCGAACGCCTGCTCGGGCAGGGCGATATGCTCTTCATCCCGCCCGGGATCTCGCAAACCACTCGCCTGCACGGCGCGTATGTGGATGACGAGGAAATCGCGAAAATCACTGCTTTCCTCTGCGACCAAGGCGAGCCGGTTTACCGCAATGAGATTCTCGTCGAAGATCAGGAAAGCGGAGTCGAAGAAGACGAGGACGGCGACGAACTTTTCGATCAGGCAATTCAACTCATCAAAACTTCCGGACATGCTTCGGCAAGTTTTCTCCAACGCCATCTCGGTGTGGGCTATAACCGGGCGGCGAAGATGATCGAGGCCATGGAATCCAAAGGGTTGGTCGGTCCCGCGAACGGTTCCAAACCGCGGGAGGTTTTAGTCAGGTGATTGCGGTCTGGGTTTTACTGGTAGCTGCGACGGGCGTGGCCGGAGGGAGTCGAGTTTGGGCGGAAGACGAAGTCGCGCCCCCGCAGCCGGCGCCGGTCGTGGTCGAAAAGCGAACTCCTACCCCTATAAGGAAGCGACGGATTGAAAAAGAAGCAGAAGGCACCGAAGCCCTCGGCCGGTTCGAAGCGGACACCGTCATCAAAAGTCAGTACACCCAAAACGGCGAGCCCCTCGAAGTGGATCCGGATTGACCAAGTTTTTCCACTCCCGGCTTATGTAAAATCAGCTTTGGATCGGCTCGATCGCGCGGGGCACGTCGGCTACGTGGTCGGCGGCAGCGTTCGGGATTTTCTGCTCGGGCGCAAAAAAACCAAAGATCATGACATCGCGACCAGCGCCGGGCCGGACGAGCTTTGCGCGCTTTTTCCCGATGCGGTGACAGTCGGGAAGGCATTCGGCGTGATCAAGGTTCCGGTCCCCGGCGAACCGATGCTCGAGATCGCGACCTTCCGAAAAGATCTCGAGTACGAAGATCATCGCCATCCGCAGGCCGTGGTTTTTACGGGCCCGGAGGAGGACGCCCAGCGCCGCGATTTCACGGTCAACGGGCTCTTCTATGATCCTAAAACGCGGCAGATCCTCGACGCGGTCAGCGGACTCGAGGACCTTAAGGCGGGCGTGATTCGGGCGATCGGCGATCCGATGGAACGCTTTCGCGAAGACGCACTCAGGCTGCTGCGGGCGGTTCGCTTCACCACTTCGCTCGGTTTCTCGCTCGATCCCGCGACCGCGGACGCCGTGCGCGCGCGGGCTCGCCTGATCTCAAAAGTGAGTGCCGAGCGAATTCGCGACGAAATGACCGCGATGGTTTTAGGCCCCCGTCCCGATCTGGCGCTGCAACTCCTATCGGATCTGGGACTGCTCGCTCAGATATTTCCCGAGCTCGAGGCGTTGAGAAAAGTTCCCGAATGGTGGAAACGCGCGCTGGAAACGCTCGCCTGGGTGGCGCGGCACGAGACCGATCGATCGTTTTCGCTTGGCTGGGCGTCACTGCTTCATGTGGTGGAGGAAAAGCTCCCACTGATCACCCAAGCATTTCGATTTTCCAACGAAGATGCGGAACGAGTCAGGACCTTGGTCGTCGAGGAGCCCAAAGTCCGCGAGGTCTTCAAAATGCGCGAGGCCACATTGCAGCGTTTTGTTCGACAGGATGGGTTTGAAGACATACTCGCGCTTCATCGTGCGGTGGCTTCGGCAACGGACGGCAACCTCGTTCATCATGAGTTCGCGAGCGCCAAGCGAAAGGCAGTTCTCACTCAGGGCACGACGGCCAAATTAGTCTCCGGTGAGGACTTGATTCAGCTCGGATTCAGTCCGGGTCCACGGTTCACCGAAATTCTACGCGCGGTCGAGGATCTGGCGCTGGAGAATAAATTACAAAGCAAAGAACAGGCGCTCGAATACGTAATCAAGCATTACGTCGAGTAAATCAGCCGTTCTGGTCCAACAATCGCTTGAGGCGCACTGGTTCGGGCGCGACCATCAACGTCTTGTTGTGCGTGTAGGAGGCTTCCGTCGAATCCTTGATGCGCTTGACGTACTTCTTATACGCATAGTCCACTTCGGTTTTGCCCCATTTTTCGCCACCGCTGTACCAAAGGCAGAGCTGGGCGGCGTCGAGGAGGGTTTCGAGCGGCGCGCTCTTACCAGGCGAAAGCGGAATCACGAGATGCGCGCCGGGTTTGCCGCGGACATGCATCCAGAGATCGTTGCCGCGGGCGTGCTTGAAGGTCAGTTCGAGATTTTCGTCCTTGGAACGACCGACGAATATCTGCAAGCCGTCTCGCGTTTGAAAAGTCTTCCCAAGCCAGGCTTTTCCATTTTTAGGTTTTTTCGGCGCCGGACCGTCGCCGGGGGACGACAGACTCGGAGCGGTTCCCGCAGCAAGTTCCAAGCGCGCGAGCGCCTTCCAGTCGGCGGGCGGGACGGAAGTCGCGAGCAGCACCGAGAATTTTTCACGCGCCTCTTTGAATCCTCGCGCCCGGTTGCGGGCTTCTTCCAGACGCCGGTTCTTTCTTTTAGCGTGTTGGTAAAATTTTTCGACCTGATCCTTAAGCGACAGCTTCGGGTCGCACGGCACCGGAACTTGATGGCCGGATTCAAAGTCCGTCACCTCTCGGATTTTACCGGCGAGCGGAGGAGGGGAGTCGAGCGAGCCTTTCAAAAGATCGCCGTAGCGTTGCCAGTCGGCTTCCCGCTCCGCGTTCGCGGCGGCCTCCAGACTCTGACGTTCCCGGTCGCTCGCTTGCTTGAGGAGTTCTCGAAGGGACCGCGTGGCGATGAGCAGTCGGAGATCGAAAGCTTCGAGCTTCAGTGCAGCCTCGACGACCGCCGACCATTTCGCGAGGTCGTGCGCCCATTCGCCCCGGACGACTGGGTCGACGGGTGCGCGCGAGCCGTCCGGTAGTGAAAAGAATTCCACGGCCGCTTCGTCGCGGAGGGTGCGCGAGCGCGCGAGAATCTTCCAGCCATCGGCCGCGTCCGGAGCGGCTTCGACCAGCAAGGCTTCCGGCATCGCGGGAATCAGGAGAATGACCAGTCCCAAGCGGGCATCCGAGCCCACGGACGAAGAGCGAAACCAGAGCACCAGTGCGCGTTCGCGCGGGGGCGTTTCGATCGAAAGGAGGCGGGCTCCCCGAAGATACTTGGAGAGGGCCAGGTCAAATGGACTCTTGGTCGCGTGCGGACTGGGCTTCACGGCGTTCGCCTCGGGCAGACTGAAGTAGGGTGAGCGACTCCGAACGCTGAATGCAAACGCGCGTTCAGTCCGGCGCGATGCGAACTGAATCACCCATTCGCTGCGGGCGAAGCCGTCCGGATGGTCAGGATGCCTGCGCGCGAAGACGCGCTCCACGTGCATGTCGGCCAACTCCGGGGTGAGACGCTTACTGAGGAGGGCGATTTCTTTCCAGTTGAGAACCGGGACACCGGATTTGGGCGCTTGAGACATCGGACTGGTTATGCCGCGTCTTTCTTTATTTCGGCGAGCGGCATAATTTCCCTTTCCGAGTCATTTTCGCGAACCGCGCGCACGATGACTCGGACGCCGGCTGGCGGCGGAGCCGTCGGCAAGCTAGTTTTCTGCGGTGCTCGAACTTCGATTGCGGGAGGCGGGGGTGGCGGGACTTTCATCGCCACGATCTCGTGAACCGCGACGGGGGTCGTCGCGTGCACGATTTCCCAAAGCGTAATCTCTCCCGCGCCCGAATCATACGCCGGCTCGTACACGGGCGGAGGCGCGCTCACCGGGACGGGGGTCACTGCGACGGGCGTTGCGGCCTTGACCCCCTCAAAGCTCACGTCAAATTCAATCGCACGTGTCACAAAGAGATCGTGCTCGCCTTTCACGTCCGGTTCCCAGTCCGCTAGATTTGCGCCGGTGGGGGACAAGCGATGCACCTCCGGCGTGAATTGAATGGAGAAGTTTTCGTCCTCATACCCGAGGTGGAGCGAAGTCAAAGCGGATTGGACCGCCGCGATCCGTCCGATCGTCACTGCCGCCGGAGTTTCCCAGTCCTGCGCGGTTTCATAGCGTACAGGCGCGGCTGCGGCTGTCGGCATTTCATTCACGGTCGCCGGCATTTGATACACGCTCTGCGAGTCTTCGTAGTCCTCCGGCTCAAAAAGGGAACGGAGCTCCGTGCCGACCTGCGTAAACTTCTCCATCATCACCGCGAAGGACTCGCCCTCGTCTCGCGCGAGTGGAACTCTCGATAGCGTGAACGGAGGTGGCGCAAACTTTACCTTCACATCGATTTCGGCGCGGACCGCCTTCAAGAGCTGGGCAGCTTCTGCGTGAGCCGCGGAAACGATATCTCGAGCTTTGGCTTCGGATGCTGCGATCTGCGTGTCGGCTTCAAGTGATTTTCGAAGCTGATCCCGGCTGATTTCGCCAGTCTTGGTCTTATCTTGATGGACGACCTTGTCACTCTTTTCGGAGTCGTAGCTGCTCCACTCGGTTTCGACACGAACTTCCAGGCCGTTCTCGTCGATGTAGCCGATGACTTTATGAATCACGAGCGGCTCGGACTTGCCTTTGACCATGGCTTCGTGAGCTTTTTCGGTGATGAACTTGCCCGGAAGCTGATCGAGGATCGCCTGTGAGATTAAAAGATCGGTTCCGAATTCTTTCGTGAGGGATTCGATGCGGGAAGCCGTGTTCACGGTATCCCCGATCACGGTGTATTCCATTCGCTCTTCGGAGCCGATGTTACCCGCGATCAGCGGACCGACGTTCAATCCCATTCCGATTTTTAGCGGTGGCAGGCCTTCGCCGCGAAGCTCTTCGTTGAGTTCGGCGAGCGCCTGTCGCATGCCGATGCAAGCGCGCAAGGCGTTCTCGACGTCACCCTCTTTTGGGAGCGGTACGCCCCAAAGCGCCATGATCGCATCACCGACGTATTTGTCGACGATCCCGCCGTGAGAAATGATCACGCGCACCATTCGCGTCATGTATCGGTTGAGGATTTTGACGAGCGCTTCCGGGTCCATCTTCTCGCTCATCGCGGTGAATCCGCGAACATCGGAAAAGAAAACTACGGCGGACCTTCGCTCGCCACCCAAATTGACTTCGCCGCTCGTCAGGAGGTCGGCCACTTCTTTGGAGTGAAATTTCGCGAATGTCGCTTTGACGCGGTCTCGTTCCTCAAGGCCCTTCACCATATGATTGAAGGTGCCGGAAAATTCCTGAATTTCGTCGCCGCTCTTTTCCTTAAAAGGGAGCCGCACCGTGAAGTCGCCCTTCGCGACGCTCGCGGCGGCGCCGGCCAGCGCCTGAATAGGTCCGGTGATGCTTTGCGAGAAGAAGAAACTCAAGGTGAGGGCGAGAAACAAAAAGGCTCCGGCCAGAAAGGCCGTACGGCGGAGCACCTTTTTCTGGGCGCTGACGGCAGTTTCGACCGGCGCCTCCGATATCACTGTAAGATCCGCGAATCCCACTCGCTGATAGGCGCCCATTTGCGGGACGCCCGCGAGGTCCGCGTAGTCTTGCTGTCCGGACTGCGCTTTGGTCGTGCGGAGGGCTTCAACGATCGCGAGTTTGGAGACATCCGTACCGAGCGACAGAGTTCTTGCGTCGGTCGAGCCAAGAATGCGTCCTTTGCGATCGACCAAATAACTCAGATAGGCCGTGGACTCCCCGAAGAGCGAAGTCAAACGTTCCTGGTTCAGTTCGATCGCGAGCAGCTGCGAGAAGGTTCCGTCCGCGCGTTGCACGAAAGGGATCGCCATTCGAAGTGAAGGCGTGCCGTCCTTGAGCTTTCCGATCGTGAAATCAACCTGTCCCTTGGAGACCGCGACGAAATCGAGCGGGTAATCCTGATCGAGTTGATCGAAGTCCGCGCGGGTGAAGTCCAGCTTCTTCGTAATTTCCGGATGCACGATTCGCCACTGCGCCTCGAAAGTCTGCGGCGCCGTGGGATCCGTCGCATTATCCGACAGGCGGTAAAGACTCAGGCCGACGTAAGTGGAGTCGACGGCAAGGTTATCTTGCAGGAACTTCAATCGGTCTTCGTCATACTTGAAGCTTTCGAGCGATGCGGCGCCAAGCATGCGCGCGCGGTCGGCGACGTGTTTCATCTCGGCCCGTATCCGGCCAGACAGCATTGCTGATACGTCGATAGTGCCTTTGCGGAGATTTCCCGCGAGGTCCGAAGTGAACATTTGCACGGCGAGAACGACGACGCCCGTGATGCTCAGGAGCTGGAGGGTGACGACGAGGCCGTTCAGCTTTTTTCCGATGGTCAGACGCATCACTGTCTGATCGGTGATCACCGGGAGAACATTGAGGAATTGAGGTGTGTCTGAGCCGCGTGATTCGCTCAAGGACTCGGTCTCGGGTTCCGATCTGTCTAGAGATGAGGCGTATCACCGGGGCGTTCGTGTTGATCTCGGCAGTATTTTCCGGGCTCTTTGCGACATTATTTGTTCTGGATCTGAGGGGATTCTTCAATCTCGCGCAGGATCCCGTGGCATTTTTGAAGACCACCAACGGAACCGTGCGACGTCTCGCGAATAAAGAGCTGACCTGGGACAGGGCGGAACAGGGAACGCTCTTTGGCGCGGGCGACACGATCTCGACGGGGGAGATGGCGCGCGCCAAGCTGGTTTTTTACGCAGGCGGCGAGCTGGATCTCGACGCGGGTGCGATGGTCGTATTGGCGGGCAACGTGGACGAGCTCAAACTCGACTTCGTTTCGGGTACCGGCCGGATTCGAGTGGCCAAAGAAGCCGCCAAAAAAATAACGGTCGCGGATACCGCGGCGTCAAGGATCACCGGAGGCAGTGGCAAAAATCCGACGTCCCGGGTACAGATCGCTCTCGTGGAAAAGATGGTCGTCCCAACGGCCCCGCCTAAGCAGGTTCTTTCGTTCAAAGCGCAGACCGCGAAGGCGGAAGTAGAAGTGAAGGCAGCCGCACAGGTCGTGTCCGGTGCCGCGGCTGTCGGAAATAATCCGACAAAGGGCGAAGTTTCAGACGCGCGTAGTGGAGATATTGGATCGAGCGCTCCTGCGGATCCGACGGCGACCGTTGTCGCGGATGGCGCCGTGAAGACGGACGTTGCTGACAAGACGGACGCTGCTGACAAGGCCGACCTTGCCGCGGCGGCCCCGAGTGATCCGGAGAACGAGGTCGCGCAAGAAAGTCTGATCAGTCTGGCGCCGGCGATTCGGGAAGAGAAAATTCGGGAGCCCGAGAAGGCTTTAGGCGCCGGGAAAAAAGAGGTGGCGGGCGAGATCATCTCCGCGATTAAACTCCCGCCGGTGCCGGCCATCAAGTTCCCTGCGTCGGATACCGTGATCGATCTCGGCGTGCAGCGCGGAAGCAAGCTCGAATGGGAGATGCCGGAAGACTTCAAGGCATCGGAATATGAAATCGTCGTGCGGCCGGCCGATGGCAAAGGCATGGAACGCGTTTTGAGGTCGAAAAACACTTCGCTTGCGCTCAATCAGCTCACCAAAGGCAAGTACCTTTGGTCAGTGCGCGCACTCGATGAAAAAGGTAAACGTGGCCCGGCAAGTGACGCGCGATGGCTCGAAGTCCGTGTCCCTGCAAACATGGCCAAGCCCAAGGTGCTACCCGTAAAAATCGAATGAAGCTATCGCGACTGGCCGTCGTCATCGCGCAGTTGACCGGGTTTGCGATGTTCGCGGCGGCGGCCGGGGCCCCCGTCCACGCCGACGAAACTCGCAAGGTGACGCTCGCGTGGCGCCAAGTGACGGACGCGCTGAAGTATCAGCTCGAGATCGCCTCGAGCGCGGAAATGGATCCGTTGGTTGAGAGCAAGGAATTTATTGCAATGACCGGTCAGGTCCACCTCAAGCCGGGGACCTATTATTTCCGTGTGCGCGGGATTGATAAAGACGCGTCACCGGGGCCGTGGAGCGAAGTCGAAGGCTTCGTCGTGAATCCGGCGCCCCCCGTGCACGTGATTCCCGATGAGGGGCAAGTCTTCAAAGAGCCGCTCCAAGACAAGGACGTCAAGTTCGCGTGGAAGTCTGGAATCAAAGGCTCCAAATATCTTTTTGAGGTCCGGGATAAGAAGGGCGTGCTTCTCAAGCGAAACGTCACCGGCACGAATTACGAGTGGAAACCGGAACAGGCCGGGAAATACGCATGGCGCGTCGGATTTGAAACTCCGGCTGGCGACGAGTGGAGCAAGTACCGGACAATCGAATTCGCGCCGAGCGCGTTTCCAAAGCCCGAAAAGGCAGGCCTCGTCGTCACCGAAAAGATCTTGACCGACGGCAAAGCCATGCCGACTCCCGCCGGTATTCAGTACGTCGACATGAACCGCATGTATTTTGAGCAGGAAGAAAAAGTCGCGCGCCTTCCCGAGTGGTCGGTTCTGGGCCGGCTGGGGCAAGCGATCATCGCCTACAGCGGGCTCGATAAGGATACGGGCGCCCAGCCGTCGAGTTCAGGAATCGTGGGATTCATCAGTGCGGAGGTCCGATGGCGCGGCGCCAAGGCGATCGGTCAGAAGTGGACGTGGTCGGCGGCCATGAATTTCGAGATGATTCGTCAGACGGTGATTTCGACCACGTTTCAGCTCCCAAGGTTTTACGGGCGCGTTTTTTACGGCAAAGAAGAAGGCAAGACTCGGATCGGGCCGTTCCTGCAGCTCGGTTACGGTCAAAGCGGGCTCTTCATCGTCGATACGCCGACCTCCGCCCGCACCGAGAGCATCACTCGCCAGTCGATCGGCCTTGGCGGCGCAATCATCTATAGAACCTCACCTACTTTCAGTATCTCCGCCTTGCTCCTTCTGCGCCGGGATATGGGCGGCACCGCTTCGATCATTCCGAATCCGCTCAAGGGCACGATGAGTACCGAAGCCGGCTTCGGCGTTTGGCTCGGAATCACCCGTTCGATGGGGCTTGAAGGCCGCGTGCGCTTGCTGCAAGAGAAGTTCGCGTGGGACCCGGCTGGTACTTACTCAGACGATAGTTATCTCAATAATACTTTCGTCATCATGGACGTCGGGCTCAGCTTCAAGTTCTAGCTAGTTCACCAGGATACACCTGAAGCTCGTCGCGATTATCGCGGTGGCGTTAATTCTAACGGTGTCGACACTGTCGAAGCTCGCCGTCCACATGGTGGATCCCATATTTGAGGTGGCTGAACACGCGAATGACGTGGTGTTGGCAAGGCCCGAGCAGGGAAATGTGCCGCTAGGCGCACCTGAGATGCCGCCCGAGCAGGTTCGAATATTGGAGATTAGCGATCCGCTGCTGCCGACCTGAATATTTCCAAGGATCCGGGTGACCGAGCTACTAAGAGCGGAACCCAGAGTTAGGGTGGTACCGGAACCTTGAGTAAACGTTATTTGACCGGAGGATGTGAAGGTCGAATTGCCAAAGAGTGAAATTCCCGATGTGCCGGGGTTCATACTGATCCCACCCGAACCTGATCGAATCTCCGTTGTGGACGTGCCGGCGTTGTCTCCAAGAATCATGGTGGCCCCGCTGATTTGTAGCAGAGAGACAGCGCCTGCACCGTTCAAGCTAAGACTTGCGCCGGCAGCGGTAAGACCGATCGACCCGGTACCCGTCGTACTGATCGCGACACCTCCGGTTCCCGAATAAAGTGAAAGGGCCGAAGTGGAAGTACTATCGCCCATGTAGAGCGTTCCGCCCGCAACTTGAGCGATGTTGTTGGTCTCGACTTTGCCTAGCAAGCGCACAGCGCCAGTGGGTCCCGGCTGCAATGAAATATTCGAAAGCCCAGTGGTTGAGGAAATGGAAATATTACCGCCACCGGAACTGTTGAGGGTTAAGTTCGAACCGGAAGCCGCGGCAAGGGCCAGATTTCCAATTGTAGATGAAAGTCCTGGCGCGACTATCGTGTTGTCAAAGGTATGACTGCCCGTCCATGTAATGGTGTCGGAGGCGCTAACCCCTGGTCCAGTGGCGCCTGTGGCGCCGGTTTGTCCAGTGGCGCCTGTGGCGCCGGTTTGTCCAGTGGCGCCTGTGGCGCCGGTTTGTCCGGTGGCGCCTGTGGCGCCGGTTTGTCCGGTGGCGCCGATCGCGCCAGATTGTCCGGTGCCTCCGACTGCGCCGTTGGTGCCATTCGCACCGTTGGTCCCGTTCGTGCCGACTGCGCCCGTTGCGCCCGTCGCGCCGCTCTCGCCCGAAGATCCCGTAGCTCCGACTGCGCCGTTGGTGCCATTCGTACCGTTGGTCCCGTTCGCGCCGACTGCGCCGTTGGTGCCGTTCGTACCGTTGGTCCCGTTCGTGCCGACTGCGCCCGTTGCGCCCGTCGCACCGCTCGCGCCCGACGATCCCGTTGCGCCGACTGCGCCGTTTGTTCCGTTCGTTCCATTCGTACCGTTGGTCCCGTTCGTGCCGTCTGCGCCCGTTGCGCCCGTCGCACCGCTGGCGCCCGACGATCCCGTTGCGCCGACTGCGCCGTTTGTTCCGTTCGTTCCATTCGTACCGTTGGTCCCGTTCGTGCCGTCTGCGCCCGTTGCGCCCGTCGCACCGCTGG
>Ga0163144_10000851_pt1 | contig 72522 bp, 68 predicted proteins | sample OliLak19BULKMAT1_FD_123175 | JGI IMG/M metagenome (GOLD analysis project Ga0163144, IMG submission 123175) | Freshwater microbial mat bacterial communities from Lake Vanda, McMurdo Dry Valleys, Antarctica - Oligotrophic Lake LV.19.BULKMAT1 | ecosystem: Environmental > Aquatic > Freshwater >... | reverse complement strand
GATTGAGCATCCCCGCATCATCGTCAGGAAGTGAATCCTGTCAATTCAAGAGATATCAGCCAAAAAAGGCTTCCAAACTACGAGATTCGTCCGATTTCACCCACTCGATTCCACGAAGAGCCAGTTATTTGTTTCAGCGCGAACTGGGACATACCGCGCGCGTGGCATTCATCGCCCGCGAATGCCCGGCGTATGCCGCGAGCTGGCTTGCGATCTCCAATATTCGCGGCGTGACCATTCCCATGAATCCGGACCTGCCGCCCGCGAAACTGATCACCATGCTTCGGGAAACCCAGGCGACTCACGTCGCGGTCACGAATGATTTGCAAGGTCGCGTCCGCGAATGGCTTCAAGCGAATCGGCTCTCTTTACCCCTCATTGAAATTGAGAGAAAACAGGGCGGCGAATTCGATTCCGTCTACTCCCCTCCGGCCGAACACGTCCCCCTCGACACGGACATTGTCCTGCTCCTGCCGAGCGCCGGGGCTGCCTCGGGAAAGAACCGCTGGGCGGCGTTCAATCATAAGCAGGTCATCGCCATGGCGACCGCCCCCCGTTCGCTATACGCATTTAAAGGCGGCGATCGGTTTCTGTCCTTCCTCGGCTGGGCCCACCCGTTCGCGTTCGTGCACGGACTACTGCTGCCGCTCTTGAATGGCGCGTGCTGCGTGCTGAATCCCGGCCTGGAAAACAAAGCCCTGCTCGAATTTCTCGCGCGCAATCTGGTCAATCGCTTGGTCGGAAGCACGCCGTCGCTCGTTCATCTGCTCCTCATCTGTAAAAACGAGAAACAGACGCTGCCGAGTATTCGTTCCGTCACGCCGGGGCTCGGCCCCATGAACGCGGAAATTCGTAAGATCTTTTCGCTGATGAAGATCGCGGTCCTTGGCTGCTACGGTCAAGTCGAAGCCGGCTGGACGCTCACTATGGATACTCGGGGCTTGCCGGGCTTTAATTATCGCGTATTGGACCCCCACGGTGACGAGATCGAAGGCGACGACACGCGCGAAGGTCTGCTTGCGGTCATGGGGCCTTCGACCCTGACGGGGTTTCCGGGCCATGACGCGGATACGCAGCAGGCGCTTCGGGGAACCTGGCTTCACACGGGCGATTTCGCGCGGCTCGAAGGCATCGGCGAAGAGCTCCGAATCCATTTTCTCGCTCGTAAACAGGAAGTGATCCTCCCCGGGGTCGAGTCGCGAGTCGGCCGACCGATCCTATGTGATGGGGTCGATGCGATCGCGCGCAGTATTCCCGGCGTGCAAGATGCGGCGGGGTTCCCGCTCGACAAGGCGGGCGGAAAAACCGTCCTCGCCTGTGCGGTGGTTAAAGTGACAGGCAACAGCCTCAACGAGAAAACGATTTTGGAGTTCTGTCAGGCGCGGATGCCGGGCCTGCTAGCTCCCGAAAAGGTGATCTTTACCGACCAAATTCCCCGCGACATCGGCGGAGTGATTAATCGGGTTCGCCTTCGCCGGCAGTATTCGATCGGCTAAAAACCGGCCGTTTTTACATGCTGTGCCGTCAAAACGACTGATTCAGGTTTTGAGCTGATTCCGAATTTCGGTTTCGAGCGCGGGTAGCTCACGGATCGGCAATGAACAGGTCTTCCGGTGGCAGACGAGCCAGGGAGCCGGGGCGGGCTTTCGGAAAACGTGCGGATGCACGACCGGAAGTCCAGTGGGCCCGGTGACCGTGATGGGGCCTCGAACCGCAAGTAGAGCCGCGCAAAGCGTCTCGCCGAAACCGTGCGGTTGGCGCTCCATGAGAGGCCAGTTTGCGCGGAGCTGTCGCTCAAGTTCATCGGAGTAACGCGCCCCTTGTCCATCGGGGTCGAGCTCCGCGAGCACCGCAAGCGCTCCCAGCATCATGGACGTTCCCGACGGGGTCGCGCTGTCAAAAAGGGCCTTGGGGCGTTCCAATAATTTCTCGTGATCCGAAGCGGTGAAGAAATATCCGGCTCCCTCCGGATCCGAAAATTTTTCAAGCACGGTATCCACCCAAGCTCGCGCGTCGTTCATCAACTCGACTTCGGCGCCCTTCGGGACGTCGATCATTCGGAGCAGATCCAATGCCGCGTTCGCCATGGCCGCATAGTCATCGAGGTAAGCATTGAAACGCGCGCGGTCAGCCTGAAAAGTCGCGTGCAGCTTTCCATCCGAAACCGCTCGCGAGCGAATGAATCGCCACGCGTCCAAGGCGGCTTCGCGCGCCAAGGCGGCGGCCGCGGCTCGTCCCGCGCGGGCCAGCGCAGCCGAGGCCCAAGCCAGACCGGAGATCATGAGGCCATTCCAGCTCGTGAGAATTTTATCATCCAAACCCGGCCGCACGCGTTTTTCGCGGGCGGCAAGTACTTTCCGTTTGGCAACCTCCAGACTGGAGCGGACTTCGCTCTCGGAAATGCCCGCTTGCCGGGCAACTTCGGAAATCGTGTGCGCGAACGCAAGCACCGTTGCCCCGTGCTCGAAGTTGCCCTCAGAGGTCACACCGAAACGAAGATTGAAAACACGTGCGTCCCGCTCAGGGAGAATCGCCGCGATCTCATCGGGCGTGAAGACGAAGAATTTGCCTTCCTCCCCTTCCGAATCTGCGTCCTGAGCGGCGTAAAATCCGCCGCCCGGCGAACGCATCTCCCGAAGCGCCCAACTCAGCGTTCCCTCGATCACCTCGATGAAGAACGGGTGTGCGCCCGGATCATCCAACGCGACTTCCGAATAGAGCTTCAGGAGCAGCGCATTATCGTAAAGCATTTTCTCGAAATGCGGGACCGCCCAACGTTCGTCGACCGAATACCTCGAAAACCCGCCGCCGAGTTGATCGTAGATTCCGCCCGTCGCCATCTTGGTCAGAGACAGAATGGCGGCATCCCGGATCCCCATCCGCCACAAAAACGTGAGCCCCATCGTATTGGGAAATTTAGGCGCACCGCCGAAACCGCCGTTCGTCCAGTCAATGCCCGACGCCAGGCGCTTGGCCACGGCTTGCAAGCGCACGAGATCCACCGGAGCATCTGCCGAAGCCTCCGACGCCGGCGCATTCGCGCCCGGATCGCGCATCGCCCGAATGAATTCCGTAAGCTTCTCTGCGTTTTCGGCCACTGTATCGCGCTGATCTTTGTAAGCGTCCGAAAGCGCCGTGAGCACCTTTGGAAATCCGGGCCGCCCGAATTTATCAACGGGCGGGAAGTACGTCCCACCGAAAAACGGTTTCAGATCCGGGGTCAAAAAGACGGTGAGCGGCCAGCCGCCTCCACCCGTCATGGCTTGGGCGACATTTTGGTAAATATGATCGAGGTCCGGGCGCTCTTCGCGATCGACTTTGATATTGATGAAGCGCTCGTTCATCAGGCTTGCGGTCGCGGCGTCTTCGAAACTTTCATGCGCCATCACGTGGCACCAATGGCAGGCGGAGTAACCGACGCTAAGCAGGATCGGTTTATCCTCACCGCGGGCGCGTGCGAGCGCCTCCTCACCCCAAGGGTACCAGTCAACCGGGTTGTCGGCGTGTTGCTTAAGATAGGGGCTGGTTTCGTGACTCAGGCGGTTAGGCATGAGCGCGACCTTACACACCCGCGCGGCGGCTGACTACTAACGGAGGGCGAGCGATACGATTCGAAGGCGACGGAGACGGTCACGCAAGTCGGCGGCTTTCTCAAATTTCATTTCACGCGCCGCTTCCCGCATCGCCTTTTCCATGGCCTCGACCGTGCGGGACAACCCTTTGATGTCGGTGAAGAACTCGCCGGCCATTTCCTGCGCCTCGGCCAGCGCCGATCCCTCATCCAGTTGGTCAAGGAGCGCGGGTTCCGCGGCTGCCCACATGCTTTTTCCGTGTCCACTGCCGCGCCCCGTCCTAAGTGCGCGCTTGGCGAGAACGGACTTGTCTTGAAGCCGACCGGCCGGTTCTTCGTCGTCGGGCGTGCCGATGCGTTCCGGGACGGCCTTCTTGATCGTGGTTGGCGTGATTCCGTGTTCGAGATTGTATTTTTCCTGAAGCACCCGACGACGACTCGTTTCTCCGATCGCGCGTTTCATGCTGTCGGTCATTTTGTCCGCGTACAAAATCACATAGCCTTCGGAATTTCGGGCGGCGCGACCCATTGTTTGGATCAACGATCGCGCGCTGCGAAGAAAACCTTCCTTATCCGCATCCATGATGGCGACCAACGAAACCTCGGGAAGATCGAGGCCCTCTCGGAGAAGATTGATACCGACCAGCACGTCGAAGACTCCGAGCCGAAGGTCGCGCAGAATTTCGATCCGCTCAAGCGTTTCGATGTCCGAGTGGAGGTACTTCACGCGGACGCCCTTCTCCGAGTAAAACCGCGTGAGATCTTCGGCGAGTTTTTTGGTCAACGTCGTGACCAGAACGCGCTCCATTTTATCCGCGCGCTTGCGAATCTCAACGAGCAGGTCGTCGACCTGATACGTGGCCGGACGGACTTCGACCACGGGATCCAGGAGCCCGGTCGGGCGCACCACTTGTTCGACGATTTCGCCGCCGGCTTTCTCGAGTTCATACTCCCCGGGAGTCGCGGACACGTACACGGCCTGATTCAGCGTGCGCTCCCACTCTTCAAAGGTCAGCGGTCGATTGTCCAAAGCCGAGGGCAGTCGAAACCCGTGCTCGACGAGCGTCATTTTACGAGCGCGGTCGCCCCGAGACATTCCGCCGATTTGCGGCACGCTGACGTGGCTTTCGTCGACTACGAGCAGGAAATCCTTGGGAAAATAATCGATGAGCGTCGGAGGAGACGCGCCCGGCGGCCGTCCCGTCAGATGTCGGGAATAGTTTTCGATACCCTGGCAAAAACCAAGCTCCTCGATCATCTCAAGATCAAACATCGTACGCTGTTGGAGCCGCTGAGCTTCCACGAGTTTGTTGAGACCGTTCAGCTCTTGAAGTCGCTCGCGAAGTTCATCGCGCACGGACTCGATCGCGCGTTTTCGGTTTTCGAGCGTCGTCACATAGTGGCTCGCGGGATAAATCGTCACGCGCGGAATCTTCTGCAACCGAATCCCCCGAAGCGGATCCACTTCGGAAATCGATTCGATCTCATCGCCGAAGAATTCGACGCGAATCGCGCGTTCCTCCTCGTAGGCCGGATAGATTTCGATCACGTCGCCCCGTACGCGAAAGGTTCCGCGATGGAAGTCGACGTCGTTTCGCTTGTACTGTATTTCGACGAGCTTCTTGAGAATGTCCTGCCGTTTCGCCTCCACCCCGACCTCCAGGTAGACGAGCATTCCCTGATAGGCCTCGGGCGAGCCGAGGCCGTAAATGCATGAGACGGATGAAACAATGAGAACATCGTTTCGTTCGAGCAGCGAACGGGTCGCGCTGTGCCGAAGCTTGTCGATCTCCTCGTTGATCTGCGAATCTTTCTCGATGTAGGTGTCGGTATTGGGGATGTAGGCTTCGGGCTGATAATAGTCGTAATAGCTGACGAAGTATTCGACCGCATTGTCGGGGAAAAAATCCCGAAACTCCGAAAAAAGCTGCGCGGCTAGGGTCTTGTTGTGGCAGAGGACCAACGTCGGTTTGTTGATCTTCGAAATGACGTTCGCCATCGTGAACGTCTTGCCCGACCCGGTGACGCCGAGCAGAACCTGCGATTTACGACCCGAATGGAGCCCCGAGGCAAGCTTGTCTATGGCCTCCGGCTGGTCGCCAGTGGGCTGGTAGGGGGTTTTAAGGTCGAACTTGCGATTCGTGAATATTGCCAAAGCAGCTCAGAATAGCTTTTTGACCCTTTTTTTTCCACGGGCTAGTATCGATCTATGTTTCCCCGCCTCAAGAACCCTATCGTCCTTGTCCATGGCCTGGGGGCCAAGTCCATGATTGGGCCCGTCGACTATTATTTCGGCATGCCGTCGAGGCTTCGGGAAATCGGGAACGAAATACTCATTGCCGACCTCACGGCGTGGCAATCCATCGATCACCGCGCGGCGGAGCTCAAAATTCAGATTCAGGAGCGCATTCTTGCCCATAATCCGGAAGCTCGCGTCAACTTGATCGGCCATAGCATGGGGGGCCTCGATGCGCGGTACCTGGCGTCGATGCTGGACTTCTCGCAGCATGTCGCGAGCGTCACGACGGTCGGCACGCCCAATCATGGGTCCGCGATGGCGGATATCGCGCTCGGTTTCGTGCCGGGGCGCGCCTTCGAGCGGCTCGATGGAGTTTTAAAGCTCCTGGGATCTTCCAGCGGCGGATTTCGTCAGATCACGCGAAAGCACAGTGAGGAAGTGTTCAATCAGCAAGTCGTCAAAATGCCGGGCGTCCGCTATTTCAGCGCGACCAGTGCGATCACGGGCCTCGTACTCAAGCAAGCGCTCCCCTTCTTCTGGGTCACTAACAAGATCCTGCAGGAAATCGAAGGCGACAATGACGGATTCGTGTCGGTGGAAACTTCCAAATGGGGCGATCACATCTGCACTTACGTCGGTGATCATTACGGGCAGGTGGGTCAGCCGTTTGGGCGAACCCGCGGGCTCGATCATTTGAAATTTTTCGGCGAGATTTTCGGCCGCTTGGCCGCCGAAGGTCTTTAATCGCCGTTTACCAGTCGAGAATGACTTTTCCGGACTGGCCGGAACGCATGATCTGAAAAGCTTCTTCGGCGTCGTCGATCTTGAAACGATGCGTGATGACTTGGGAAATATCGAGCCCGCTTTGCAGCATGCTCGTCATTTTATACCAGGTTTCGAACATTTCACGTCCATAGATGCCCTTGAGCAGCAGACCTTTGAAGATCACGAGACTCCAATCGATCGCGACGGGATCGGAGAAGATCCCGAGCATCGAAACTTTTCCGCCGTGATTCATGCTCTCGAGCATGGATTGAAACGCCTGCGCGTTGCCCGACATCTCGAGGCCGACGTCAAAGCCTTCCTTCATACCGAGGCCGTCCATGACCGAGCGCAGATTCTGCGTTTTCGGATTCACGGTCTGGGTCGCGCCCATCTTCTGTGCGAGCCCGAGTCGATAATCATTCACATCGGTGATGACGACGTGCCGGGCGCCGACCTTGCGTGCGATCGCGACCGCCATGATGCCGATCGGTCCGGCGCCCGTGATCAAGACGTCTTCCCCGACGAGATCAAACGAGAGCGCCGTATGTGCCGCGTTCCCAAAAGGATCAAAAATGCAGGCAATCTCATCCGAAATCGAATCCGGAATCTTAAACGCGTTTTCCGCCGGATGCGCGAGATACTCGCCGAAGCAGCCCGGACGATTTACCCCGAGACCTTCAGTATTGCGACAAAGATGGCGCTTCCCGGCGCGGCAATTGCGACAGAAGCCGCAGGTGACGTGGCCTTCGCCCGAAACGCGATCTCCGGCCGCGTAGCCGCGTACCGCGCTTCCCACCTGGTCGACTACCCCGACGAACTCGTGACCGGTGACCATCGGGACCGGGATCGTCTTCTGGGACCAGGCGTCCCAGTTGTAAATGTGAACGTCGGTTCCGCAGATCGCGGTCTTTTTGATCTTGATCAGAAGATCATTCGGTCCGATTGTGGGCTTCGGAACGTCATCCAGCCAGATGCCGACTTCACGTTTCTTTTTGACGAGCGCTTTCATTGAATGACTCCCAACTGTTTACCGACTTTGCTGAAAGCCGCGACCGCCCTGTCCAGATCCTCATGGGTATGCGCGGCCGAAATCTGCGTGCGAATCCGCGCTTGCCCGAGCGGCACCACTGGATACGAAAAGCCGATCGCATAGACGCCTTCTTCGAGAAGCTTTTCGGCCATCTGCCCGGCGAGCTTGGCGTCGCCGAGCATGACGGGGATGATCGGGTGCTCTCCGGGAACGAGCTTGAAGCCGAGCGCTTCCATTTTTTTACGGAAATAACGACTGTTGTCATGCACCCGCGAAATCAGCTCGCCGCTCGAGCGTAGAAGCTTCAACACCTCGAGCGAAGTCGCGACGATCACGGGCGCGAGCGAATTCGAGAATAGATACGGACGCGAACGCTGTCGCAACCACTCGACGATTTCCTTCCGGCCCGAGCAATAGCCGCCGGACGCTCCGCCGAGGGCCTTACCCAGCGTACCGGTGAGAATATCGATCCGACCCATCACTCCGTGATGTTCGTGCGTCCCCTTCCCCTGCTTCCCCATGAATCCGACCGCATGCGAGTCGTCCACCATGACGAGCGCCTGATAGCGATCCGCGAGCGCGCAGATGGCGGGAAGATTCGCGATAATTCCGTCCATCGAAAACACGCCGTCGGTGACGATGATTTTGAAGCGCGCGCCTTGGGCCGCTTCGAGCTGCTTTTCAAGATCCGCCATGTCGTTGTTGGCGTAGCGGAAGCGCTTGGATTTGCTGAGCCGCACGCCGTCGATGATGCTTGCATGATTGAGCGAGTCGCTCAGGATCGCGTCTTCTTCGCCGAAAAGTGTCTCAAACACTCCGCCGTTTGCGTCAAAGCATGACGAATACAGGATCGTATCTTCGGTTCCGAGAAACGCGCTGAGCTCGCGCTCGAGATCTTTATGAATCGTTTGCGTGCCGCAGATGAAACGCACTGAAGAGAGTCCAAATCCGTACTTCGGCAGCGCGGCCTGCGCGACCTCGACCAGACGCGGATGGTTGCTCAAACCGAGATAGTTGTTTGCGCAAAGATTGATGACCTTCCGTCCTTGCGTTTCGACCCGTGAGTGCTGGGGTGACGACATCACGCGCTCCGGCTTGTACAGACCGCTTTCGCGAAGTTTTCCGATTTCTGCCTTGAGATGGCCTGAAAAATTAGGATTCGGCATCTCTCTTCTTTAGCAGGGGCCCTCGAAATCCGGAAGGCCGGTCTAAGGGTCGATGAGAATCCAGCGGCCGTTTTGATATAAAAAATTAGATTCGTCCGTATCGATGAAGGCGGGGATTCCTTGGCGCGCCGACCAATCCTTGAATGACGGCGAATTCTGAAGGCGTTTCAAGCGAGACTGCAACTCATGAAGCGCCGTCGCGGCCATTTTCGGCAGCTCGGGCCGGATTCGGCCTTGCCGGGCCAGAAGGGTGAGTTCGCCCAGATAAAACCCGGGAACATAGGTCTTGATCAATGTGCGGTCCGCCCAAGATGATTCGATGACGCGCGAGACCGCGACTCCCCTTTTCGAAAGAAACTCCGTCAGCTTGATTTCACGGATGTAGGCGAGTTCCGGTGCCGCCGATTTCAATCGTTTCACAACGATCCAATTTCCAGCTGGATCAAACCCCAGGTACGCCATCCCATAACTTCCATCGCCGAGCTGCTGAAACACTGGATAGTCCAAACCCTTAAGTGCGAACTTTTGATGAACGGAAACTCCGCGAATGGGCGCGGGCGCGCCGACCACGGCATCGGCCGTAGCCACCTCTTGAGTCCAGAGAAGACTCAGCGCCTTTTTATAGCAGGCCTTTTCTCGGTAAGTCTCCGCACTCAGGCGAGCCTGAACCGGGGGCGCAAGCCAGGAAGCGCTGATCAGAACGAGTGTGAAGAAGTGCCCAACCATCCTGCATCTGAGTATAGCATTTCGACGAAACCGCCTAACCGAGGTTCCGGCAGACCCATTCGGGATCGTCGAGAGACAGATCGTGACCCGCCGTGGGATGAATTCGCAAAGGCGCCTTGAAATGTTTCGCGAGCGCCCGCGAACAGCGCGGATGCGTGAACGTGTCCTGCTTGGACGACAGTACGATGACGGGCAATCGAAGCTTCGGCGGGACGTGGAACTTCATCGCCGCCCAAAGTTGACGAAGCGTCGTCTGCGGCGTGATCGGACATTCCGCCGAAAACTCCGCCCACCTTTTTGCGATGGTGGCGTCGCTGCCGTACGCGCCGCTCGTCATTTCGAGAACGCGACGCTCCTGGAACAGACGATCTTTGGAGCGCAGAACCTCGAGGAGCCTCGGGAGATTTCCCAGCCGCATTCGATGATGCGGAAAGCTGAGCCTCGAACTGGAGTTGATCAACACGAGGCTTTTGAAATCTTCTGGATACTCCGCGCACCACTGCATTCCGATCATGCCCCCCATCGAAAGCGTCAGTAGACGCCAAGGACCTGGCGCGGGCGGCGACGCGAGCCACCGGCGTCGCATGTCGGCGGCGATTCCGGACATCGTCGTCGGGCAGTGGCGTTTGAACTCCCGCCCCGCTCCCGGCGGATCCATGCACAGGACGGTTCCCTTCGGATCGTGTTTACGGAGAACCTCTGGGAAGGCATCCCAATGCCGGGCTTCTCGCGCCAAACCTCGGATCAAAACCCAGTTGGCCATCGGCGCTTACTTGTATTCCCAGGCCGTGCCGCCGGGACCGTCTTTGAGCACGACACCGCGCACATCCAGTTCCTTGCGGATTTCATCGGCCCGCGCGAAGTTCTTCGTCTTGCGGGCGTCGAGGCGTTCCTGAATCAGCGCCTGAATTTCCAAGTCCGAGGGTTTCGCCACCCCGCTCGCGGCTAAGCGCCCGACGCGAATTCCTTCCAAGTCCGCCATGAATTTCGCGGGCTCCAGCCGACCGATGCCGATCACGTCGCCGATGTCGTCCTCGATGAGTCGAAGCAGTTCCTGCGCGCCGAGAATCGCGGCGGGGGTCGCCTTCGCCAGCGGTTCCGCCATGAGGCGATTGAACTCGCGAATCAAAGTGAAAAGCGCCCCGAGCGCGCCCGGAGTATTGAAATCGTTTGCATAGGCGTCGTCAATTTCCGAGTGCGTCTTTTCGCAGTCCACTGCAAACGACCCCCATAGGCTTTCCGCCCGCATATCCGGCATGGCCTTGGACTCCGAGGCGAGTGCCTTGGCTTTGGCTTTGGCTTCGTAAATCCGGCTGAGCTGGGTCAGCGCGCCGTCGATCGCTTCCTGCGTGAACTCCATCTTCGAGTGGTAGTGAGCCGAGAGAAACAGATACCGCGTCACTTCGCCGCCGTATTGCGCGAGGAAATCGCGGGCGAGCATGACATTGCCCAGGCTCTTGGACATCTTGGTCGCGCCCATATTGAGGTGCGCACTGTGCACCCAGTAACGCGCGAACGGCGCCTGACCGCTTGCGGATTCACTCTGCGCGATTTCGTTTTCGTGATGCGGAAAAACCAGGTCTTCGCCGCCGTGATGGAGATCGATTTTGGGCCCGAGCCATTTGGAAGCCATGGCCGAGCACTCGATATGCCAGCCTGGCCGGCCTTTGCCCCAGGGACTGTCCCACGACGGCTCGCCGGGCTTCGCCGGTTTCCAGAGCGTGAAATCGAGCGGGTTCTTTTTCTTCGAGCTGACTTCGACCCGAATTCCGGCGACGAGGTCGTCGATCGCTTTGCCGGAAAGCTTTCCGTAACCCGGGAACTTTTCGATCGCAAAGAGGACCTCGCCGTCGCTTACAACGTAAGCGCGCTCGGTGGCGATGATCTGGCCGATCATCGCGATGATTTCCTTCATATGACCGGTGACCGTGGTCTTATGCGAAGGTTCCCGCATGCCCGACAGGGCGTAATCTTTTTCAACTTCGACCGTATACTTTTTAGCGACTGCTTCCGCCGTGATGCCTTCTTTTTTACCTTGATTGATGATCTTATCGTCGACGTCCGTGTAGTTTCGAACGAAGGTCACGTCGTAGCCGACGCGCTTGAGGTAACGAAAGAAGAGATCACTCGCGAGCGCCGTCCGCAGATTTCCGATATGGATCTGGCCCCAGACGGTGGGTCCGCACGAATACATGGTGAGTTTGCCCGGCACGAGAGTCTGGAGAACTTCCTTCTTTCCCGACAAAGTGTTCGTCAGGCGAATCTCGCGCGGTAGTTTCCCGGTCATGCCATCTCCCTTCGCGGGTTCACGACGGCAGACCCGCCTGCTTTGCGATTGCTTCCACGCGCTTTAACACCGCCGCCCGCCCGAGGAGCGGAAGAATCTTCTTCAGCTCCGGTCCGTGCGTTTTCCCGGTGATCATCACTCGCATTGTCATGAAGAGTGATTTGCCTTTGGCCCCAGATTTTTCAGCCACGCGCTTTTGCAGAGCCTCGACGTCCCCTTCGGAAATCACCTCGCCGACCGCTAAAAGTTCGGATTTGAAAATAACCGCGACCTTGACCGCCACCGGGTCCTCGAGCAATGCCTTCGCCTCGCCCTCGAGTTCCGGCGCCGATCCAAAGAACAGTTCGGCGGCCTGTGGAAGCTCCGACAGGAGCTGCACTTCGCCGCGAATCGCTTCGATAACGCCGACGAGCCAGTCGACGGGACGTTCGGCGAGCTTCGAACCCGCCTTCTCGAAGAACGGACGCGCGCGTTTGGCGATCTCCGCCGCCGGCAGCATCTTGATGTAGTGGCCGTTCATCCACTTTAATTTGGTGACGTCAAAAACAGCCGGCGCCTTTTGGAAACGGTCGAGGCCGTAGGCTTCGATGATTTCCTCGCGCGAAAAGATTTCCGGATGCCCGGACTTGGTCTTGGTTCCTTCCTTGGGCCACCAGCCAAGAAGCACCAGAAAATTCAGGAGCGCTTCCGGCAGATATCCGTTTTCGATGTACTCATGCACCGAAACATCGCCGCTTCGTTTGGAAAGCTTCTGGCGATCAGTGCCGAGAACGAGCGCCGTATGCGCGTATTCTGGCGGCGTCCAGCCGAACGCCTCGTAAATCATGAGCTGGCGCGCCGTGTTTGAGAGGTGTTCTTCCGCGCGGATCACTTGCGTGATGCCCATGAGATTGTCATCGAGCACGCAGCAGAAGTTATAGACCGGCATCCCGATCCCTTGCGGCAGACCCTGCTCTTTCGCGCGCGATTCTTCCTCGGCAGTCGGCGTGCGGGTGACGAAGAAGTCCCCCACGGTCCCCACTTTGAATTCAACCCGGCCGCGGACGTGATCATCGACGACGAAAGACTTTTGCGGCGCGCGGAATCGCAGTCCAGCCTTCTCACCTTTGGCGAGCTTGGCTTTAGCTTCCTCCGGCGGAATCCTCGCGCACGTGCCGTCGTAATGGGGCGGCTTCCCGAGCTTCATCGCGACTTCGCGTTTTTGAGTGATCAAGTCGTCCGAGCAGAAACAGTAGTAAACCTTTCCGGCAGCCAGGAGCTGCTGAACGTGTTCGGAATAGATCTTCATCCGCTCCGACTGGCGATAAGGCGGAAACGGGCCGCCAACCGGCTCTGGACCCTCATCGTAATCGAGGCCGAGCGAGCGGATGTCGTCGAGAATCATCGTTTCGCTCTCACGCGTGCTGCGAGCGGTGTCGGTGTCCTCGATGCGCAAGATCATCTTGCCACCCATCTTGCGGGCGTAGAGCCAGTTGAATAACATCGTGCGCGCGCCGCCGACGTGCAGATAGCCAGTCGGACTGGGCGCGAAACGAACGCGTACGGATTTAGTCATCCTCGCCAAAATAGCTGGAATAGCAGCAGTTTAGAAAGGAGAATTTAATCAGCTGGCGAAGATCGTTTGGATCTCTTGCTCGACAATGTCCTCTTTGGACTTTTTGGCGAGCGAGATTTCTTTCACGAGAAGGTGCTTGGCTTGGTCAAGCATCTTACGCTCACCGAAGGAGAGGTCCTTCGAATGGCGAAGCAGGAACAAATTGCGCAGCACTTCGGCGATTTCAAAGACGGAGCCCGTCTTGATCTTTTCCATGTATTCGCGATAGCGCCGGTTCCAGGTCGTCTGGTCGATCTTCACATCACGCTTTTTGAGGATCGTGTAGACGCGCGAAACTTCCTTGGGCGAAATGATTTCGCGAAGTCCGACGGAATCCGCATTGTCCGTAGGAACCATAATGGTCATCTGATTCTCGACGACTTGGAGGACGTAAAACTTCTTCTTTTTTCCACCGACTTCCCGTTCATCGATCCGCTTAACGATAGCGACACCATGAGCAGGGTAAACCGCGTTGTCTCCGACTTTAAACATGAAGATAAAACCTCCGATGGAAAGCTAAAGCAGGCCTCTGCCTAAACGCCGCGTTACACACGATGTTCGAGTACAGGGCAGACTTTCGGGCCGCGCGGAACCTATCATGACTGACGTTCCATGTCAACCAAGACACCCCGACTGGGTGCTCGTAACTCGCGGTAACCACAAGGGAACATCGGCCCGCTCCATTCGTCGATTCACGAACGAAATATCGCTCGTGACACGTGAATAAAAATCGCGGACAAAACGAACCCTTTGCGCCTGATCTCTCAGATGCCGGGGTGCCTAGAGCAAGGTCAGTGCCGTGATCTGTTTTTGTAAGTGACCCGGTTCTTTGGGGCCAAAAGGGCCGAAGGCTACGAAACCCCTGCTTGAGATGAACAGCTGCCTAAAGCTTAGACAGAAAAGTGCTATCTCGGCCGATTTAAGGAGCGAGAAGCCCACCGAGCGTAAGCGCCTTGAGAAACCGGACCGTCGGCGGAGGGGATAGCTTTCCCTCCAGGAAAACACCTCGAATGGCGCGAATATATCGGTCCGCCAAGACTTCGGCAAACACAGCGCCAGAGGCCGGGTTCGCCAAGTGCGGCCACCCCGAGTAGCCAGGAAAGGGTTTGAGACGGGACCAAGCGAGCCCGAGCGCCAAAAAGTGCAGCTCTCGTGCGGCCGCTGAAAAACCCAAGCCTTTCGCGATTCGCTCGACCGCATCGATCGCCGGATGCGGGAGGTATCCCGCACAAGGCGGCAAGCTTAAGTGGCGGGGCGAAACCGCCTCAGGCTCGAAATGCAGGAGCAACGAGGTCTCCCCGAAGCCTGCGTGATAGTCGGCTGTGAATCGCTCGGCAAGCTCAGCGCGTTGGACCGGATCAGCCACGGAGGCGAAAACCTCGCGCAGTTCACTTGGATTGTAGTTCGCCATGCCCGTCAAAATAAGGTTGAACGGCGCAACCGCCTGCACCCCTCGGGATTCTAGAAACCGAACCCCGTCCCAAAGCGCTAGATTGTGGAACGGCCCCCCGTGAAACGTCGTCAAGATCACGCGCTGGACGCCGAGTTTCAGCAGCGCACGACAGCGACTGAGCACCAGAAACCGCAGCCGGAGGTAATGTGTGTTTTCCGTTCCAGGACCGGGAGCCGGGTTTGAGCCGTAGGGAATAGGATCGGCGAAAACCGGAGGCAACCCCTTCGTGATCTCCGAACCTAAGCGCGCATGCGTGAGGTGCGTGAGTCCGTCGCTGATCAGCGCGTCGGTGTCGAGGGGTAGATGGGGCCCGTGATATTCTACCGGATTAACCGACAGATAAACCGGAACTCCTTGCTCAAGCAGCGGACGGATGCGCTCGTGCGCGAGCGAACCGAGAAAAATCGAATCAGACATCGGTGGCGGCATCGAACGGATATCTGCCTAATTCATAGGCTTTCTCCGCCACCGCCTTCATGAACTCGTCATCGTTCTTGTCGATCGCTTTAATGTTGCCCCGAATTCGGCGATCCGCGCGTTGAAAGAAACTCTCCGAAATCGCCATCTCCAGCTGAGACTTCGCGATTCCGTTCTTCTCGATCGACCGGGTCACCCGCGAAAGCACGCACGCCATCGCGTAGAAGTCGATCGCGATGTCGGCGATGCGCTTTTGGGCGAACTGCATGAGATGGATGTTCTTCCCGTGCCGGCGCAGCAGGACTTCGATTTGCGTCGCGAACTCGGTTGAATAGTCTTCCAAGATCGCCGCCATTTTTTTCATGGCGGGATGGGACTTCGTGATCGTTTCGCCGATCGTATTCTGCTTCACCTTCCGCAAGACGAAATCACTCACCTGCCCCAAACCTTTGAGCGGGGTTTTGATTTCGTTGATCATGCCGGACAGCTCGGCCCCCGGTCCCTGCATGCCCGCCAGCGCGATGAAGGCGCGCAGAATTTCGTTCGTGCCTTCGAAAATCCGATTGATGCGCGCGTCGCGCAGCCAGCGTTCGTAGGGATATTCCTTCATGTAGCCGGCGCCGGCCCAAACTTGGACGTTTTCGTCGACGCATTCCCAGGCGGCCTCGGAGCAGAAAATTTTCGCGATCGCGCTTTCGATCGAGTAGTCGACGTCTTTGCGGTCGATGAGCGACGACGTCATGAAGACCATACTCTCGGCGACGTAGCAGTTCATCATCATGCGGCCGATCTTGTCTTTGATGAGGCCGAACTCGCCGATTTTCTTTTTGAACTGCACGCGCTCATTCGCATGTTCGACCGACGCCTTGATGCAATTTCTCATCATGCCGACGCAGCCGGCGGCGAGTCCCATGCGGCCGTGATTGAGCACGCCCATGGCGACCTTGAATCCCATGCCGACGCCGCCGATAACGTTTTCGACCGGGATTTTCACGTTGTCAAAGAAGACGGCGTTGGTCCAAGACGCGCGAATGCCGAGCTTGTGCTCTTCCGGGCCGATGCGGACGCCTTCGGCCGGCAGCTCGAGAATCAGGCAAGTGACCTTTTCGTTGGACTCATCACCGTCCGTCTTGGTCTTCGCGAAGATCGTCATGAAACTCGCGATCCCGCCGTTCGTGATCCACAACTTCTGACCGCTCACGATGTAGTGCTTTCCGTCGGGGGAGAGCGTGGCTTTGGTCTTGATCGATGCCGCATCGGAACCGCTTGACGGTTCAGTCAGGCAATAACTCGCGATGAGCTGGCCCGAAGCGAGGCGAGGCAGAAATCTGCGTTTTTGATCTTCCGTGCCGAACAGCAAAAGCGCCTTGTAACCGATGCTCTGGTGCGCCCCAAGCGTGGTCGCGAGCGCGCTGTCGTGCATCGCGATCTCTTCCATGATTCGCGCGTAACCGGCCTGAGGCATTCCGAGTCCGCCGTATTCTTCCGGAACCGCAATGCCCATCAAGCCCATTTCGGAAAGATACGAAACAATTTCGCGCGGCATTTTTCCGGCTTCATCCCACTCCGCCGACTTAATTTGGTCCTTGGCGAACTTGTCGATCGAATCGAGAACCATCCGAACGGTTTCAGCGATGTCCGGCTTGGGCGCCGGATAGGGGAAAATCAATTCTTCGCGAATTTGGCCGAAGAAGAGCGACTTCATGAAGCTGTTTGGTTGGGAAAGACTCATGTCTGTCATCTTACCTGCCTTTGACAAAATGTCCGCTGGCTCGAGCGCCCCGACCGTCGAACTGACATTTTGTCAGGAGCGGCGCGCCACCCGCACTCGTTCCGGATTGACCGCCATTTTTATGACTTCGCCGTGCGGATAGCCGAGTCCGATATCGTTGATGAATCGGCACGAGCGGCAAACATTCATCGCGCGGAGAAACACTTCCTCTCCGCGAATTCGTGGCACCGCTCTTGCTCTCTTCCGCCCTGCACCCATGAGCGACGATAACGGCGGCAACTGGAAAAGCAAACTGACCGATGTCACACGAGAGATCGTGCGGAAGTCGCGGAACCTCGGAAAGACCGGCACGCTGACGAAGCTCAGAACCTGGAAGAACCTCGATCCCGCCGCGATGCTTGCGAAAGTCGCCGGCTGGGGCGGCGGCCTGAAAAAGCAGCGCGCGAGCTTTTATCTTTTTTACGCGACCCTCGTCCTCTGTGCCTGGTTCATCGCCGACATCGCTTCAATTTACATGGAGCGATTCATTCCGGAGCCGCCCGTCGCCCGCTCCTCGCGCGGCGGAATCTTCGGCGGCGAGCGCAAGGCGAAATCCTTCGAAGAATACGGCGTGATCGTCGGCCGCAATCTTTTCAACAGCGAAGGGAAGATTCCAGGCGAAAACGCTCCTGAGCCGGGGATTGTCGATCAGGGGGGCGCGCCCGTTCTCACGAGTCTGCCGTTCACCCTCATCGGCACGTTGATTCTGCAAAACGAGCTCCGCTCGATCGCGACGATCGAGGACAAAGCGGCCTCGAACATTTATCCGGTTCGCGCTCAGGATGAAATCCCGCAAAAGGCGAAAATTCTTGAAATCGGAGCGCGGAAGGTCATCTTCCTGAACCTCGCCAACGGCCGTCGCGAGTTTGTCGAGCTCCCGGAGGAGTTCAACGACAAAAACCCGCGCATCACGCTGGGGACTCAGCCCAAGGGCGGCACCGGCATCGAACGCGTTTCCCCCACGCAGTTCAACGTTTCCCGGGCCGCGGTCGACAAATCGCTGGCCAACCTGAACCAGGTGCTCACACAGGCCCGCGCCGTCCCCAACTTCGAAAACGGGATGCCTGCGGGTTACAAACTTTTTCAGATCGTTCCCGGCAGTATTTACGAACAGCTCGGCCTGCAAAACGGCGACACCCTCATGGGGATCAACGGTGAAAGCATCAACGATCCCGGTAAAGCTTTTGAACTCCTAAATCAGCTGAAGACGGCATCCAACCTCGAACTGAGCGTCAAACGTGACGGCAAAACTTCGAGCTGGGGATACGAGATCCGTTAAGGAAAATGAAGATGAAAAAATGGACAAGCGAACACTCCCTTGAAATTCTGGCCGGCGGCGCCTGTTTGATCGCCACGGCCGCGTTGGTCGCACTCATTTCGCAAGGCGCCTGGGCGCAACCGCCGGCCAAGGGATTTGAACCCGGTTCGCGAGCCTTCACCAATCCGTTCGCGGGCAATCCCAACGCGCAACCGACGAGCAATCCCCCTCCGTTCTTCGACGAAGAAGACGATGTAGGCGACGAAGACGATTTTGATTTCCCGGATCAAGCGGTTGGCGCTCCAGCCGGGAACGCAACGGGCGGCTATACTCCCGGACGAGGCAGCGTAGCTTCGCCACCGCAGGCAGAAAGTGGAGTCAGCGTGGGCGGGCAGACCAACGGCGGCCTGATCTCGGGCAGCCGAATGACTCCGCTCACGGTCGATACGGAGACCGCGGCCGGTTGCAAAGAGATCGTCACGGACTTCAACTACCCCGATGCCGACATCCTCGACATCGCCAAGGCGCTCGGTAAGCTGACCGGGAAAAACTTCATTCTCGACAAGGACGTCAAGGGCCGGATCACCATCATCTCCAATTCGCCGATTACTTGTGGGGACGCCTGGAAGGCGTTCCTAACGGCGCTCGACATCAATGGCTACGCGCTGATTCCGTCCGGTAAATATGTGCGAATCGCCCGCCAGCGCGACGCGCGCGACAAGCAGCTCAAAACCTACACCGGCGAAAGCTCGCCCGACACTGACGCGTTGATCACGCGCGTGTTCCCCCTCAAGTACCTGTCCTCGGAAGAAGTCGCGCGAAATTTTCGCAGCTTCATGCCCGCCAATTCACGGATCATTCCCTACGAGCAGACCAATACCGTCATCGTCACGGATACCGGCTCGAACATCGCGAAACTTTCGAAGCTTCTCGAGATCCTGGACGTCGAAGGATTCGACGCCGGTATCGAGGTCATTCCGGTCAAGTACGCGTCCGCGGTCGAACTATCCAAGCTGATCGATACTTTGATTCCGGGCAACCCCACGCAATCGACCGCCGGCGGCGCCCCGCGATTCGGCGGCGGCCGCACGAACTTCACTTCCCGCCGCACGAAGGAAGGCGGGATCATCAATACGATCATCTCCGACGAACGCACGAATACTTTGATCGTGCACGCCAACAGCAAGGGCGCCGACCAAGTTCGAGAACTGGTCACGCGGCTCGACCAGAAATTACCGGCGACCCAGGGCGGCGGTAAAGTCCACGTCATCTATCTGCAATTCGCGGACGCCGAACAGATCGCCAACACCTTGAACAACCTGTCGCAAAAGGGCGCGGCGCCCCCGAGCGGCGGCGCCGGCGGCACCGGAACCAATCCCACCTCGGGCAATCTCTTCGAAGGTGCCATCCGAATCTCGCCCGACAAATCGACGAACTCGCTCGTGGTCACGGCTTCCCCGACGGATTTCTCGATCGTTCAACGCGTGATCAACCGGCTCGACATCCCGCGTGACCAAGTCTACGCCGAAATCGTGATCATGGAGATCACGCTGCAACGTGAATCGAGTTACTCGGCCAACATCGCCAGCCCCACGCAAGGCATCGGCCTCATGCCGAACGGCGATCTGATCGACTTCATCACGAAAGGCCCCATCGGCCGTGGCGCGACGCTCGGAATCCCCATCGGCGGGAAGAAAAACTTCACGGTTGGCGGCACGACCTTCCCGGTGGCCAATGTTCAAGGCTTGATCAAGGCGATCCAGACGAAATCAAACGGGAACATTCTGGCCACGCCGCAGATTCTGGCGCTCGACAACACCGAGGCCACTTTCGAAACATCCGAGAAAATTCCGGTCGCCGTCTCCAACGCCGTTGCCGGCGTGATCACCACGACCATTCAGAAGGAACCGGTCTCTCTGACGATCAAGCTCAAGCCGCAGATCAACAAGGTCGCGAATTTCGTGAAACTCGACATCGACGCGAAGCTCGAGGACATCAGCAACCGGGAACCGCCGCCGGAAGTCGCGGGCAAAGCGTTCGCGACGGTATCGCGAAGCGCGAAAACCTCGGTGGTGGTCGCCGATCAGGATACCGTCGTGCTCGGCGGCTTGGTCCGGGACAACCATTCAGATCAGATGGCGAAGATACCGATCTTAGGCGATATCCCCATTCTGGGCTGGCTCTTCAAAAGCAAGTCCACGACGCTGAGCAAAACTAATCTCCTGATCTTCATCACGCCGAGCATCGTGCGGCAGTACGAATCCATTCGCGCGATCCTCGATAAGAAACTTCGCGAGCGGGACGAGTTCATCGAATCAACCACGGGCGGCGAAGACAGTCAGCGCAAATACCGGGATCAGCTGATCCGCGGACTTCCCGACATGAAGGAACTGCTCTCCAAAAAGCCTGATCGCGTGGTTTCGCTCGACGACGACATCATTCCGAATCCGGCGGCCAAGGCGGTTATTCCTCAAAGTTCTTCAAATTCCGGAAACTCCGGCAGCAACGGCCCGAACGCGCCGGCGATTCCCATGAACAACGCAATCATCGATCCCGCCACGGGATTGCCGATGGGCGGCGTGTATCAAGGAGATCCGCTGGGAGCCCCGCTGCCGCCGGCGGGTGTCGAAACCGCGCCCTCGGATCCATTGGCCGGCGATATCCCGCACGAGATGCCGATCGCGGAGTGATATGACGAACTTTGCGACAAAAACCGCGATGATGCCGAAGCTGGGCGAGTTGCTCGTCAAACACACCTCCTTGTCCCAGCCGCAGCTTGAGGAAGCCCTCAAGGTTCAGGCCAAGGAAGGCGGATTGCTCGGCGAAATCCTGATTCGCCGGAATATCCTGACTCCCCATGAAATCATGCGAGCGCTCTGCGCGCAGATCGGAATTTCGTTCGTTGACGACCTCAAGCCCAACGAAGTCGATCCGAGTTTGACCAACGCGATCCCGATCAATTATGCGAAAACCAAGGAAGCCCTTCCGATCGGCAAGGAAACCGGACCGCGAGGCGACGTTCTCATCGTCGCCGTCGCCGATCCGTTCAACGAATCGATCATCGACGACCTGCAAGTCTTGACCGGCCTGCCGGTCAAGATCGTCGTTTCGACGAGCATGCGCATTCAAGACGCCATCAATCGGGTCTACGAACGCAACACTTCCAATCTGGTCGAAAAAATCGAGGGCGACTTCGAGGACACCTACGACCTCGAAGGCCCGATCGACATTTTGGAAGCGACCGAGGACGACGCTCCCGTCATCAAGTTCGTCAATTCGCTCCTGTTCCGCGCGCTCAAGGAAAAGGCTTCCGACATTCACATCGAACCGTTCGAGAAGGAATTCGTCGTGCGTTACCGCATCGATGGAGTTCTCTACGACATCATCCGGCAGCCTAAAAAAGCGCATGCCGCCATCTCGTCTCGGATCAAGGTCATGGGCCTCCTCGACATCGCCGAAAAGCGCCTGCCGCAGGACGGACGGATCAAGATTAAGATCGCCGGCAAGGACGTGGATATTCGTCTTTCCACGGTGCCCACCATTTACGGCGAACGCATCGTCATGCGTATCTTGGAACAATCGGGCAACGTGCTCGACTTGCATCAGCTGGGTTTCCCGGAGAAGAGCCGCAACGAAATCGAGAAGCTGATCTTCCGAAAGTATGGGATCATCCTCGTCACCGGCCCCACGGGAAGCGGCAAAACGACCACGCTTTCGGCTTGTCTCGTAAAGCTCAACAGCTCCGAGCGAAACATCCTGACCGTCGAAGACCCGATTGAATATCAGATTCACGGCATCAACCAGGTGCAGGTCAATACGAAGATCGACCTCACGTTCGCAGCGGCGCTGCGCGCTTTTCTCCGACAAAATCCGGATATCATCATGGTCGGCGAAATTCGGGACAAGGAAACCGCGGAGATCGCGATCAACGCATCCTTGACCGGGCATCTGGTGCTCTCCACTCTGCACACCAATGACGCCGGAGGCGCCGCCACTCGGCTGGTCGACATGGGCGTGGAACCCTTCCTGGTCGCAAGCTCCGTGCTGGGAGTGGTCGCCCAGCGCCTGATCCGAAAAGTTTGCCTCAAGTGCCGGCAGCCACATGTTCCGACGGAGTTCGAAATGCACGAGCTCGGCCTCACGCGCCTGCCGCCCGGAGCGAAAATATTCAAGCCCGTCGGCTGTGCGTCGTGCTCCCAGAGCGGTTATTCCGGCCGTACCGTCGCCCATGAACTTCTCATGATCGACGACAAGATTCGCACGCTCATCGTGAAAGGCGCGGACTCCGGCACGCTCAAGAAGGCAGCCGTGGAAAACGGCATGGTTTCGCTCCGGGACGACGCGATCAGTAAAGTCCTGCAGGGAATCACGACGATCGACGAACTCATGCGCGCGACGCACGCGGAGGTCTGACGTTATGGCACCCATTTACGAATTCAGAGCGTTGAGTCCCGACGGCAAGAATCACAAAGGGCGCGTCGAGGCGGAAAATTCGAAAGCCGCTCGTGGCAAGCTCAAAAAGCAAAGTCTCGTGGTGGTGGAAATCATCGAGCAGATCGCCGGCAAGGCGAGCACGAGCGCCCAGGTGCCGTTTCTCTCCGGCCGAGTTTCGTCCAAAGATGCGACGCTCATGGTTCGGCAGCTCGCCAGTCTCGTCAAAGCCAATATTCCTCTCGTCGAGGCTCTGACCGCCGTCGTCGAACAGACCGAAGCGCAAGCACTCAAAGTCATCATGTCGCAGGTTCGACAGGACGTGAACGAGGGTTTGAGCCTCGCCAAATCCGCTCTCAAGCATCCGAAAGTCTTTGATACGATCTTCGTCAACATGATCGAGGCCGGTGAGAGTTCCGGTACGCTCGGCCTCGTGCTACTTCGGTTAGCTGAGCTTAAAGAAGCGCAGATGCGGCTTCGGAACAAAGTGATCAGCGGCATGACCTATCCCGGATTGATGATGTTTGTCGCCCTGTCGATGATGGTCGGGATTTTCGTGTTTCTGATTCCCAAGCTTACCAAGATCTTCGACGACACAGGCAAGCCGATGCCCGCGATCACGAAGATGCTGGTGTGGATTTCTGACGCTATCCTCACCTATTGGCCTCTGATTCTGGCGGCGATCGTGGGAGGCGTAATGCTCTTTCTGAAGTCCATCAGTTCCGACGCGGGCCGGCCCAGATGGGACCGTTTCAAACTCAAGATACCGGTTTTCGGCAATCTGATCCGCGCGGTCGCCGTCACTCGATTTGCGGGCACGATGGCCACGCTGCTCACGTCGGGCGTTCCGATTCTCGCCGCGATGAACATCGCAAAAAACTTGGTCGGCAGCGTACCGATCGCGCAGGCCATCGCCAACGCCCGCGAGAACATCACCGAAGGTCAGTCGATCGCAGACCCGCTTCGTCGGAGCGGCCAATTCCCGCCGATGGTCATTCACATGATCGCAGTGGGCGAAAAAACCGGCGAGCTGCCGGAGATGCTGAAGAACGTCGCGGAAACCTACGAAGATCAGGTCAATGCCCGGGTCGAGCAGATGACGGCGCTCATGGAGCCTCTCATGATCATCGCCATGGGCGGCGTGGTCGCCTTTATTGTCGTATCGGTTTTCATGCCGCTTTTAGACCTTCAAAACATCAAATAACCGAAAACTCGAAGAGGGAGATGCAGTCAAATGGAGAAAAAACGAAAAAACCCGGGAAACGCTGGATTCACGCTGATCGAAATGATGATCGTGATCGCGTTGATCGGAACCATCATGGGTTGGATCGGTACACGGATTTTCCGCAACGCGGAAAAAGCCAAGATCGATCAGACGAAAGTTCAGATGCGTCAGGTGGCAGTCGCCATCGAAGACTTCAATCGCGAATGCGGATTTTATCCGACCAGCGATCAGGGACTCGATGCGCTGGCCAAAAAGCCGGGCGGACGCGAATGCAAAAACTACGATCCCAAAGGCTACGTCTCCAACGGAAAGATCCCGAAGGACGCCTGGAACGGTGACTTCATCTTCGAGTCCGACGGAAGCAAGTTCACCCTGAAATCATTCGGCAAGGACGGCAAAGCCGGTGGCGACGATCTCGACAAAGACATCTCATCCGAAGACGAATAATCTCGATCGGGGCTTCACGCTCATCGAGATTCTGATCGTCATCGGGCTGATCGCCGCGATCTTCTTGCTCGGACTCCCCAAGATCGGCGGACTCTTCCGGATGAATCTGAACAAGGCGTCGCGCGAAATCGCGTCGGTCGTGCGCGAATCTTACAATTCGTCGCTCATGAGCGGCAAAGCGTATCGCATCGTATGGGATCTCAAAGCGCGTACCTACTGGGCGGAGGCAGGTCCCCGAAATCTCCTGCTCGACACCGAGGAGAGCAAAGAGAAGGAAAAGCAACGAGCCCGATATCGCAAGAAGGGCGAAGTAGAGGAGCAGGGACCCGCCTTCAGCATGGACAAGACGGTCACGCGCAAGAAAAAGTCCCTGCCTTCGGGAATTGCCTTTCATCAAATCTTCACTGATCAAGGCAAAGACCCCATCATCGAGGGAACCGCTTACACCCATATCTTCCCGCATGGAGTCACAGAACGGACCATCATTCAGCTTACGGATGATCAGAAGGCGGAGATGTCGCTCGTGCTTTCCGCGGTACTCGGCACCACGCATTTGGAAAGACGATTCATGACCATGAAGGAGGGTTATGAAGAACCTTAACGATCATATGGGCGCGTGCGCCGGATTTACGCTCCTCGAAGTTATGCTCGCCATGGGGATCATGATGATCACCTTCACCAGTATCTTCATGGTGCAGAACTCGAGCATTAACGCCTCCGTGAAAGCCAAACGGATGAACTACGTCTCCATGCTCGCGCGGCAACAGATGACGCTGTTTGAAATGGAATTTCAAGGCAAGGAGTTTAATGACGTCAAGAAGGAGTCGTCGGGGACTTTCGAATCTCCGTACCAAGACTACAGGTGGAAACGCACCGTGAAAGAGATCAAATTCCCCGACCTCGGAATGGGCCAGTCCGCGAAGGAAGGCGAAAGCGGGGGCAAGCAGGCCGCCGACACTCTCGGTAAGTTGGTTACGAAATTTTTTACGGCGGCGATTCGGGAGATCACCGTCACGATATCCTGGAAACGCGGACCCGGCGAACAAACCTATACCGTCTCCTCCTACTGGGTGGACTTGAATCATGAGTTCGCGCTTTCGGAATAACCCACAGGGGTTCACCCTGCTCGAGATCCTGATCTCGATGGGGCTCCTGTCGGTGATCAGCTACGCCATTTATCAGGCGACGACCTCGACCTATCGACTGCACGACGAACTCCTGCACGAAGGCGATTTTCACAACGGCATCCGACTCGCGATGTCGATCGTGGAACGCGATATCTCGCTCATGTATTCACCCGGTTCCATATCGCCCGGCAAAAGCGAGAGGGCCGCGGTTGACGACGGCTCTCCCGCATCGGCGGCCCAGGCCGCGGAAATCGCCCGCCAGGAGCAGGCAGACGCCGAAGAACTCACGCGGGGCGGACTCAACCGGTCCTCCGAGTTCTGGGGCGGAATGGTGGACAAGACGGGAATCCGTCCCTCCCGCTTCAACGGCACGGACAAGAAGATTTCCTTCGTATCCGCTTCCGGCATCCGCGTTTACAAGGAGACCCGAGCTTGCGAACTTTCCAAAATCACCTACGAACTCAAAGCCGATCGCAACGATCGCGAAAAGGGCACGCAGGTTCTGATGCGAACGGAAGACACCAACGCCTTTGACGAAGACGACCGCCGACAGGGCGACAAGACTCAATATCGAAAGACGTTTCCCGTCCTTTACGGAGTCAAGAAGTTCAAATTCGAATACTATTGGAAGAAGAAGGATCGCTGGATGAGCAGCTGGGACACCGACTCTTCGGATTTCAAGAACATCTATCCCGACGCGATCCGGGCTGAGCTTGAAATCATCGGGACCGGAAAGGTGCAGCTCCTTTTCGAAGGCGTTCACTACTTCCGTCCGGAGTTTCCGCTATCCCAAGGCAAGAAGGGATTGAATGCGAGCTTTTGAGCGAACCAAAGACGCTTTGAAACCCAATGACGGAGTCGCACTCATGATGGTGATCGCGGCGATCGCGCTTCTGTCGGTGATCGTCACGGAGTTCACGTATGTCACCCAGGTCAATCAAAAGATGGCCTACGATTCGTCGGATCAGCTCAAGGCTCACTACATGGCTAAAACCGGCCTGAAAATCTCCCTTCTACGCCTGAAGGCTTATCAAAGCGTGAAAAAAGCGCTGAGCGGCGCGGGAGGCAGCGCAGGAGCGAGCGGACTCGTGCCGAAGCAGCTGCTGGAGAAAATCTGGAGCTTCCCGTTCCTTTTCCCGATCCCCACGCAGATTCCGGGCATGAGCGCGACGCAAAAGGAAAAGATCGGCGAGTTTCAAAAGGAGTCATCCCTCGACGGAAGCTTCAGCGCGGTCATCGAATCCGAATCGTCGAAGTACAATCTCAACATGATCCTGGCTCCCTTCGCGCCGATCGGCGCCTCCGGTGCGTCCGGCCCGTCCGGCCCGCCGGCCAACCCTCCGGGATCGGCCGGAGCGAGCGGCCCCACCGCGCCGTCGGGGCCGACCTTCAACGTCGAGGCCGCGCGCGAATCCCTCCAGACCTACCTGCGTTCCGTCATCGAAGGTAAATTTCAGGACGATCCGGATTTCCAAGCGGAGTACCGGGATCTCCGCATCGAGGATCTCGCGGACAACATCATCGCCTGGGCGGATCGCACTTATGAGCGTCGCACGCCGCCGGCCCGCGAAATGATTCCACCCAAGGGTGCGCCGTTTTATTCCGTCTCCGAACTCCACATGATCGATGGCGTGGACGACCGTATTTACAACTTGCTCGCGCCCACCCTGACGGCGAGTCCCACACCCGGAGTGAACGTAAACTCGATCGAAGCAGGGGTGCTCAAGGCGCTCGTGCCGGGAATCCAGAAGGAGGAAGTCGAGGACTTCTTCAAATTCCGGGACTCCGACCAGGAGGACAATCTCTTCAAGGAAGAAAAAGATTTCTTCGATTACCTCCTTAAAAATATTGGGGGGTTTCGCAACGATACGGCCGAGCTTCGCCGCTATCAGGAAGACCTCAAAAAGCGAAATATCCGAGTGGTCGTCGACGAAACGAATTTTAAGATCACAGTGCAAGCGAACGTCAATCAGGCGACTCGCACCATCGAAGCCTGGGTGACTTTGGGTAAGCCCGCGGAGGCCGGCGCAGGAGCGCGCGCGCCACGAAATTCGGCGCCGGGAGCGCCACCACCGGTCGCCGGCCCCCCGCCGACCGATGACGAAACCGAGAACGAAGCATCGGGCTCTGGCTTGAAAATCACATTTATGAGACTTTCATTCAACCATAACGCACGCGAAAATAACGCGCGCGTATAGGAGAAATCATGCGAATTCTCGGATTGGACATCGGTACTAACAGCGTGAAGGCGGTGGAGATCGAAAGCGCGTTCCGGCGTTTCGAAATTCACGAGTATCACGAGCAGAAATTCGCGAAGGGCACGGATCCCTTAGAAGCCGCCCGGCTGCTCATCGAGTCATTACCCCGCAAACCTGACCGGATCGCGGTCAGCCTGGCCGCCTCCCAATCGACCTTCCGAAATCTCCAGCTCCCGACCCGCGATCGCAAGGCGATCCAGGCGAGCGTCGGATTTGAACTCGAAGACGACCTGCCCTTTGATTTGGCCCACGCCGTTTACGATTATACGGTTCTGTCCCAATCCGCCCAGGGTTCCCAGCTGCACGTCGCGGCCACGATGCAAAAGCACGTGGAGCGGGCCCTGGAGGCGTGGACATCGGGCAATATCGATCCGGACGTGATCGTCCCCGAATCCTGGGCCTATCGGACCTATCTCAATCGCATCTTAGGGCCTACCGAGCGCGAAGAGCCGGTCATTTTGATTCAGATCGGCGTTCTTAAAACGGTCATTTACATTCATTGGCACGGTACTCCGATCGTTTCGCGCGAACTGGCTTGGGGCGGCCAGGATATCACGGCGTCCATCGCGGCCCGTTACGGCGTCGCCGAAGAGCAGGCCGAGATCGCGAAACTCGATCACGGCTTCATTTTGACCGACGAACAGCGAACCACCGCCACCGCCGATCAACTTGAATTTTCGGAAGCGATCGTCGCGGGCATGCAACCGCTGCTCCAGGAACTCCGGCAGGCGGAGTTCATCTGCCGGAATACGATTCGTCACGGCATCTCGCGCGTTTATCTCTGCGGAGGCGGCTCGCTCTTGCCCGGATTGGCCCGGCGCCTAGAAGAAGACTTGAGAATTCCGGCGCAGAACCTGCTTTCGCTCAGCACGATTTCGACCTCCGGGATCACCTACTCCGAAACCGCGGACGCGCACTTTTTGCTCGCCGCCTCACTCGCGCTTTGCCAGGTGGGCGACGCCCGGTCGACCGGCATCAGCTTCCGCAAAGGCAAGTATTCGAAGTCGGGACGGTCGCGGGAGCTCAACATCGCCGCGCTTAAAAAGCCGCTCCTCATGGCGGCCGCAGTCGTCGCCTGCCTGGGTGCCAGCCTCACGGTCCGCTCGATGACCTATCAAAGGGAACTCGCGCTCGTCGACGAACAGCTGGAGCGACAAGTCCGTGGCTTGTTCGGCAGCCTTTCGCAAAGCTCCGCGCGCCAATATCTCCGGGATACCCCGGCACTTAAAAAGAAGGTGAATGACGAGCTGAAGAAGCAGCGCGATCAGTCCAAGCTCGCCGGCCCCAACGCGAAGTCGCCCATCGCTTTTCTGCGTGAACTTTCGAGCGGTATTTCCAAAGACCCGGCGATCGATCTCATGAAGTTCCAGGTTGGAGCGGCGCCGACCGCTTCGTTCAGCACCATCGATGACAGCTCCGTTTCCCTGGTCTTTTATTTGAAGAACGCGCAGTCGGCGGATCGACTCATGGAGCAAATCGGGCGCAAGGTCAAAGACCCGAAAAAAACCGGTCCGCTCGAAGTCACGCTGCCTGACGGCACGAAACGCTTCAAAGTCGAATTCACGGGGAAACCCCTGGAGGACGCGTATGGAAAATGAATCCAAGTTCAAACGGTTTTTTTCCAAACTTGGCGATAGCATCGCCGAGCAGGGCTGGTTTCAACAGTTCAAGGCGAAGTGGGATGAACTCGACGCGCGGACCAAGGTTTTCGTTCAGTTCGGCGGAATCGTAACCGGAGTGGTGCTGGTCCTATTCGTGACTTTCAGCTCCATCTGGGGCGTCCGCAGTCAGAAATTGGAACTCGCGGAAAAGAACGGGCTTTTGAGCCTGATTCAGTCCGCGAACGACGAGATGAAGCGTTTGCGCGATTCGGGTGGCGTCAGCGGCGCCGCCGGTGGTGGCGACGGGGGGCCGGAAGCGGCGTGGGACCAAGTTTTCCAGGGAATCGCGACTGCTTCGAGCGTCGACAAGACGGCGCTCAGCGTCTCCGAAGCGAAGGCGGGCACGGGCCTCGATGCGGCGAAAGAATTTCTTTTTGATCTGACCCTGAAAGGCGTCAACGTCCGGCAAGTCGCGCGTTTTGCCTTCACTCTCGAAAACGGCGCCAGGCCGATCAAGTTGCGCCATCTCGCGATCGATACCAAGGATGACATGAGCGGCTACTTGGACGCCGTCCTCAGCGTCTCCGCGTTCGTCCCCAAGGAGTAAGCAATGTCGGATGCCGTGGAAATTCTGAATGACTCCGTCGTCAGTTCCGACGATTCACCGTCGTTCGTGATGAAAGTTTTGCGAGGCTTCGGGTGGGTACTCACATTCGTTCTGCTATTGACGACTTTCACGTTGTTGAAGCTCCCGGAAACCCGGATCAAAAATTATGTTCAAGGTCAGATACAGGCCTATCTAGCCCCTCAAGGCATCGGATTCTCGGCCGAGAGCGGGAAACTCGGCATTATGATGGGCCTTTCCTACACCTTTGAGGGTGTCACGCTAACCCCTCCGCCCCCGGCCAATCCCGTCAAAATCGACCGCATTCAGCTGCATCCCTCCATGATCGGGATGATTCGCGGAAAGCTCGGAGGCACGCTCAAAATAAGTCAGGGTAACGGGTCTCTCCAAGTGACGGGCAGCGCGCAGCCCACCGCTAACCGCATGGACGCCGACGTCGAATTCGTCGCCGATCAGCTGGATTTGGGAAAACTCGGAATATTTCCGATGGCCGCGAAGCTTCAGGGTTCCGCGATTCTGTCGGGGAGCGGCCGAATCAACGGTGATTTGAATATTCCGTCGAGCCTTGCGGGAGATTTGAAAGTCGAACTGACCCAGATCACGATCGACCAACAAACCTTCATGGGCTTCGCCGTTCCAAAGCTGCTGATTTCTGGCGCTAAAACCGATCTATTCATCGATCGCGGCAAAAGCTCGATCAAAACTTTCGCGCTGGGAAAAGAAGGTTCGTCCGATGATCTGATCGGGAAGATCGAAGGAAACGCGGTGCTTGGAAAACAGCTCGAGTCGAGTACTTTGAATCTCCAAACCCGATTCCGCTTTTCCGAAAAGGTCCTCAAGGCTTTCATTCTGATCGATGCACTCCTAGGGGTGGGAAAGCAGCCCGACGGCACCTTCGCTTTCAACGTGACCGGACCTCTGCTATCACCAGTTCCAGCGCCCATAGCACCCTGAAAACGAGCCCAATCATGGATTTTGAATCCGAGCTAACTTCTACCTTGGATCATCTGCTGAAGCGTACGGCGCCTCCGTGCCCCCCTAACCTCGCCGCCGCCATCCGCTACAGTCTGCTGGCGCCGGGCAAGCGAATTCGTCCAAGGCTGGCGCTCGCGTGTGGAAAAATGCTCGCCCTCGACGAGCGCGCGGCTTATTGCGCCGCTGCCGCGATCGAAATGATTCACTGTTTTACGCTCATCCATGACGACTTGCCTTGCATGGACGACGACGACTTTCGGCGCGGGCGTCCTGCCAATCATAAAGCCCATGGGGAAGCGATGGCCCTCCTCGCAGGCGACGGCCTGATCAGCCTGGCTTTTGAAGTTCTCTTGGAAGCGCCCCACGTGCCGCCTGCATGTCTAATGGCGGCCGTGCGGACCCTTACGCATGCTTCCGGTCCGCGGGGAGTCATCGGAGGCCAGGCGGCGGAAAGTCTTCTGGGCGAGACTTCGTGCTTCGCCGAGCTCGAGTCCATGCACGCTCTCAAGACCGGCGCGCTTTTCACCGCCTCGCTCGTCATGCCGGCCGATCTCGCGGGAGTGGACCCAAACGGCGCCGCCGGCAAGGCGATTCACGAATTCTCATCGGCCCTGGGCCTGGCTTTCCAGGCTTTGGACGATCTCGACGATGCCGAACAAGATCGTAAGTCGGGTGTCACCGCTCCGCCGACTCAAATTCTCCGTTACATGTCCGAAAGCGACGCCCGCGGACACTCGCGGAGGCGCTTGTCCGCAAGCTTGCCACTGATTCACGCTGAATTCGGCGACGCCGCCCGAACGCTTTCGGAGATTGCCAACGAAGTTTTGGGCAAGTTGTGACCGGTAAAAAAATCAAACCTCTCCTTTGGCTGACCGACCCCTGGGCCTCACTCGACCATTCAAGCGACACCACGCTTCGCCTGATCGAAGAATGCGTCAAGCTCGGCAAAGCTTGCGCATGGGCTGATGTGCGAAGTCTCCGATTCGAAAATGGCCGGGTTCTCGTCAACGCGAAGATCGTCGAGGGCGTTTATCCCGGGCGCAAGGCGGAAGCGTTTCGCTTTTCCGAGCCCGAGGCGTACGAGCCGCAAAGCTTCTTGCAAATTCATTATCGGGTCGATCCTCCGACCGATCTCGCTTACACGCAGCCGCTACAAATTTTAGCCGCGGCATCCGGGCTGCCCGACGTCGTCAATCCCATTGAACGACTGCTCGGCCTCAACGAAAAGATCGAGGCCCTGAGTTTGGGCCACCATAGCCCTCCGAGCGTCGTGGCATCGGATTACGACACGCTCATGAAGTTTCTGCGTGCGCAAAAGCGGGCGGTACTCAAGCCCCTGCACCAGGCGCAAAGCAAAGGGGTCGAGCTGATTGATCTAAGCCTTAGCCCGGATCCTCGAATGGCGTTAGAAGCCGCGACGGATGGCTTTTGTCGCCCCGTCATTCTTCAGGTTTTTTTGGAGGGAATTCGGGACGGCGAAACTCGGCTCTGGTTCGTCGACGGAACGCTGCTCGCGCAGGTTCGTAAGAAACCCGCCCCCGGCGAATTCAAGATCGATATGGATCGCGGCGGAACCGTCGGGCGGACGGAACTCTCCTCGAAAGACGAAAAGGTCGTGACGGCGATCAGTAAGCGCCTGAAAGCCACGGGCGTACGGCTGGCTGCCGTCGATCTGATTGATTCGCAAGTGACGGATTGGAACCTCACCAGCCCCGGCTTAATCGTCCAGATGGAATCGCTCCTCGGCGAGAATCTCGCGGAAAAGATCGTTTCCGCTTTATGAGCCAAGGCCGATTACTGAAGGAGCGTCGCTTTTATCCTCTCTTCTGGACCCAGTTCCTGGGCTCGTTCAACGACAATTTCCTCAAGAACGCGCTCGTCATCTTGATTACGTTCAAAGCCACATCCGTGCTCGGTATCCCCGCTGCGCAGATGGTGGCCGTGGCCGGGGGAATCTTCATCCTCCCCTTCTTTCTCTTCTCCGCCACCGCCGGGCAGCTGGCCGATAAATACGAAAAATCCAAGATCGTGCGAATCATCAAGATCGTCGAGATCGGAATCATGGCGCTCGCGATGCTCGGCTTTCTCACGGAACATTTCGCGTTTCTACTCGCGGTGCTTTTCCTCATGGGGCTGCATTCGACTTTTTTCGCGCCGATCAAATACAGCATTCTGCCGCAACATCTGCGGCACGACGAACTGGTCGGCGGCAACGCTCTGATCGAGGCGGGAACTTTTCTTTCGATTTTGATCGGCACCATAGCCGGCGGCGTGTTGATTGCGTTGCCCGACGGCCCTTGGATCGTGAGCGGGGTGCTCGTGCTGGTTTCCATCCTCGGATACGTCACGAGCCGCGCCATTCAAATTGCGCCCCCCGTGGATCCCGGACTCACCGTTCAATGGAATCCCGTCCCGCAAACATTCGCCATCTGGCGATTCGTCGCCGAAAACCGCGTCGTTTACCTTTCGATTCTCGCCAACTCCTGGTTTTGGTTCTTTGGCGCGGCGATGCTGTCCCTGTTTCCCCCTTTTTGCAAAGACGCGCTCAACGCCGACCAAAGTGTGGTCACACTTTTTCTCGCCATGTTTTCGATCGGCATTGGGATCGGTTCGTTGCTCTGTGAGCGCCTGTCCGGAAAGCGTTTGGAACTTGGCTTAGTCCCGCTCGGTTCGATCGGCATGACCGTGTTCACGGCCGATCTCGCGTTCCAAGGCGCCCCCCGACTCGCACAACCCGGGCCGGTGGACGCGCTCACCTTCGCGTCCCATAGCGCGGGCATTCACATTCTGATCGATTTGCTCATGATTTCCGTTTCGGCGGGCCTCTTCATTGTCCCGCTCTACACGCTGATGCAGGAACGATCGGCATCCACGCACCGCTCCCGGGTCATCGCCGGGAATAACGTGATCAATGCGCTATTTCTGGTCGCATCGGCCGTCATGATCGTCGGCCTCATGTCATTCGGCTTCACAATTCCTGAAATCTTCCTCGTCATCGCCGCCCTCAACGCCCTGATGGCGCTATTCATCTACTGGGTGATTCCGGAATTCATCGTTCGCTTCCTCTTATGGACGGTAGCCAGTCTGTTTTATCGCGTGCGTTATGAAGGCGGTGAACTCATTCCAAACCAAGGCCCCGCGGTCCTCGTGTGCAATCACGTCAGTTATGTCGACTGGCTCTTCATTGGCGCCTCCATCAAACGGCCGGTCTGCTTCGTGATGGACTACAATTTTGCAAAAGGCTGGTTCATGAGTCGGATCTGCAGGATCGCCAAAATCATTCCGATCGCGCTTTTGAAAGAAGACCCGGAGGTGCTTCGCCAGTCTTTCGTCAAAATCGCTGACGCGCTTCGAGGCGGGGATCTCGTATGCATTTTTCCGGAAGGCACTCTCACGCGTGACGGAAAAACCGGCCCTTTCAAAGCCGGCATCGAAAAGGTCATTCGAGAGACTCCGGTTCCGGTCATCCCCTTGGCCGTCAGCGGAATGTGGGGGAGTTTTTTCAGTCGCGAGCGCGGCACCGCCATCAAGAAGATACCGAGCCGGTTCTGGTCACGAGTCACGCTCCGGGTCGGCGAGCCGGTACCCGCATCCGAAGTCAGCGCAGAAATGCTGCAGCTTAAAGTGGTTGCGTTGTGTGCCGAGCCCAGACGGCCTTCGTAGCAAGCACCGGGAAGCTCGGCTCGTTAATATTTGAAGATTCCGCGCCGTGCGGAATACAAGAGAGTCTTGAGCTCTTGCGCGCTCGTACGCGCCCGCTTGAGCGCGCCTTGGACCTGCGCCGTCACTTTGGTGTCGGCGACCTTTTCAGTTTTGAATTCACGCAAGCCCCCTTCGCGACGAAGATCCTTGATGCGATTGCGCGCGCCCTCAATCGAATATCGCTCTTGGTAGAGCAAGTGTTTGATCAGGAGCAGGTTTTCAACATCCGAGCGGCGATAGACGCGCTGACCCGTGCTGGACTTCTGCGGCGTGACGAACTGAAACTCCGATTCCCAGTAGCGCAGAACATAAGGCTTCACGCCGACGATGTCGGCGACATCGCCGATTCGAAAGTACATACGATCCGGAATGCGCTTTTGCGCTTCCAGCTGGGACTCAGTGGGTTCAGACATCAATCAAGCCTTAGCTCTCGTCGTCATCATCATCTTCGTCGTCATGAGCTCCACGGGCCGAATCCGGTTGGATCGGTTTGCCTTCCAGGCTCGCGTTCACTTCAGCACGAAGAACCTGGGACGGCCGGAACGTCAGGACGCGTCTCGCTGAAATCTCGATACTTTCGCCGGTTTGCGGATTTCGTCCGATTCGTGAGCGTTTCTCACGAACTACGAAATTTCCGAAACCCGAGATTTTAATCTTCTGTCCAGTGGAGAGCGTATTTTTGATCGTGTCGAAAACCAGCTCGACCAGGTCGGCTGCTTCCTTCTTGGAGAATCCGACCTTTTCGTAAAGCGCTTCTACAATATCCGCTTTGGTCATCGCCATTGCGATGTTTCTCCTTTGATTACAAGGCTCGCGAATTTAAAAGCTCGATTCACGACCTCAACTCGGCGCCCAGATCCTTTTTCCATGCTTCCAGGATCTTGGCGGAGGCGGCTTCCGTTTCTGCTTCCTGCAAACTACGCCCCTCATCAAAAAAGATAACCCTGACTGCAACGCTTGTCATCCCCTCCGTCACCTGAGAACCGCGATAAACATCGAAAATCCTTGCAACCTTTGCCAACGGCTTACCTGACTTAAGCGCTGTCTGAGTAATTTTGTCTGCTGTTATTCCATCTTTGACGAGCAACGCAAAGTCGCGCTCCATAGGTGGGAACTCCGTCCATGACTTGAAGCGTCGCGCGTTCGAAGCCTTTCTAGAGAGGGAAACGAGGGCTTTCCAATCTATCTCGGCAAGCCAAAGAGGCGCCCGAAGTTTCAATGACCGCGCATGGCCCGGGTGAAGCAGACCCATGACTCCCGCGGACTGATTGCCCGCCAAAATTTCAACGCTTTGACCGGGATGGAAGAGGCCGGCTCGCGGATGGTTTCCCGCATCGACGAACCGCACCCCGCGCGCGCCCATTTCTTCGCACAAGGATTCTACCGCCGCCTTGAGATCGTAGAAATCGACTTCGCCCTGCTCGTTTTTTAAAGCCTGCGCGTAGCGCGGTCCGGAGAGCGCCACCCCGAGCTTCCAGGATTCCATCACGTTGGTCGCCATCTCGCCCGACGCCGCGACCGCGGCCGTCGTCGAAAAAGTCGGACGGAGTTCAAAGAGCCGGATCGCCAACGAATCGGAGCCGAAATGTTTTCGCGTATTTTCCACGGCTGCGCGCACGAGTCCGGGCAAGAGCGACGGAATCATCACTTCAAGCTCTTCGCTCAAGGGATTCACTACGCGAACCGTTCCCTCGAGATTGAATTCCTTGAGCCAGGCTTGACTCGTGAAGGCGAGCTGAATGTTTTCGCAAAGTCCCTGCCCCGCCAGCGCCCGCTTGGCGCGCATCAGAAGCTCAAGTCCGGCGCTCGCTTCGGCTTCCGCGCGCGCGAGCGGCGGTGACGTGACGACGGGAATGGTTTCGGGAATCCGGTCATAGCCGATCGAGCGCGCGACTTCTTCGACGAGGTCTTCGCGAATCACGAGATCGCGGCGATAGGACGGCGGGCTAACGGTCCACGCCTTCGCGTTCTTTTGCACTCCGCACTCGAGCCCTCGAAGGATTTTTTCAATCTCGGCATCGCCGACTTCCACTCCGAGCAATTGCGTGACGAATCCGGGCACAAACTCAATCGTACTTCGGGCCGGCTTGGCAGCATGGGGGAGCTGGACCCGAGTCGAGCCCGTGACTTTTCCGCCGGCAAGCTCGATGACAAGCTTGGCGAGCCGACCGATCACATGGGGCAAACCATCAGGATCGATGCCCCGCTCAAATCGATGCGAGGCTTCAGTCTTTTTCGCGTGTCGGGCCGCCGCGCGGCGCACGAGCGCGGGCGCAAACTCCGCGCACTCCAGAAACACGCGCACGGTGGCGTCCGTAACTTCGGAGTTTTCGCCGCCCATGACGCCTGCGAGCCCTACCGCGCGCGTCCCATCGGCGATTATGAGCTCAGTGCCGGCCAGCGTAATCTCGGTTCCGTCGAGCAACGGAATTTTCTCACCCGCTTGCGCCATCCGGACTGTGATCTTTTTTCCTTCGATCCGATCCGCATCGTAGGCGTGAACGGGATGACCCGTTTCAAGCAGCACGAGGTTGGTCGCATCCACCACGTTATTGATCGAACGCTGCCCGAGCGCTTCGAGTCGCGACTTGACCCAGGTCGGCGACGGACCAACTTTAACGCCGTCGATCGCACAGCCCAAAAATTGCGGTGCGCTTTCGCCGGCTTCCAGTGCGACCGCGATCGGTGACCCCGTGAAAGCGAGTGACTCGAAGGAGGGTCGCTTCGGGCTGACGCCAAGCGCAGACGCGATTTCGCGCGCCATTCCGTAGTGACTGAGACAATCTCCACGATTCGCGGTGAGTTTGAACGTGAGAATCGTGTCATCAAGCGCGAGAAATTCGGCGAGCGGTTTTCCGAGCGGCGTCCCCGGCGGCAGAATCAAAATGCCTTCGGCTTTGTCCTTCAGCTTGAGTTCTTCTTCCGAGCAAAGCATCCCGTTGGATTCGACGCCGCGGATTTTACTTTTGGCGATCACAAGGCCATTTGGAAGCCGGGCCCCGATCTGCGCGAGTGCGACCTTGTCGCCAGCTTTCATGTTCTGCGCGCCGCAAACGATCTCAAGCGGCGCGTCCTTGCTCCCGGGTCCGCTTGCGGCCCCGATCAAAACTTTGCAAAGACTCAGGCGATCCGCTTGAGGATGGGGGTTTCGCTCCAAAATCTGCGCCGTGACCACCCGCTCGAAACCCTGGGCGAGCGTGTGAACTTCTTCCACCTCCAGCCCGCGCTGCGTGAGAATTTCCGCGAGCTTCGAAGGCGTCTCGGCCGTTTTGAGATCAACGAGTTCGGACAACCATTTCCATGAAATCTTCATCGTGTTCCCTAGAATTGACTCAGAAAACGGCCGTCACCTTGAAACATGAGACGGAGATCCGGGACATCGTGAATCAGCATCGCGACTCGCTCGACCCCGATGCCGAAGGCAAATCCGGTGAGCTCCGGTCCGTTGGTATAACCCGCGATCTCGTAAAGCTTGGGATGAACCATCCCCGCACCCAGAATTTCGAGCCAGCCGCTGCCGCGGCACACTTTGCAACCCGCGTCGCCACGGCCGCCGCAGCTGAAGCAACTGACATCGACTTCGGCCCCTGGCTCCACGAACGGAAAGTAACTGGGCCGCAGGCGGATCTTCACGGAGCTTCCAAAAAGTTCGCGCGCGAAAAATTGGAGTACGCCCTTCAAGTCGCTCATCTTGGGAGCGCTTGAGCCGCTGTCCACCCACAAGCCTTCCACTTGGTGAAACATCGGCGAATGGGTCGCGTCCGAATCGCAGCGATAAACCGCACCGAGGCAGAGCACGCGAACGGGCGGCTTTTGGGCGCGCATCATGCGCATCTGGATCGCACTCGTGTGGGTACGTAGGACTACGCCTGGCCCGAGAAAAAACGTATCCTGCATGTCGCGCGCGGGATGGTCCTTGGGAATGTTGACGGCTTCGAAATTGAGAAATTCGGTTTCGGCTTCCGGTCCGGTCGCGACGTCAAATCCGACGCGCCCGAGTGCTTGAATGATTCGTTCCGCCGCTTGCGTGACGGGATGGAGCGCACCCCGGTGGAGCTTACGGGCGGGAAGCGTGACGTCGATGCGCTCACGCGCGATTTTCGCATCAAGTTCCACCGCTTCGAGTTTGATTTTACGCGTCGAAAGCGCGGTTTCGATTTTGGCTTTCCATTCGTTGGCGGCCGCACCGATCAGCGGACGTTCAGCGGCCGAAGCTTGGCCAAGCCCTTTCAGGACTTCGCTCAAAGCGCCTTTTTTGCCCAAAATTTGAACGCGTACGTTTTCGAGCGCTTCCAGTGTGGAAGCCGCGTCGATGTCCTGGAGCGCCTGACTGCCGATGGCGTCGAGCTTGCCTCGGATTTCCATCCATCGACTCTATGGTGCTTTTAGTGTCGCGACAAGCGGTGGCTCGTGCCTCGCTTAAACCGCTGGGGCTAAAGCGCGGACTTGATCGACGATCGCCGTGAATGTCTTCGGATCAACAATGGCGATATCCGAAAGAACTTTGCGATCGAGCTGAATCTGACTCTTGACGAGTGCATGGATCAAACGGCTGTAGCTGATGTTGTTGTCCGATGCGGCGGCCGAAAGGCGCGCGATCCAGAGCTGGCGGAAATCGCGCTTCTTGGCGCGACGATCGCGGAACGCGTAGATGTGTGCGCGATCGACAGCTTCGGCGGCTCGACGAATTTTATTTTTACGACCAGCGACAAAGCCGGCGGCCCTGTCCAAAATTTTATTATGTTTACGGCGGCGTTTAAAACCGCGTTTTGCGCGAGGCATGACTACTCCCTATATATCTCTGCAGACTTTGGAAAAATTAACGCGAAACCTTGTTGTTACCGTACGGAAGCATCTTGCGAACGTGCTTTTCGTCACCGTCCATCAGATAACCGGCCGGACGCAATTTGAGCTTGCGTGACGCGCTCTTGTTGCCCAGGCAGTGGCGCTTTCCAGCGCGCTTAAACTTCACTTTGCCGGTTCCGGTGAACTTGAAACGCTTGGCCGCAGCTTTCTTTGTCTTCATCTTCATAAGAAGCAGCGAACCTACTTCAAGCGAAGCAAAACCGTCAATAGAAGAAGTTCACGAAAACAGCGTCTTAAGCGTCTTCGGAGGCCTTCTCAGCCGCTTTCGGCGTTGGAAGCGGGGCTACTGCCGGGGGGTTCGGCCTAATGTTGGGAGTAATCATCGGCTTCGGGGTGATCGGGCCCCCGTTTGGAGTCACTGCGGCCCGCGGAATAATGATGACCCGAGGTGGCGGTGAAGCCCCCTTTTTGCCCGGAGGCAACGGAGTCAAAATCATGATGAGCTTCTTGCCTTCGAGCTTGGGGGTCGCCTCGACGGAAGCGACATCCTTCACCTTTTCGGCGAGGTCACGCATCATCTTATGGCCCTGTTCGGCGTACGCGATTTCGCGGCCGCGAAACATGATCGTCACTTTGACCTTGGCGCCCTCTTCGAGGAAGGTCACCGCGTTTTTGAATTTGTAGTCCAGGTCATGCTCTTCCGTCTGGGGGCGAAGCTGGATTTCTTTGACCTTGATCACGGTCTGCTTCTTTTTGGCGACCTGATCCTTTTTCTTCTTCTCGTATTTAAATTTGCCGTAATCGCAAATTTTGCAAACGGGAGGCTGCGCATTCGGCGAGACTTCCATCAAATCGAGGCCCTTTTCGCGAGCCATTTGCAAAGCTTGAAACGTTGTTACGACTCCAACCTGTCCGCCGTTTTCATCGATGAGGCGAACTTGCGGAACCCGAATCCGTTCATTGATTCGATGCTCGTCTTTATTCGGAGTGGGAAAGGCACCGCGCGGGGGGCGCCGAGGGAAGGGAGGGCCGGATGAACCGGGAGGACCGGATGGGGGGCCTGATGGGCCGGATGGACTGGATGGATTAAATGCCATTATTTGTGTGGTTCTGACGAACCTCCTGTATGGCCCGAGGATTACAGGAGTGGACTAGGAGTGTCAACTTCAAGAATATCATCGCGGGCTTAGGTCGAAGCGGTGGCGTTACTGCCCTTGGAGCCGCCTTTTTTGGTCGTAGCCCCGGCAGGTTGCTTGCGCTTCCCCGCGGCGCGCAATTTTCCCATTTTACGGATCAACTTTTCGAATTCCTTGCGCTGTCCGTCAACGAATTTGCGGATCTTTTGGACCTCGCCGGGGATCTGCTTCTGAAATTTCTCGAACTCTTTTCGTTCTTTTTCGAGGAAGGCCCGAACTTTTTCGGCATCGGCGCCGATCAGTTTCTTCACTTCTTTGCTTTGCTTATCGGCGTACTTTTTTGCCTCGTCCACCCAAGTCTTGTCTTTCAACATGACTTCAAGCTGAGATTGAGCCTTTTTCACCTTGCTCAAGAGCTTCTTCACTTCCGGGTTTTTACCGAGATTTCGAATTTCGTCCGCGATTTTCATATAGAGACACTAGCATGCGCGCGAAGACCGTCGCAAGCGCGGCACTCCCACCTTTTACTGATCCCAAATCTTAGCGATCGGAATGCGACGTCCGATACCGAAGGCTTTTGGGCTGACTTTGAGGACTGGCGGCGCCTGTCGCCTTTTATACTCATTAATCTCCAGTCGCCGAAGCGTTTCACTTACCCAACCCGGCTTTAACGTCCCGGTGGGCGTCCCGCTGGGCTTTCCGTATCTCTTTTCAAGCTCCGCAACCGAAACACCCGCCTGAATATAGTCGGCCAACAGCCGATCCAAGACTTCGTAGGGAGGCAAAGTATCCTGATCCTTTTGATTGGGACGAAGCTCGGCCGACGGGGCCTTGGTGAGCGTGCGCTCGGGGATCACCCCACCATGGGCCTGATTGATCCAAGTCGCCAGGTCGTAGACTCTCGTTTTGAAGAGATCGCCGAGCGGCGCAAGCGCCCCCGCCATATCGCCGTACAGGGTACAATAACCGGTAGCGAGCTCACTCTTGTTAGCGGTCGTGAACAATAGCGCTCCGTAGTGATTTGCGAGCGTCATGAGGATGATTCCACGAAGTCGGGACTGAAGATTTTCGAGCGCGAGGGGCGCGAGTTCTCCTCGTCGATCCGCGATTTCGCGAGATAAAGTCGAATATTGAAATTTGATCGGCCGAACTTCGAAACCGATGCCCAGGTTCTTGGCGAGGATTTCCGCGTCCTCGAGGCTGTGCGACGAGCTGTATTGGCTCGGCATCGCGACCCCGAGAACCTGCTTTGGACCCAGCGCCTGGACGGCCAGCGCGGCCACGACCGCGGAATCAATCCCGCCCGAAAGTCCCAGGATCGCCGTTTTAAACCCGGTGCGGGAGAAGTACTCGCGGATACCCGTCACGAGCGCTCGCTCGAGAACCTCGATTTCGGAGGGTGAATCGTCTTCGCGGGACGTCGCGTCGGGCGATTCAAAAAGGCCCTCGCCGCCGTCCATTTCGAGCAAACCGAAACTCGTTTTGAACGAGGGCAGTCGGCCGATGAGCGAGCCATCGGCGTTCAGCGCGAACGAGGCGCCGTCGAAAAGAATCTCGTCCGTCGCGCCGACCTGATTGAGATAAACGAGTGGCGCTCGGAGAGTCCTCGCGACTTCGGCATGCAGCTCCTGGCGATGCGCGGTTTTCGCCCATTCGTAGGGACTTGCCGAGACGGAAAGCACGAGTGCGGCCCCTTGCGCCCGATAATCCTCTACCGGATTGCGGCCGTAAAGTCGGCGGCCGAAGGCGGGGTCACCTGCCCAAAGGTCCTCGCAGATCGCGACCGCAATCTTCTTTCCGTCGCAGGTATAAAGCTTCACCTCTTCAGCGGGTTCGAAATATCTCGCTTCGTCGAATACGTCGTAAGTCGGAAGCAACGTCTTGGCTTGGCGGAAAACGCGCTTACCGTCTTCGAGGATCGTGACGCAGTTCTGCGAGGGTCGGCCGAATTCGGACGGGGTCTTGGCGACGTGGCCGACGAGGAGCGCGCAGGCTTTGCCTTGCGTGAATTCCCTAAGATCTTCGAGCGCCTTTTCGTTGCGCTCCACCATCTCGGGACGGTCCATGAGGTCGTGCGGCGGATAACCGCAGAGCGAAAGTTCGGGCGTGATGAGAATGCGGGACTTCTTGGAGGAAGCTCTTTGATGGGCTTCCTTGATTTTTTTTACGTTCGCTTCGAAAGCGCCGACCACGGGATCGATCTGGGCGATCGCGATTCTCATGGCCTCATTGTACGCGTAGCGCCTGACGATGTCAGCCGCCTCGGCGATATCAGAAGCGCTTCTGGAGCTCCGCTTTATCGAAGAAGTACGCGATCTCGCGTTCGGCCGACTTCGGGCTGTCGGAACCGTGGACGGCGTTTGCTTCGATCGAATCCGCAAAGTCTTTGCGAATCGTTCCCGGAGAGGCTTTTGCCGGATCGGTCGCGCCCATGATCTCGCGGTTCGCGAGCACGGCATTGTCGCCTTCCAGAACCAGGAGAAGAACCGGCCCGCTGGTCATGAAGTGCACGAGGCTTGAAAAGAACGGGCGATCCTTATGCTCAATATAGAAGCCTTCTGCTTTTTCGCGCGAGAGCTTAGTAAACTTGGCGGCGCCGACGCGAAGTCCCTTTTTCTCAAACCGGGTGACGATTTCACCGATCGCGTTCTTCTCGATGGCATTGGGTTTGATGATGGAAAAGGTGCGTTCAACAGCCATGTGGGTTCGAGCCTCCGAGTAAGATTGGAATGTGCGTGCTTCTGATTACTCAGGTTCGAAGCGACTGAAAAGCTAAAAAATACGCGAGCCCGGCCTGTGCGGCGCGTTACTTCAATTTTTTTACGCCGTGCACCCTTGGGTCCAGGCTAAACTTGGCTCATGAATCAACCCAGCCAGCGTTTAATGAATCCCACCGAAATGTCTCCCGGCATGATCGAGGCGGAAACCGCCCGCTTCATGACTCGCGTTTACACCTGGATGAGTGGGGGCCTCGCGCTCTCGGGTGGTGTCGCCTGGTGGATCGGTCAGGACCAGACCTTCGCGATGGCCATCGTCACCAACCGGCCGCTTTATTGGGGTCTCATCATTGCCCAACTCGGCGCGGTCTTCGTCCTCGTTGCATTGATCAAGAAGATGAGCTCAACAGTCGCCGCCCTGATTTATTTCGCTTACGCGGGACTGACGGGCGTCACGCTCTCGATGATTTTTCTGATGTACACGGCCGAGAGCATCGGACAAGTCTTCGGTCTCACCGCTTTCTCGTTCGCGGGACTCAGCGCCTTCGGCTTCGTCACCAAACGGGATTTAGGCCCGGTCGGTTCGTTTTGCATGATGGGTCTGTTCGGTATGGTCGGTTACGGCCTGCTCTCGCTTTTCTTCCCGTCGATGATGGGGACGCAGGCGAGCTTCATTTATTCGATGGTCGGCGTGGTCGTGTTCGCGGGACTCACCGCCTACGACACGCAGAAGATCAAACAGATGAACATCATCGGCAATGAAGGCACGGACGAAGACCGCAAAGAGGCGATTTACGGCGCGTTGACGCTGTATCTTGATTTCATCAATCTCTTTCTCAGTCTGCTCCGACTCTTCGGCAAACGCCGGTAGTCGCTCACCAGAAGCGCAATGAAAGCACTGGTCATCGGCGGCAACCGTTACTTCGGCCTGCGGCTGGTGGGCCTGCTCGAATCCGGGGGCCATGAAGTCACGGTTTTGAACCGCGGTTCGAAATTCGCGGCGCCTCCCTCCGTCCGTAGTCGGATCGAGCGGATTCTCTGCGACCGCACGGACCGGGGCAGTCTCGCGAAAGCGGTCGACGGGCGGCGATGGAACGTGGTCTTTGATCAGGTCTGCTTTGACGCGCGCACGGCGCGGGAAGCTTGCGAAATTTTTTCCGGCAAAACCGAACGTTATGTTTTTACTTCTTCGCAGGCCGTCTCCGCCGCTCTCCCATGCCTTTGATCGCGACGTCAGTCGCGACGACGACTACGGAGAGGCCAAGCGCCAGGCGGAAAGCGCGTACTTCAAGCAAGCGAAATTCCCCGTCACCGCCGTGCGGCTACCGATCGTCCTTGGCGAGGACGATTACACGCGCCGCCTCCACTTTCATGTCGAAAGAATCTTGAGCGGCAAACCCATTCACTTTCCGTCGCTCGAGGCCCGCATATCCTTCATCGACTCCGCGGACGCCGCCGCCGGGCTGGCATTTCTCGCCGCGAAGCCAGCGGAGGGACCGGTTAACTTCGCGTCACCCGAACCGATCCGCATTCGCGCACTCCTCGATCTGATCGAGGCGGCCGCCGGAAGCAAAGTCGTTCTTGCGTCCGAAGTGACGCCGGAAAATTTATCGCCGTTCGGCTTGGAAGCAGACTGGTTCATGAGCACGAAACGGGCTGAGGAAATCGGATTCCGCGCAAAGCCCCTCCCGACCTGGCTACCGCAGCTGATCGATCAGCTCGTGAAAAATTTCAAAACAGCTCAGCGCATCGCGGATTGAAGCGTCGTACCAAGATCGGCCGGACTGCGCGCGATCTTGGCGCCGGCTGCGGCGAGCGCCTGAAACTTCTCTTCCGCCGTGCCCTTGCCGCCTGAGATGATGGCGCCGGCATGGCCCATGCGTTTACCGGGAGGCGCGGTCGCGCCGCCAATGAATCCGACGACGGGCTTTTTGAACTCACGCTTGATGTACTCGGCCGCTTCTTCTTCCGCCGTCCCGCCGATTTCTCCAATCATGATCACGCCGTGCGTGTCCTTGTCGCGATTGAAGGCTTCGAGCACGTCGATGAAGTTCGTCCCGTTGATCGGGTCCCCGCCGATGCCGATGCAGGTCGACTGGCCGATGCCGAGCTTTGTCAGTTGATGTACGGCTTCGTATGTCAGAGTGCCCGAGCGTGAAACGACGCCGATGTTGCCCGGCTTATGAATCGGGCCGGGCATAATGCCGATTTTACACGCGCCGGGCGTGATGATGCCCGGGCAGTTGGGCCCGATGAGGCGTGACTTCGTCGATGCCAGATAACGCTTCACCGCGATCATGTCACGAACGGGAATGCCTTCGGTGATGCAGACGATCAAGGGAACGCCGGCATCCGCCGCTTCACAGATGGCGTCGGCCGCACCGGGCGGGGGGACGAAAATCATGGTCGCATTGGCGCCGGATTTCTGGACGGCTTCCGCGACAGTATCCCAGACTTGGAAGCCTTCGATCGTCGTGCCCCCTTTGCCGGGCGTGACTCCGCCAACAACGTTTGTGCCGTAATCTTTGCAGCCCTTGGCGTGGAACAGTCCCTGCGAACCCGTGACGCCTTGAACGAGAAGTTTAGTTTCCTTACCCACCCAGATCGACATGACTCAGTTCCCTCTCGCCGCGGCGACGACTTTTTTGGCGGCGTCGGTGAGTCCGTCGGCCGGCATGATCTTAAGCCCGCTTGCGGCCAGGATCTCTTTTCCTTTTTCGACGTTCGTGCCTTCCAAACGCACGACCAAAGGGACTTTGAGGTGCAGTTCGCGGGCCGCCGCGATTACGCCTTCGGCGATGATGTCACACTTCATGATGCCGCCGAAAATGTTAACGAGAATCGCCTTCACCTTGGGGTCCTCAAGAATGATTTTGAACGCGTGAGAAACTTTTTCTTTTGAAGCTCCTCCCCCGACGTCGAGAAAGTTCGCCGGTTCGCCCCCATGAAGCTTGATGATGTCCATCGTCGCCATCGCAAGCCCTGCGCCGTTGACGAGGCAGCCGATGTTGCCGTCGAGCGCGATGTAAGCGAGCTCGTATTTAGATGCCTCGACGTCTTGCGCGTTCTCCTCGGCGAGGTCGCGCATCTCGACGATGTCTTTGTGGCGATAAAGGGCGTTGTCGTCGAAGTTTAATTTTGCGTCGAGGGCCGCGATCTGGCCCTGCTGCGTCAGGATCATCGGATTGATCTCAACTTGGGAGCAATCGGTCTCCATGTAGCAGCGGTACATGCCGCCGAAAAATGCGACCGCTTCCTTGGTCTGCGCCGGAGTAAGGCCGAGGGATTGGGCGAGCTGGCGACCGTGAAACGGCAAATAGCCGGTGGTCGGGTCGATTGCGACTTTCACGATCTTCTCGGGACTTTTGTGCGCGACTTCTTCGATCTCCATCCCGCCTTCGGTTGAGGCCATCATCACGACCTGCGAAATCGCGCGATCGGTGACGATGCCGAAATAAAATTCCTTGGCGATCACCGAGCCTTCTTCAATCCAGACTTTGTGGACTTTTTTACCTTGGGCGCCGGTCTGCGGCGTCACAAGCGTCTTGCCCATGATTTCCTGGACGGCCGCTTTAACGGAGGCGAGGTCCTTGCAAACTTTCACGCCGCCGGCCTTGCCGCGCCCCCCGGCGTGGATCTGCGCTTTGACGACCCAAACTGCGTTCCCGCGCTCCTTCTGAAGGTCAATCGCGGCCTTTTCGGCGCGCCCGGCCAAGTCGGGACCCTCTTCAATCAGGCGGCCTTCCGGCACTCGAACGTTGAATTTTTTCAGTAATTGCTTGGCTTGATACTCATGGATGTTCACGCGAAAAACTCTCGCTGAATTTGGCGGGTTCAGTCAACCCTAGAATGCTACAGGGCGCTCAACGAGGTGATTCATGCGATTCCTTGCTATAGCACTTACCCTCTCTCTTGCCGCTTGCGGCAAAGATTCCCCGGCCGACCTCTGGCAGGAGCAGGTCGACGCCCAAAATCAAATCCTTACGTGGTTCGGCGCCTACAATCGAACGTCCGAAGAGGTGGAATGGCGACTGGCGGAAACGACCCACGTGGGCGACGGCGTGACTTCACTTGCCTGGTTCGGCGTCTACTGCCCGAAGTTCAAAGGCATCCAGTGGCGGCAAGCAGCGCCCTCCGGGCATGGTCGAAAGGCGCTTCTCGCATTGACCTATTCCGGAGTGTTGAATGAATACAACGGCGTCGTCGAATGGCGCGTCGCTCGCCTCATCCCGGACAAACCGGATCCCACCTTCGTCATGGAATATGCCGGCGTATACGATCCGCAGATCGGAAAGGTCCGCTGGTACGAGGGCGAGCGGTTTACGAGGTCCGATGGGAACTCCGTTTCCCGCGTGCCCCGTCCCATCCGGAACGAAGCGACGGGAGAAATCGAACTCGGCATCGATCACAGCCTCGAAAACGAAGCGTACACAGTTCCCTTACCCCTTACCGGAGTCTACAACCCCGAGACCGGGCAAGTGGAATGGTCGCGGGCTATCGTCCGCCGCCTTCGCGATCAAGTCGTCGTGACTCTGCCGATGGCGGGGGTTTTCAATCCCCTGGAGAAGAAGGTTGAATGGCGCGTGGCCGATCATCGAGTGCTCAACTGGAAAACGGGGAAATGGATCGCGCTCCCCTGGCACGGGGTCTTCAATCCGAAAGCCGGTTTCGTTGAGTGGCGCATCGCAGAGCTTCCGTAATCAATCTTCGAGTACGTCGAAAGGACAATGACGACAGCCGCTCTCGCAACAGTGTCCTCTCTTCAGATGATATTCGCGGGTAAACACCCTGCGGCCGAGTTCGTCGTAGTAAAAGTCGACGTGCTCAATGAGGTCCGCCGACTCAGAGTTCACCTTGCCAATTACTCCGCTGATTCGATGTTGGATTGATTCTTGGAACCGGTTCTACCGGCCGGTACGGAAGCCGCCTGCCGGGACACGGGCGGAATGCTTCTGCAGAGGTCGACCAGCTCCCGCATCTTGCCGACGTGGTCCATAGTAGTGGAGATGGCTCGCGTTTCTTTATTCGTGTAAGTCAAAGTAGCGTCTGCGAACTGAAAGGGATGGCCGTCGTTGATTGCGTTGACCTTGCTCAAGTTAGCGGCCGATTGCGTTTGAGTGTCATTGACGACATCTGGATTCAGGAGGGCGGGCGTGCCGATAGCCGCGACCGCAACCGTACAAGCGTACAAGCGTCCAGACTTAGCGAGATTTCATTGAAACTGGTGTGCCCTTGCAAAATCTTTGAGCAGAGACTTTGAGTCGCCGTGAAACACCGTGCAGACTGACACGTGGTAATCGAGGTGATGTTGCCGTCCTGAATCGACGCGGTCAAAAAGTCGGTCGAATTTACGTTCTGAGAAACTCGAACGACCTTCCCGCTTTTGTAATCAATCTGGACTAAGTTATTTTTTTCACTCAGATGCTGCTGCCGCAGAATGGATTCTTCAGGGCCAAGCGTGTTCGAGGGCGTCTCCCTCAGTTTGGAACGTCCTTGATGAGCAAAAGATTCCGTCGTCGCGTTCGCGGTTCTGGTGGTCGATTTGTTCCAAAGGCTAGGATTCAGGGCGACCGTTCCGTCCCCGCTTAGACTGAATCCATCCAGTGCCCGCAGCATTTGGTTCAGTGAAGCCAAGTCACTCGCGGCCCAGGTATTTGTGGCGAACATCATAGCGGCTAAAATACCCATGGACTGCATCATAACTGGGATCTCCTCGATCTCATTCAAGTAGAAAGGATTTCGGCGCCTGATGCAACTCAGTGCTTCGCCGCGAGGAGCGCTTGAATCTTGTCATTGTCACGAGCCTGGATGAGGAGCTCGATCAGTTTGGTTTCACAGACGTCGTAAACGCGGTCTTTTCTCGTGCAATGCTCCATCGAAAGATCCACCAAGCGAAGCGCTTCACCGGTGCTTAAGAGCTCATACTCGGCGTCGCCGGCGAGGGCGGTCGGGACGACCCAGAGAAGAAGTGAAGCTGCGATCAACGCTTTTGAAATCGCTTGAGCAATCATTTGAACCACCTTGAGCAATATGATTACAAGGCGCGTACCAGCTGCCGGCGCGGAAATCGTGAATGGGTTTCAGCGGTTATCGGCCCGAAACTGTTGCAAGAATCGACAGCCGTCGAGCGAATCGCCTGGGTCTTTCGGGACCCAAGCCGGCCCTATCGGCCGGGGCTGCTGGGAAGAAGCTGCTGCAGGATGCCCCCGACCCGTAGATCGCAGGAAGATTGGTGAGGTATCGACTTCATCGCTTCACGAGCGATGCCCAATCTTTGCTCAAATGCCGCCTGGGATCGGGGCAGGGCAGTTTGTGAGAGGTGGAAGTGGAGGTCTCGCGCGGCGCTCAGTCGCAACTGAAGAGTTCTGAGCTGCTCGGGGGTCAGACTGGGCAAAGCCCATACAGTTTCGTCGCCGGCGGTGATGAGGCGAGGGAATGGAGTTCCACTACCGAGAATCTCACCCAACAGCGCCTCAGTTCGACCGTTCACCGCGGCGATTTTAGCGGTACCGGTCGCATGAACATTTGATAGTTCTTGAATTCGAGCACCGCGAGCAAGCCAACGATCCTGCTCTCGGCGATTCAGCACGCCTAACTCTTGGACGTCCGTTACCAAGATGTAGGGTGAATTCGGAGGATGCGTTTCCCATCCCATCGCATGGTTCACCGCGGCCCCAGGCGGAAGATAATCGGACATCGTCAAAAGGCGTCCGAATTCGATGATCCGGTCCGCGATGTCCTTCTCCATTCCTTTGGACCGGACCCATCTAAGCATTTCAGCCGGAGCCCTCCCGTACTTGCGCGAGGCCCTCAAAACCTCGTCCCATTCCACGCCTCTGGCCAATGTTTCACCGATCAAGTGCTTCCGAAGGTTCGTCGCGGTGATCCTCCATTCATCATAAGTGATGCCGAACTCTCGCGTCCTCAAGTCGAGAAACGCTTGCTCAATCGAATCACCCGACCCGTGGACGGTGTTTTTGGCCATCCATTCTCGCCAGTGGGATCGCTGACGCGGAAACCGAATCTGATCCAATTTGCTCGTTACCTGGTCCAGAAGCGGGTTGATCACGAGGTCCCGAAAATCCGAGTCAGAGAGATTGGAAACGATGACCGTGTCCCTGCGATCATGGTGAACGAGGGAACCCAGGTCCGGATGCGCATGGAAAAATGAAACCAACGTCGAATCAAACTCATTCAGATAACGTTCGACCGCATCGTGCCCGCTCGCCTGATCCGAAAGGACTTTGAGATTTTTCTGCTGCACCCAGTAAGTCTTCCGGTTGGACGAATCCGCATGGGCAAGAAAAGCGAGCCCGAGCGCGACCCAAAGGGCCGCCGAACAGACTCGTGTGGCTAAACGAATTCTCACTCATCCTTTTCGGCCAAGACTCAGCCGAGGACGAGCGTCAGGGTATTGGCAACCCAGACACCTTACGAGAGAAGCGCGGCCACCGCTGTGCGTTCTTCCTCAAGCTCCTTCAAAGTCGCGTTCATCTTCTCACGCGAGAAGGCATCGATGTCGAGCCCTTGCACAATTTTGTAGTCACCGTTCTCGGTCGTGCACGGAAATCCGTAAATAACCTCGTTTGGGATCCCGTAGGAGCCGTCCGACGGCACGCCCATCGTGGTCCACTCGCCCCTCGAGCCGAGCCACCAGTCCCGCATATGATCGACCGCTGCGTTCGCCGCGCTGGCGGCGGACGATGATCCGCGCGCTTCGATGATCGCCGCCCCCCGTTTGCCGACGGTCGGAATGAAAGTTTCGCGATTCCACGTGTCGTCGCTGACAAGATTCTTCATCGGCTGCCCGTCCGCGGTGGCGAAGCGAAAATCCGGATACATCGTCGGTGAATGGTTGCCCCAGACTGCGAGCTTCTTCATGCCCGAGACGGGCTTGCCGGTTTTAGCCGCGAGCTGGCCGAGCGCGCGGTTGTGATCCAACCGGAGCATCGCCGTGAAGTTGCGTGCATTCACACGTCCGTGTTTCGTCGCAGTCTTCATCGCGATGTAGCAATTCGTGTTGCAGGGATTTCCGACGACAAGGACTTTGATGCCCGGGTCCGCGTTCTGCCCGATGGCCGCGCCTTGCGCGGTAAAAATCTTCGCATTCTCGGCGAGGAGGTCTTTACGTTCCATCCCCGGTCCCCGCGGCCGCGCGCCGACGAGGAGCGCGACGTGCGCGTCTTTAAACGCGACGTTGGCGTCTTCGGTCCCCAGCATTCCGGCCAGGGTCGGGAACGCGCAGTCTTCAAGTTCCATCATCACGCCCTTGAGCGCCTTTTGCGCTTGCGGGAGTTCAAGGAGCTGCAAAATGACGGGCTGGTCTTTGCCTAGCATCTCTCCGGCCGCGATCCGAAAGAGCAGACTGTAACCGATTTGTCCGGCGGCGCCGGTGACTGCGATACGAACGGGTGCTTTTGTCATGGAAGCTCCTCTCACTCACATATGAGCGATGATATTGTCGCCGAATTCAGAACATTTCACTTCCGTCACGCCGGGTTCGCCGTCCTGCTTCATGAGGCGGGCGAAGTCGTACGTCACGCGCTTGCTGCCGATCGCGCCGTCCATGCCTTTGATGATGAGATCCGCCGCTTCGTGCCACCCGATATACCGGAACATCATCTCGCCCGAAAGGACGACCGAGCCCGGATTCACCTTGTCGAGATTGGCGTACTTCGGCGCCGTCCCGTGAGTCGCTTCGAAAACCGCATGGCCCGTATGGTAATTGATGTTGCCACCGGGTGCGATTCCGATTCCGCCGACCTGCGCGGCCAAGGCGTCCGAAAGATAGTCGCCGTTCAAGTTCAAAGTCGCGATCACATCGAAATCTTCGGGACGCGTCAGCACTTGTTGAAGCGTGATGTCGGCGATCGAATCCTTGATCAGGATTTTGCCTTTCGCGAGCTCCGCCTTTTGCTCGGCGTTCGCGGCTTCTTCGCCGTGGGCCTTCTTCGTCTGCTCCCATTGATCCCAGGTGTAAACTTTGTCCGGGAAGTCGCGCATGGCGAGCGCGTAACCCCAGTTGCGGAACGCGCCCTCGGTGTACTTCATGATGTTACCCTTGTGGACGAACGTCACGCTGCGCCGGCCGTTCTTGATCGTGTACTCGATCGCGGAACGGATCAGGCGCTCGGAGCCCTCGCGCGAGACCGGTTTAACCCCGAGACCGGTCGTCTCAGGAAAACGAATCTTCGCGTAGTCTTTTGGAAATTCCTTCTTAAGGAAGGCGAGAACTTTTTTCGCGTCATCGCTGCCGGCTTCCCACTCGATTCCGGCGTAGATGTCCTCGCAATTTTCGCGAAAGATCACCATGTCGTCTTTCTCAGGATGACGAACCGGCGACGGAACACCTTTGAACCACCGGATCGGGCGCAGACAAACGTAAAGGTCGAGCATCTGCCGGAGCGCCACGTTGAGCGAGCGCATGCCCCCGCCGATGGGAGTCGTGAGCGGCCCTTTGATGGCGACGTGATAATGCCGAAGCGCGGTCAAAGTATCTTCGGGCAGCCAGTCGTTGAACTTCTTGTGCGACTTCTCACCGGCGTAAACTTCGAACCATTCGATCTTGCGCTCGCCCTTGTAGGCCTTCTCGACGGCGGCATCAAAAACCCGGCGGGACGCGCGCCAGATATCCGGGCCGGTACCATCGCCTTCGATGAACGGAATGACGGGATGGCGCGGGACTTGAAGTCGGCCATTTTGAATCGTGATCGCTTCGCCGTTTGCCGGTGGCTGGATGGTTTTGAGCATGGGCCAGACTCTAAGTCATCCGCAAGACGAGGGTCAAGAAGTGCGCGTCAAAACTCGTGTTTCCTGGCCCACGAATTCCGCCCGTCCAGTCGCCAGGGCCCGAAGGTCCTCTTCATCGTGGGTCACGAGAATCAAAGGAATCCGGAGGTCATCATGCAGCGCGCGAACCTCCTCACGGAGCTTGGCTCGCAACGGAGCATCGAGCGCGGAGAATGGCTCATCGAGTAATAAAACACGCGGCGCCCAAGCCACCGCTCGGACCAGAGCGAGGCGCTGACGTTCGCCCCCGGAGAGTCGATCGATCGGGGTGTTCAGGGTTCGTACGAGGCCGAAACGTTCAAGCCAGGGCTGAACTTGTTTTTCTGCGTCGCGGCGCGAAGTATTTTTCATGCGAAGTCCGAAAGTCGCGTTTTCTAAGACCGACTTCATCGTAAAGAGCGCCTGGTCCTGAAAAACGTAACCCACGCCGCGCATCTCCGGCGGCTGGCGGGTGACGTCGAACTCTCCGATTCTCAAGGCTCCAGCGTCCGCAGGGTCCAGGCCCGAGATCCAGCGGAGCAGCGTCGTTTTGCCGCTGCCACTCGGTCCGACGATCGCGAGACGTTCGTCGGATTCCACGCGGAGGTCGGCCTGAAGCCGAAACCCTTCAAGCTTCTTTGAATACCCCACGATTTGAACGCCACCCGAACGAGTCATTCGAAATCCACGCTTTCCGAAACTAAAATGAGGGATGCGCAGCCGATCATCAAGAGGAGACCCAGGCACTGCGCCTTTTCGAATTCATAGCGGCCCATCCACTGCGTGAGCAAAACCGCGAGGGGTGGCGGAGCATCGAGTGCAAACAGGCTGTAGGCCGCGACCTCCCCGATCGAAAGCGCAAGTAAAAGCATGCCCGTCGCGATCACGGGCCGGCGCCAACGCGGCCATTCGACCTCCATGAAAGTACGCCACGGGGTCGCGCCCAAAGTCCGAGCCGCCTCCAGTTGCATGCGCGGTTCAGACAATGAAACCGGCCAGAGTTTTCGGTAAGCGATCGGAAGCAGATTAACGGACTGAATGAGAATCAACGCGATGAAGCTGCCGTCAAAGGGGTCGACCCATCGCACGTACGCGAGCCAGATCCCGAGGCCGAGAACCATCACGGCGAGACCCGAAGGAAACGCCAGGAGAATACCCACGCTCCGCCAACGCCGGGACGCGACGACACCCGCCGCCGCCACCGCGAATCCTACGCAGGTCGCGCCGACCGCAAGGAACAACGTCGTTCCGAGGGAATTCGCGACCTGAATCCAAAACTCGGCTTCACTGAAGATTGAAACAAAGATTGAATAACGCGACTGAAACATGAGTAGAAGCGCGACCGCGCACAGGCCTCCGAGCAAGGCCGGGCGGCCGCTCCGGTTGGGAACACGTCGACGCGCGGAAGCCACCGCCGAATCCCGTATCGTCGGGCTGCAAGCGATGAGCGCGCCCCAAGGGACCGTCGTCATGATCACAAGCCAAAGAGCGCACGCCATCGCTCCGTCCAGATCCAGCGTTCCGGCCCGAACGCGTGCGTAAATGGAAGTCTGAAGCGTTTCGACCGGCGGCCCGCCGCCTAAAAGCAGCACAATGACGAAACTCATCGCCGAGAGCGAGTAGGCCTGAAAAACCGCTGACGCGAACGCCCAGCGCGTACGTGGCCAGATGATCTCTCGCAGGCGCCGCCCCCCGCGCGCCCCGAGGGTTCGCGCCGCCTCGATCTCAGGCGCGGGGATCGAGTCCATGGAGGTCGCGACCAAACCGGCGATCCACGGCGCGTTCAGAAAAACATGTGCGGCGATCACGGCCTCAAATGAATAGATCAGCCTCATGGAGGGAAGCCATCCAGAAACCCCGAACGTGCTCACCCAAAGCGTGGCCACGACAATCGTCGGTAGCACGAAAGGAATCTCAAGCGCGGGTCGGAGCGCGGGCCGTCGATGCATCCACACCCCGAGCGGATATCCGATCACTCCCGAAACGGAAGCGCTCAGCGCCGCCTGATAAGCCGTGAATTGAGCGACTCCGGTGATATCCGCGCTCAACCAAAGCGGACTCCCCAAGGCCTTTGCGAACAAAACGGCCAGCGGAAAGCCGAAAGCCAAAACGCAGAAACTCACGACACCGACGAGACTGATCCATTCGGCGCGGGACGGACTCGCAAATCGAGAATTGCTCATGGCGCGCTAGTCGCGCTTGTCCGGATCGCGCCTTCCCATTCCTTGAGCACGGTGGCGGGCGGCGCGACGGGGTGCGTGCCGAGCCGCTTTTTAGGTTTCGGAAGTTCCGAAAAACTCGCCGGCAGCGGGACATCCGCGCGGGCGGGCAGCATCCACTGACGTTTGGGCAACGACTCCTGCGCACTCGGGGAGATCAGAAATTCTAGCAACGCGCGCTTAAGCGCGAGGGGGGCGGCCGACCCTTGGACGATCGCCGCACCTTCAATCTGGACGGGATTGCCGTCTTCAAAAATCAGCGCCTGATAACGGGACGGATCGCCATGCTCGCGATGATAGGCCTGACTGGTCGTATAGCTCCAAACGAGCGGCGCCTCGCCTCGTAAAAAAAGGCCGTAGGCCGCGTCCCAGCCTTGTGCAAGCGTCAGCCACTGCCCGCGGAGCGCGCCCCAAAATAGCCTGAAGTCGGCCGGATCTTTCAAAATTCTCGTCAGGAGAACGAACGAAAGACCGGGCGTGGACGTTCGGGGATCCTGTAAAATGAGCCGCCGCCGAAACTCCGGCTTCAATAAATCAGCGAGGTGGCTGGGTGCCTTGAGCTTGAGTTCGTCCCCTTTTTTAGAATCCCACATGAATGCGAACACGCCGTGGTCGAATGGCAAAAATCCTTCGCCGTCCGGTCCGATTCGAAGCGAGACCGGAATTTTATCAAATCCCTCGGGGCGCCAGTCTTTCCATCCTTCGATGTATTTCTTCGAGGTTCCCCAAAGATTTTGGTCGAGGCCGATGACGACATCCGTTCCCGGTTTGCCGCGAGCCCGTTCAAGTTCAAGCCGCGTTAGAATCTGCGCGCCATCGCCGGCCGTGGAAATTTTCAGACGACAACCGCACGTCTTTTCGAAGGCGGGAAAAATCTTTTCGCCCCACCCGCCTTTGGAATGAAGCGAATCATAGGTAAGCACTCGGAGTTCCGTCGGAGCGGCGGCGGTTGCGGAGTTCAGTCCCAGCGCAAAAATCAGTAAGCCGGGTAAACGCATATTTAGAAAAGACTCAGGCGTCGGGCTGCTCGGGATCGGTCGGCTTGGAATCCGAAGTCGGAACCGGCGCGTCGCCCGCTTCGGGCCCGCGTTTCGCTTTTGGGTTTCCCTTTTGCGGTTTGAGAAGGCGCACTTTATTTGCGCGCTCTTCGCCTTCGACGTGAAAGCGCCAGAGGATCTCGCAGTTCTGAAGATGCGTCGTCGTTTCTTCCTGACTGGAACGGATGTGCACGACCCCGTTTTCGTAAAGCGTTACCTGTGCATTGTCGACGTAAGTGCCTTCTTCTCCTGGGTAAAAGAAGATGACTCGCATTGCGGGACCCTTTTGCAGAATTCGAGGGGAGAACATCGACATGACGCACTTCGTACCTCATCGGTCCATTGACCTCAATGCTCGTAAATGTGAGATAGAGTCATGGAATACGCGGTCGAGCTTGGGCGACTCAAGAAAGCCAAAAACGCTGTCATTCTAGCCCATTACTACCAGGACTCTGAGATACAAGATGAAGCCGATTTTGTCGGTGACAGCCTTGAACTCGCCCGCTTTGCCCGGCAATCAACGGCCGACATCATTGTGTTCGCCGGAGTCCACTTCATGGCCGAAGGCGCTAAAATCCTCAATCCGACCCGCAAAGTCCTCATGCCCGACCTGCGCGCGGGCTGCTCGCTTTCGGATAGCTGTCCTCCGGCCGCCTTTTCGCGGTTTCGGGAAAAACATCCCGACCATTTCGTCGTGAGCTACATCAACTGCTCGGCGGAGATCAAAGCCCAGAGTGACGTGATCTGCACGAGTTCAAACGCGGTGAAAATCGTAAGCCGCGTTCCGAAGGGCCGTCCCATTCTCTTCGCTCCGGATCGCAATCTGGGCGCGTGGGTGCACAAGCAAACTGGACGTGACATGACGCTCTGGCAAGGCACCTGCATCGTCCACGAAACTTTTTCGGATCGGAAGATCATCGATCTTAAAACCCGGCACCCGGAAGCGGAACTCGTCGCGCATCCCGAATGCGAACCCTCGCTGCTCGCGCGCGCCGATTTCATCGGCAGCACGAGCGCTCTACTCAAGTACGTCGCCGCGAGCCCGAAAAGAACATTCATCGTCGCGACCGAGGCGGGCATTCTCCACGCGATGAGGCGCATGGCCCCCGAAAAGGAACTCATCCCAGCGCCACCGAACGGAAATTGCGCCTGCAACGAGTGCCCTTACATGAAACTCAACACGCTCGAAAAAATTCACGCCTGCCTGCGTGATGAAACTCCGGAGATCAAGATGCCCGAAGAACTTCGCCGGCGCGCGCTCCTTCCTCTGGAACTCATGCTCGAATGGTCGGCGTGAAACCGATCCGACGCGAGTCACGATTGATCCCGTAAGGCGCAGGCGTGGCCGCGGTTTGGGGAAAACGCCGACGACTTCATGACGCGCGCATGTGGAGTTTCCGCTGGGATTCTGACGAAATCCTAATCATACTCTGAAAGAGCCCACGGAGACTGGGCTCACGCATGGACGCGCATCACGACACCCTCACCTGGAAAAGGTTTTCAGTAGTCACCATTTTTCTCTCAATCGCCTCAGCCGCGGCGATGGTCCTCTCCGCGTGCGGAATCAAAGATGACGTCCGCAGTCTGCCCCGGAATCCGCAAGTGGAGCAGACCGCTCTCGGAAAGCTGCGATTCCTCACCTACAACGTCTGGGGTTTGCCTGAGCCGCTGCTCACGGACAAGACGCGTTTCAAGGACATCCAATCCGGGATCCCTGATCTCGGGGCCGACGTCATCGCGTTCAATGAAACGTTCACCAGAAATTCCCATATTCTCGCGGAGACCAAAGGCTATCCGTTCGTCGCCTGGGGACCGTCCGCGCAGCGGCTCCGGAGATTCAGCTCCGGCCTCCTCATCATATCCAAACATCCGATTCTCTTCACGAGCACCATGGTCTACTCGCTTTGCGACGGGGTCGACTGTCTGTCGCGCAAGGGCGTGCTCTTCGCGCGGATTCGCGTCGATAACGTGGGCGAGGTCGACGTTTTCACCACCCACATGAACGCCGCCGGCGACGACGCGGGTCGCGCATTTCAGGTCGGCGAAATGGCGGACTTCGTTCAGCGCCATCACAATCCGGCCTTGCCGCTCGTCTTACTTGGTGATTTCAACTTCGAGCGCGGTACCGCGCCGGATACGTTGCTGAGCGCGAGACTCGGCGTCAACGACGCGCACGACGAATATGTATCCGAGCATCCCGAGCTGACGCCTTACCAGCGCGCGCAGATCACTTCGGATCCGAAAACGAATTCGAACGTACCGGCAGGCAACAAGCCCAAGCGAATCGACTTCTGTTTTTTTAAAAGCAATCGCCTGCGGATTGAAACCGAGCGCTCGGGCATGGCCTTTGACACGAGCGTCGCCCAGCGGTTCCTGTCGGACCATTTCGCAGTGCTGACGGACCTCGCCTTTTACTGAGTGGCTTTTACTGAGTGTCGGGCGACGACGGCACCGGAGCTTTAGGCGCTTCAACCGGCTTGGCCGTGATCGGCGTCGCCAGTGGCTTCACGGCCGGAATTCCCGTACCTGGACGGATCGGCTCACGCTTGAACTCCGGCCGGCGAGGACGCCGGCTCCGACTCGGCCCCCCTTCGACCAGAATATTGGGTTTCACGGCGTCGCCGGGTGACACCACGGTTACTGAGATGTCGCGAGGCATTTTCGTCACATCATGAGCGGGCCTTGGCCCGCGCGGGAAACGAGAGTCGCCCGGCGGACGATCACTACCGGGGCCACGCGGCCCACGGGGAGGACGTCCGTCACGCGGTGGAAATGCGCCGTCGCGGGGAGGAGAACCCGGCTGACCGTCGCGGCCGCTACCGGCGGTCCGCTCACCGCCCCGACCCGGAGCACCGCGACCAGGACCGCCCCGATCACGATCACCGCCACGGCCGCCTTTTTTGCCTTTGCCGTCGCGCCCGCCGCGACGATTGTCGTCACGATCATCGCGGCCGCCCGGACGTCCGCGCTTCGGCACGCCTGGATAATATTCGGCCAAGAACCAGTGTGGAGAGGTTTCTTCTTCGACAATAGCGGATGGGGGCGCCGTCTGCGCTGGGGCAGCTTCCGTCGCAGCTTCCGGCGAGTCTTCAGTGCTTTCGGTTGCGGCGGCAGCTTCTGGCTCCGCTTCAGGCGAGCCTTCCGACGTTGCCGCGGACAAGGCTTCCGTCGTGTCGGCAGCCGGGGCGTCAGTCGAGGCCTCGGCCGCGACCGGCGTCACTATCGGCTTCACGGACACGACCGCTTTGTTCACGCTCGGCTGCACGGCGCCGGTCGGAGCTTTTTCGCCTTCGCCAAGAAGGAGCACCACGATCCGCTTCAGCGCTCCGCCGTCGCGGTCAAAACCGCTTTTTTCGACGTGAGACATTGCCTTTAAAAATAGAGTGAGCTTCTCGCCTTCGAGCTTCAGCGCTTCGCCCATTTGAGCGGGCAGTTCGGCCGCGGACTCCGCGGAGGATTTTCCCGCGGCTTTGAGCGCCGCAAGTTTCTCGCGTTTGGTCGCGAGAGCCGCCTTCAGTTGAAACCCATTGAATTCCGTAATCGTTTTCATGTTTACCTCTTTTGATCTGCTTGCCAGCTCATGGCGTATTCTTTGACTTCGACTTCGGCCGCCTGCACGGACGCCCGAAGCGGCCGATAAGTATCGACCATGACCGCGATCTCTTCCGTAACCGTCATAGCCTTCGCATTCGTCGCTGCGTTCGGATGCGGCCCATGGTGAATGCCTTGCGGATGCCAGGTCACGGCGCCCGCCGAAATGCCTTCGCGCGAAAAAAAGTTCCCCGCGTGATAAAACAGCACTTCGTCAAAGTCGATGTTGCGATGATAAAACGGTACTTTCATCGCGCCGTCACCGCTCTCGAGCGGGCGCGGAAGAAACGAACAGATCACGAAGTTCCGCGCCAGAAACGTCGTGTGGACGCTCGGCGGCAAGTGATACCGCGGAGAAACAACCGGCCGGATGTCGTCGACGTTAAGGCCCCACGGAGCGAGATCGCCTTTCCAGCCTGCGGCGTTCATTGGATTCCACGGGTAAAATACTTTTGTGAGCGCGCCTTCGCGTTTGATTTGGAGTTCGAACTCGCCGTGACTGTTGGCGCCCGACTTGCGTTCCACGGCCGGGAGGAGCGGCGTCCGCATGATCATGGGGTCGAACTGCGCGTGGCGACCGAGCATACCGCGATCGGGCAATCCGATCTCGGTCGCCGACTCGATCACGAGGTGCGTGTTTTCAGTTTTTGTTTCGAAGCGATAAGTGGTGCCGCGCGGAATGACGAGGTAGTCGCCTTTGCGATAGCTGAGATCGCCGTAATCGGTTTCGAGCGTGCCCTGGCCGGAATGAACGAACCGAACTTCGTCGCCGTCGGCGTTTCTGAAAAACACCGGCACGGGGGCGCCGAACCTCGCGATTCCGATCTGCACATCGGAATTGCCGAGAAGCGGTGTCGGTTGGGCATTCGCTTCGCCCATCAATTGGGATGCGAGATAGGCGTGAGGCTGGAGGGGGCCTTCAATGCGGAGCCATCCGGTCGGAGGATGCCGATGATAAAGATGACTGACGCGGCCGAAGAAGCCTTGGCGGCCGTGCTCCTCTTCAAAAGTACCTTCCGGCACCGCGACATGCGGCTGTGCGGCGACTTGGCCTTGAGACCAGCCAAAGCCGCTTGGAAGATTCGGGCTTTTCGACATGGGGGTAGCCGTACCATATTGCGGAGCCAGATGGCCAATACAGCGCACATTGAACAGTTCGAACTTGGACCCCATAGGAATTTCGTTTACCTCATTCTGGATCCTGACCAGAAGCGGGCCGCCTGGGTCGACCCTCAGAGCGACCTCGCCCCCCCCGCGGAATATCTTGCAGCTCAAGGCTACCGGCTGGACTGGATCCTGCTTACGCACTCGCATCACGATCACGTCGCGGGACTCGGCGCCTTGGCCAAACGGTACCCTCAGGCGAATGTCGGTTTTCACCCCCTCGAAGAACATCGGATTCAATCCGTCCTCGGACCGGGTACCCACGTCGAAAGGCTCACGGATTCGCGAAAAATCGCGCTCGGGTCGCAATGGATCGAGGTTTTGCATACTCCCGGACATAGTGCCGGTGAACTGAGCTATTTCGTTGCAAGCTCCGGCCTGGCCGGGTCGCCCCCGCATCTTCTGACCGGCGACACCTTGTTCATACGGGATTGCGGACGCACGGATTTTCCGACCGGGAGCAACGCGCAGATGTTCGCGAGCCTTCAACGCATCAAGCGGCTCCCCCTAGAGACGGTGATTTGGCCCGGGCATCATTATCAGCCTGAAAATTCGTCCACTTTAGCGCAGGAACTCAAAACCAGCCCCCCGCTCCAAGCCCGCTCCGTTGAAGAACTCGCCGCCTTGCCGTAGAAAGCGACTGAGGTTATGCTGCGCGTCATGTGGCCAGGACTGCCTTTGAGCTTGCTCATCCACGCCTTGCTCGGGCTCGTCGCGCTAATCGCCTCGAGTTCAACTCACTCCCTCGTACGACGTGAGAGTGCGAACTCCTGGGCTCCCGTTTCGATGGAAAGAAAGGGGGTTCGTGTGCCGACGCCTCAGGCCGCCGCCCCCCGAAAAGCGTATATGGGCGCGAATCCGGTGAGTAGCGGCGGTACCGGCCTATCTACTGAAAACTCGGGCGCGCAGTGGGCCGCCCGCCTTCGCGAGCGTGTTCAGGGCCAGCTGCAATACCCGTTCGCACTTCGTCGACGGCGGATCGAGGGCCGCGTGAACCTCACTCTCCTCGTGAACAACGGGACGGCACTCACCGAAGTCGCAAGCTCGAGCGGTTCGGCCGAACTCGACCACTTGGCGCTTGAAGCGGCCAATCAGGCGACGCGCGAACTCCCGCCGACGCCGGGGTTTCAAGGCCGGATTCAACTGCCTGTCGACTTTGTACTTCGTCAGGCGGACTGAGTTTTTACTTCAGGGCCGCGCGAAGGGCGTCGACCCGGGCTTGCAGGGTCTGCACTTCGTGCGTACGGACGCGCTCGATTTCCTTCACCAACGCGTGAACGGTGTCGCGAACCTGTTTCATCGCTTTGCCTTTTACGGCGCCTGCGATCGATGATCCGGGAGTCACGAAGTTGTAATAAATGAGGGCCGTCTCCGAGCGAATCGATTCAAAGCGGGCGTATCCGACCGTGCCCTGGGTTGAACGAGCGCGAACCAGCGTCCAGTCGACTCGAAATCCCTTCCGGTTCCCGTCGCCAAACGAACTCAAAACATTGCGGATCGTGTACCACTCGTCTTTCATGACCGGCACCGACAAGGTGTAGTCGACCTCGCAAGTACGAGCATCCATGCGCCGTGAGATTTTGGATTTTCTAACGTTGGGAAGGTAATTCACGCCTGCTTCGTATTCGAAAAATACAGCGGCGGCCTCTTCGGGCGTCGAATGAATCAGTTGATAAACCCAAGCCTTCGGCCAAGCGGACGAAGCGTCGTCCTGGGTTACGAAAACCTGTTCTCCGTTGAGCAGTGCCGACTGTTGAGCGGCGCTGAGATCAGAAATCAACCCCGTCGCGGAGGCCCCGTCGCTCGTGAGAATTCCCAGGACTGCCAAGACGCCTAAAATGATTTTCATACCTCACCGGCTACCCTTGGCCCCGTTCCGCGTCAACTTGGGACACACGGTTGCAAATATGTTTTACTCATCCTCATGCAAGTGCGACTCGCTTCCCTCCTCTACGGCTTCCGCTTGCCGCTGGAGTCGATCCGACTGATTCTGCGAAACCCCGCCCTCCTTTTTTGGAGCATCCTGCCGATCGCCATCACGCTCACGCTTTACTACTGGGTGATTCAGGCGCTTCAGATCAGGATTCAAAACCACGTACTCGTGACGCTCTTGCACTGGGGATTTTCAACCGACGGGGGCTTTGCGGCGACAGTGATCGTAATTACGAAAATCATTCTGTTCATTCTCAGCGCCCTTACATTTTCGATTGTCGCGACCTTGGCATCGTCGCCGTTCAACGATCGCCTCGCGGAAACTACTGAAAAACATGCGTTGCCGCCCCTCCCTCCCGTTTCGGGCGGAGGGTTTCGGCACCACGCTCGTCTGCTCTGGCTGGATATTGCCAAGGCGCTCGCCTCGGGCGTCATGAGCCTGATTGCGATTCTCATTTCCTGGGTCCCGGTCGTGAATCTGATCGCCTTCGCAGCCGCGTTTCTTTTGATCGCCTTTCAGTACACGAGCTACCCGCAAACCCGCCGCGGGGTCAGCCTGGGCCAAGGCGTGGTGTTTTTGATGAAGCATAGCTACGCCTGCATCGGACTGGGCGCCTGCCTCAGCCTCTTTTTCGCAATACCCGTGATCTCAGCTCTGGTAATGCCGCTGGCCGTGGTGAGTGGAACGCTCCTGGTTGCCCGAACTCACGGGACTTCCCGGCTCCATTAGCCACGCCCTGACCCGGCAATCCCTGCCCATCTCGAGACGCCGGCCCAAAGACCGAAAGGTCTTTGAGTATGTTGAAACACTTCGGAGTTCTGACCCTCTTTGCAACGATCGCCCTGATGCAGGGCTGTCGTTTTGGGAATCGCGTCGTGCAGTCAAATGTCGACGACGGCGTGACGGGGTATTATGCAACCGTCGCTCAGACGCTGCGATACTGCGTTTCTCTGAAGCAAAATGACGGTTCACTCGCCACCCAATGCGGAAACGGTTCGATCAACGCGCTCCCCTCGGATCTCGGATCCGTCATGACGGATCCCGTCCTGCTCTTCTTTGATGACCCCAAGAGCGGCGCGGCGACAATTCGACACAAAGATTTATATAATACTTACGGATTCTCGACCCAGATCGCGGCCGGAAATCTGATCGGCAGCGAACAGAATTTCGCGCCGGAGGACTTCTGGATCCCCGGCTGCCAGCGTAAGGTGAAGTTCAAGCTCGACGGCCGCTTTACGCGCACGGAAGGCGGAATTGCCCAGGACGGTAAGAAACTCGCCGGCTCCCTGAGCCTCGACGCGAGCAAAGCGGCCACGTATGACGCCGCCGGTACCGACTGCACGGCGGCCATGACGAGTCTGCAGGACTGTTACTCCAATCCTTCGCAATGCGGAGGCCAAAACCCGGCTGAAAATAACGACCTCAGCGCCGCGGTTCAAACGTACGTCGGCCCCTACATTCAGGCCGGAGCGATGACGCCTTTGCAGATCTCGCAGATGCGCGTCCTTTACTGGGAAGCGACTTACCGATAGATTTCGGGAATGCGCCTGGTTCAAAAAGTCGTTTTCGCGTCCCTGAACAAGAATAAGTTCGAAGAATTTCAGGGTCTCTTTTCTCAGTTCCCAGAAATCGAACTCGTTCCCGCCGAGTCGGTATTGCGAAATCCCGAAAAGCTCGCGTTTGTCGAAACCTACGAAACGTACACCGGAAACGCCTTGGCAAAAGCCCGCCATGCCAATCTCGGGTCCCACTACCCCTCGATCGGCGACGACACGGGCCTCGAGGTCGATGCGCTGAGCGGCAAGCCCGGCGTGCACAGTCACCGTTATGCACAAGCCCCCCAAGGGACTCAGTTTTCTCGGGAAGAGCAGTCTCGCGCGAACATTGAACTCCTCCTCAGCGAAATCGCGAAGAACCGCGCCGCCCCGCCCACCGCGCGTTTCGTGACTGCGTTGTCACTCGTGATCGAAGGGATCTCATTGACCGGCACCGGCGTTCTGGAAGGCACGATCGTCGATCAGCCACGCGGAAAAAACGGCTTCGGATACGATCCGATCTTTGTTCCCAAAGGCCTGACGCAAACCCTGGCGGAGCTGAGTTTGACCGAGAAAAATCGGCTCTCCCACCGGTCCAACGCGGTCGTCAACCTCATGGATCAGGTGAAGGCCCGCGGGATCGTTTTCGCGAAGCCTTAGGCGACTCAAATCCGGTGAGGCTCCGGACGCCAAAAGTTTCGGTAAAAGATCAGCTTGAAGTACTCCACCAGGGTGACTCGTAACCCCTGAAGCTGGGTGCGCCATTCGTCAGGTTCGTAGGGATCCTGATACACGGAAAGCGTTTCGATCTGTATGGGGGTGCCCAACGCGAGAAAGACCTGATCGAAAATCATCAGAGCCCGCTTCATGTGATAGCTCGACGTGACGAGCAGGACCTTCTTCCAGCCTCGATCCCGGACGTTCACCTCAAGAAAACGGGCGTTTTCCTCAGTATTGGAACTTTCCCGCTCCAGGATCACATCCGACGGTGCCATGACTTGGAGGACCCCCCGTCGGATCTGGCGATCGAGTGAGCTCCAGTTCGACTGCCGCCCCATGCCGGAAATGTAGAGAACGGGGCTCTTGGGGGGTGACGATGCCGGCGCTCCGGCGACCGGGGTGAGTTTGGCTAGTTCGCGGTACCGATACCAAAGATCTCCGGCCACGGCGATTCGCCCCCGCCCCCCGGCAAGAACGACGATCGCATCCACGTCAGGGAGGTGCACTCCGTCGACGGTATCCTGGTAATCGTAGACTTCACTTCCTGTTACCAAGGCGTAGACCAGCATTCCAGCGGTCAAGCCGAGGAAGCTCCAGATCAAACTGCGTCTGAATCGATTGAGTTTCACCTTGCAAATCCCTAGAAGATTCACTATTTCACTCAACCATGGCGCGTAAATGTGATCTTTGCAAGAAAGGCCCGGTCTCGGGCAATCAGGTTTCCCATTCAAACATGAAGTCCCGCACGCGTTGGCTGCCGAACGTGCAGTCGATGAAAGCTTCGGTTAAAGGGACGACCCGCACCATTCTCGTTTGCACCCGCTGCATTCGAACCGGGAAAGTCACTCGCCCGCTCAAACGCACTTGGAAACCTGACGCGAAGGCAGCTCCTGCTAAGGCGGCACCTACGAAAACCACGGCTGCGAAGGCCGCGACTAAGTAAATTTTAGGCTATTCGACAGCCGAGACCTTGGCCGGGTGCACGCAGCGCGTGGCTACAGCAACGCGATCACTTCGATTTCAACCAGAACATCCTTAGGCAATCGCGAAACCTCAACCGTCGAGCGCGCGGGTGGGGTCGACTTGAAGTGAGTGCCGTAAATCTCGTTCACCTTCGGAAAATCACCCATCGACTTGAGAAAAATCGTCGTTTTCACGACGTTCTCAAACCTCGCGCTGCCGGCGGTAAGCACGGCTTCGATGTTCTTCATCACCTGTCGCGTTTGAGCTTCGACGTCCGCGAGGATCGTCGACGAGACGGCATTCGTCGCGGGATCGATCGCGATTTGACCCGAGCAAAAAAGAAAATTCCCGGCACGAATGGCCTGGCTGTACGGGCCGATCGGAGCGGGCGCGGACTTCGTGAGAATGGCTTCTTGTTTAGACATGGTGATTGACCTCGGCTTTTCGGCGGGCGTGAATTTCCATGGCCGTGATCGCTGCCATATTGACGACGTCGTTGACGTCAGAATTTTGCTGAAGCACAAAAACGGGTTTATTCATTCCGACCAGGATCGGTCCGATCGCATCCGCGTTCGCAAGGCGCGACATGAGCTTGTAGGCGATGTTGCCCGACTGGAGATCGGGGAAGATCAGGATGTTCGCGTTTCCAGCGACCAAATTGAAAGGGAAACTCTCGGCCGAAATCTCGGGGCTCAGCGCCGTGTCCGCCTGCATTTCGCCGTCGATGACGAGCGCGGGGGCACGCTCCTTCACCAGTTCCACCGCGCGCCTCACTTTGAGCGCGTGGGGGTGTTCGTTACTGCCGAAGTTGGAGAACGAAAGCATCGCGACGCGGGGCTCGGCGACCATGAAAGTCTCGGCAAGCGCCGCGGTCTGGATCGCGATGTTAGCGAGTTCTTCGGCGGTCGGATCAATATTGACCGTCGTGTCGGCGAACCAGAGAACCCGCTTTTTGAAGATCATCATGTAGATCCCGGCGAGGCGCGAGCCCGCTTTGGGTCCTATGACTTGAATTGCGGGACGAATGGTCTGCGGATAGCTCTGACTGATTCCCGAGAGCAATCCGTCGGCATGCCCGAGCTCGACCATCATGGAGCCGAAGTAATTCGGAATCTTCATCTGCGAGCGCGCGAGCTCGTAGGTCATGCCCTTGCGCCGGCGCTTTTCAAAAAACTTCTGCGCGTACTCGTCACGGGAGGCGTGCGTCGACGGGCGTAGGATTTTGACGCCCGTCAGCGCTTCGGTCATCCCGAGGTCGGCGATGCGTTTGCGGACGACGTCCTCGTTACCCAGCAAAATCGGCTCGGCGATCCCTTCTTCACGGATCAGGTGGGCGGCGCGCAGAATTTTCGAGTTCTCGCCTTCCGGGAAAACGATGGTTGCCATCGCTTCTTCGCTCTTCACGCGCTTTTTTATTCCGCGCATGACGGTGTAACTCGACCCGAGCATAGTCTCGAGCCGGTCTTTGTACGCGTTGATATCGATCTTTTTACGAGCCACTCCGGAATCCATCGCGGCTTGGGCGACGGCTGGCGCAACCCAGAGGAGCACGCGACGATCGAATGGTTTCGGAATCAGATACTCGCGGCTGAACTTGAAGTTAAGTCCGCCGTAAGCGCGCGAAACCGACTCCGGCACGTCTTCTTTGGTCAACGCGGCGAGTGATTTGACCGCGGCCATTTTCATTTCTTCGTTGATCGATGTCGCCATGGTGTCGAGCGCGCCGCGGAAAATGAAAGGAAAACCTAAAACGTTGTTCACCTGATTGGGATAATCCGATCGACCCGTCGCCATGATCGCGTCCGGGCGATGCTTCATGACTTCCTCGGGCAAGACTTCCGGATCGGGATTCGCCATCGCGAAAACGATCGGATCTTTGGCCATCTTCTTGACCATTTCGACGTTAATCCCATCTTTGACCGAAACTCCCACGAACGCGTCGGCACCGTCGAGCGCTTGGGCGATCGTGCGCTTGTCGGTTTCGACCGCATAACGTTCCTTATACGGGTTCATCCCTTCTTTGCGTCCCTTGTAGATGACGCCTTTGGAGTCGCACATGATGATGTTTTCGCGCTTCACGCCGAGGAGTAGATAAAGATTCGCGCACGCAATCGCGGCGGCGCCGCCGCCGCAAAATACGACGCGCACTTTTTTGATGTCTTTGCCTACGATTTCGAGCGCATTCAAAAATGCCGCGCCGGAAATGACCGCCGTGCCGTGCTGGTCATCGTGAAAGACCGGGATCTTCAGGCGTTTCTTAAGCTCTTCCTCGATATAAAAGCACTCCGGGGCCTTGATGTCCTCAAGATTGATCCCGCCGAAAGTCGGCTCCAGCATCTCGCAGGCGCGGATCACGTCATCCGGATTCTTGGCATTGAGTTCGATGTCAAAGACGTCGATGTCGGCGAACTTTTTAAAAAGGACGCCCTTCCCTTCCATCACGGGCTTGGCGGCGGCCGGGCCGATATCACCTAGACCCAGAACGGCGGTCCCGTTCGTCACAACGGCGACTAGATTTCCTTTGGCCGTGTACTCGTAAACGAGCTCCTCTTTTTCGGCGATCATCCGGCAGGGTTCGGCGACCCCGGGCGAGTAAGCGAGCGAGAGATCTTGTTGAGTGGTGACGGGCTTGGAGGGAATGACTTCGATCTTCCCCTTGCGTCCGCGCGAGTGGTACTCGAGTGCATCTTCGTAGATCGACATGAAATTCGAACCTACACTGCAAAAACTCAAATGAAAATGCTTGAAAAGACTGGCATTCTGGAACCATGGTTCGCTTGAGTGCCTTTGCCCTGTTCCTTTCAGCGCTGTGTGCCCAGTCCGCAGAGGCGGGTTTTTTGGAACGGGCCTGGGAGGATCGATTCGAGGAGAAAAAGATTCTATCGCTCACGCCGCAGGTCACTTTTTACACTACTGCGGCCAATTTCGACGCCGATGGAACCAAAATCGCGATTCCGAATCTGGGGCATTACCGCCGATCCGCCGCGAATCTTCTCTTGGCCTACGGCTTCGCCGAGCGCTGGAGCCTGTACTTGCTTTCCAACTGGACGGGCGTCGACGCGCAGTCGACGGCACTGACCGGACATGCCTCCGGATTAGGCGATCAGAGCGTGGGATTATCGTACCGATTCCTGGCCATTCCCCTCAAGCGGGATGCGGCAACCCCTCTTCTCGTCCATCTTCAAATTCAGTCTGACTTTCCGGGTTACAAAAACTCGGTGGCGGCAGGCGCTAATGCTCCGTTCATCGGTGACGGGTCCGCGGATGCGACCTTTGGCGCATTCGTTCATTGGCCGATCAGCGGAAATGCCGCAAGCCGACGACAGTTCACGCTCAGGTCAGGGGCGGGTTACGCCTGGCGAAGCAATGGATTCGCCCCCCAGCTTCCCTGGTCCGCGAAAATTGAATTCGAAACCGCTGCGAGATTCGCTTTGGAAATGGGTTTTGCGGGAATGCGGAGTCTGCGGTCGGGTCCGGATGCGGTTTCCACGATTGGAAGTCCCGGTAGCTTTCGAGTCAATGCGGATCATCCGAGCGAAGTTCGAGCCATGGGGGCCATTCGCTTCGCCCTAGGCCGTACCGGTTCAATCCGGCTCGCCGTTCAGCAGTCGCTTGCCGGCTCCAACGCGCCATCCGGGTTTCTGGCAGCGCTCGGCGCGACGTGGTTTTGGGACTTGGGAATTCGTAAAAATCCGCTCAATCAGACGCCCTCCGCCTACGGAAAATCCAATCAAGGCTTCATCCATTACGCGCTCGACGGGCGGGTGATTCGCACAAACGATCGACTGCACCTTGTCAAGATCGACAAGGGCGGCCAAGATGGAGTGGAGAAAGACCAAATCTTGGATTTCTTCGGTCCGCCCAAAGACGGCCAGGCGGGCGAAGCGATTGCGCGGGGCAAAGTGGTCGAGGTAAAATCGACCGAAGCGACCGTGCAGGTGATGGAGTATTTCAAAGCAGTTTGGATCGAAGAGGGCTTTCCAGTGCGACGGCCCCTCGAATAGGAGAAAAAGATGAGCTTCGGAATCAGATCACTAGCGGTACTGGCTTTGTTGGCGTTCGGAGCGAATGCTCAAGCCACGCGCTTTGCGAATCAGTTCACGGAATTCGAACTGCCGCCGCAGTGGCAATGCAATCTCGAAGGCGCCGAGTGGGTTTGCCAAAGCTCGAACGAGGCTAAAAAACGGGACGCTATCATCGTCCTCGCCGCCAAGCTCAAAGGCGATCAGGACAGCCTCGATCAATACCTCACTTACTTGAAGGCCGCGAAAACTTACAACAGCGTGCAAGGGAAACCGGTCAAGAGTGATCCCAAGTATGCGAAGACGATCAATCTGAACGGCCAAGCCTGGGTTGACTCGCTTCATCTGGAATCGGAAATTCCGGGTTTTTATACCCGCTATCTCGCGACCGTGAAGCAGGATATCGGCGTGCTCGTCACGTACTCGATCAACAAGGCGAAGTATCAGGAATACCTCGGCGACTTCGAAACGATGGTCAAAACGCTGCAAGTCTTTCGCAAAACGGGCGGCATCAATATTCAGTCGGCGGACAAGAATCTTTTCGACACTAAAATTCCGACGTCCATGACGGAATCCACGGTCTTCCCGAACGCCAATCCGCAGGGCGGCGGCGAAGAAGCACCGGCTCCGGCGCCTCCCAAGCAGGACGACTTCACGCTTTACCTCGTGCTTGGGCTCGCGGTGGTCGGCTTCATTCTCTGGAAGCGCAAGCGAGCTTGAGCCCCGCTCACTGGCCGGAATTCAGCAGGATTTCGCGTACGTCACTTTGGCCGAGTTGTGACCATACCCGGTATTTGAACTGACGTGGATCGCTCGCAACCTGAACCTGGATGAACCGATTGGCATCCAGAATCCGTTTTTGTTCTTTGCGCGACATCTCTCCGGTAATCACATCGGTACGCGAGCAGCCGACCGCTTTGGCTCGAGGTGGGCTGGCTGTTGGAGTCCGTGGACAAGATGAGGGTGTTCTCTTTTTTGTAATCGCAGCAGGTCGCCTCTGAAACTTTGGCGTGCGTGACGAGGTCGTAACAGGCGACCACATCAGCTCCGAAAACATGCGGCGGTACCGTGAGCGCCACCTCAACACCGAAAACTGCATGAAGAACTCCCAGCTCAGAATTGTCTTAAAAGCAGACAAATTAAGTCAGGTATAGATTCAGGAAACATAAATTGGAATTATTGAAGGTTCACAGCTCGGGCGCGTATTCGATGCGTACCGACTCATGATCGCCGACCGCAAAATCGAGCGTGGAAAATTGAACCGCATTCGCCCGGTAATTATAGGTCCAGTAGCCGCCGCGCTCGCGTACTCCGCCCTTGAGTTCTAGACCGTGAAATAAAACGCGGATGCTGGCCGGATTCGGACGCACTCCATCAGGAAACGGAAGGCTCTTGGCCTCAAATCGAGTGATCATGTTCTCGCCGATATCCATGAGATGTCGGGAAAAATTGGCGTCACAAAGCAAGTGCATCTGTCCCTGAGTCGCCTTGATGACCTCTTCAAACGGGCTGCCTCGGTAGTTCCAGGCCCCGTCCGTTTCCGTGCAACCCTGATCCGTCGGATTGAGGATCCCAAAAAATCCGATCCGGTGTTGGGATCCGGCGAACCGGCGAAGGAGGTCCAAAAAATCCTTGGCGTCGAGCCCGCTCTGCTCGGCCGCATCCGTAATCGCGATCATCGTGAAAACGGAACCCTCCCGTAAAAATCCAGGGTATGCGCGTAAGGCGCTAAGCACTGGGGTGAAAACTTTCTCGTCCGAAGCGCCGCCCAACCCCATGAGCTTAACGGAGTTCTGAAACCGCCTGATCTTGTCAGTAGAATTATTGTCAAACTGATCGGTCGGATCGAATCCCAAATACGGCGCATCGTGCGTATCCGTGGAGATTAATCCCATCCGCCACTTGATGTGTTTTCGTTTCGTAAAAATGTCTAGAAATTTGCCGGTATTCGCGATCACGTTTTTCTGATGGGCATCCATGCTTGAGCTATTGTCGACCACCCAGAGCAAATCGAGCTTGTCGTTCCCGCTGACGTCCGTAAGCTTACGGTCAAATCCCGAAGTAGGAGCAACGCGGTCGCGCGAGTAGTAGAGAAAATCCGCTTTGCGACAAGATGAAACGTAAGCGCTCTATCCGAACCACCACATAGCTGATCGCATCATCGTGTAATATACTCCGCTTCCAAAAAGGAGATAACCGATGGAAGTGTCGACGAGTGAATTAGGTGAGAAGGCGGCGACAAG
>Ga0163144_10000848_pt1 | contig 72555 bp, 78 predicted proteins | sample OliLak19BULKMAT1_FD_123175 | JGI IMG/M metagenome (GOLD analysis project Ga0163144, IMG submission 123175) | Freshwater microbial mat bacterial communities from Lake Vanda, McMurdo Dry Valleys, Antarctica - Oligotrophic Lake LV.19.BULKMAT1 | ecosystem: Environmental > Aquatic > Freshwater >... | reverse complement strand
GATCCCGTAGCTCAGCAGGATAGAGCGACAGATTCCTAATCTGTAGGTCGTGCGTTCGAATCGCATCGGGATCACCACCCCCATTCCGCAATCCTGTCTCCTCGGTCTGCCCGGCCGGGGCCGGGTGAGGTTCAGGCCAATGACAGGCGAAGTTCGCAGAAGCCGACAAAGCGTATCGTCGGCCGGTCGCGCACGGCGGGCGCCGCCAGCGTGCCCAGCCTCAGCCAGCAGCCGCGCCGCGATCGCCTCGATCTCGGCGCGTTTCGCCAGGATCGATTTCAGCTTGAATGCGCGCGGAACGAGGCCGCGCACGCACTGGTGCTGCGCGCCGTCGTGATACAGCAGATTGTCATGCGGCCCGTCCCGCAACACGGCGGCAGGCGTAAAGGCCCGGGCGAGCGAGCCGGGCGGCGCTGCGCGCGGATCGCGCTGGTAGCTGGCATCGGCCAAGATCGCGCGGACATCGGCAATCTGCGCGAGGTAGAGACCCGTGGGTGCGTCCGGGAAATGCGCATGGGCGTGGATATGGCGCGCCGCCGCCTAGCTCAGCCGGTCCAGCGCCGGATGCGGATTGAGCAGGAAGTCCGGATTCAGGACGGTCAGCTCGCACCCGTTGGGCAGATTGTCCGCGCCGGCACCGCCTTTCAAGCACTGCATCATACGCTCCAAAAAATACAAACAGAGGTTGTATTGCAGGTTTTTCTCCTTTTAGCTCCCGGCCGGGCGCTTGACAGTGCAGTCCTTCTTGAATACTTTGATTTTCAAAGTTCTTTAAGGAGATTTCAACATGACTGCACCCCGAACCTTCTCGAGTGACCTTGCCTATGTTCGCGACCTCGCCGAAGCGGGCCAGAATGCACCGCTGCTCGGCGGCCGCTTCCTCGCCATGTGGGGAGGGCTCGTTTCAGTGGCCTATGCAGGCCATTACCTGATCGCGACCGGAGCCTTTGGCCTTCAGCCGCCGGCATACTGGATACTTTGGCTCGGCATGGGTGTTGCCGGCGGGATCGGCCAGTTCCTGCTTGTCTCCGCCATGCGCGGTAAACCGGGTGGTTCTTCGACCGGCAACCGGGTCCAGGGCGTGCTCTGGACGACAGCGGGCCTGTTCCTCTTTGTCTATTTCGCCGGCCTGATGGCCCGTGTTTTCCTTACCGGTGAAGGGATCGAGGGCTTCTACTGGTCCGTACCGATGGTGCTGGGCCTTTACGGCATCGGCCAGTTCGTGACCGGCTCCATGACGGGCAACAGGGCCCTCAAGTTTGCCGGCATGGCTGCCTTTGCCGGTGTTCTCGCCGCAACCTTCCTTACTGGTACCGAGTATATCTGGCTTGTCGGCGCCGCCTCAGCCTTCGCGGCCGTGCTCATTCCCGGCCTGGTGATGATGCGGGCCGAGCCCTCTGAAACCGTCTGACCGGGGAGGGTCTGTTCATGAGCGACGACAACCCTTTCGACCATAACGACATCGACGACGTCATCCACGGACGCCTTCGCCTTGGGGTCATGGCCTACCTCTCGGCGGCCAGCCCTGCGATCTTCGGCGAGTTGCGCGACAAGGTCGGCGCGACCGACGGAAATCTCTCGACCCACCTGAAGAAGCTGGAGGAGGCGGATTACGTCACGCAGGAAAAACGCTTCGTCGGCAAGAAACCGCAGACGCGCGTCTTCCTCACCGACAAGGGCCGCAAGGCCTGGATAGTCTGGATCCAGCGGATGGAAGCGATCATGAAGGCGGCGGAGTGAAGCCATGATCGGGAAGCCGGATCACAGCGAGTTGAGTTGAACCATTCGGCCCGCCCAGGCGTATTGCGGACATGATCCATTCCGTTTTCTCCCGCCGCTTCTTCCTCGCCTCTGGCGCCACAGCCGTTCTCGCCGCCTGTTCCGGCGGCGCGCCCAAGGCGGGCGAATCGACACCGTCCCAGTACACTGGCGATGAGTGGCGCGCGCTTGCCGAGGAGGACTGGAAGACCCGGCTTGCCCCCGCCGCCTTCGCGGTCCTGCGAAAGCATGGCACGGAGCGCCCTTTCACCTCGCCCCTGAACGACGAAGCGCGGCCCGGCGCTTTCCACTGCGCGGGCTGCGACCTGCCTTTGTTCTCGTCCGAGGTGAAGTATGACAGCGGCACCGGCTGGCCTAGCTTCTGGGATCATCTGCCCGGCGCACTTGGCACCAGCGTTGACCGCAAGCTCTTCATCGCGCGCACCGAGTATCACTGCGCCCGCTGCCTCGGCCATCAGGGTCATGTCTTCGAAGATGGCCCGGCGCCCACCGGCCTGCGTTACTGCAACAACGGTGTGGCGCTGACCTTCAAGCCGGCCTGACGGGGCGCCCCCTCGCCGGATCGGCGAAGGGGCAAACGCCTTCAGTAGAAGATCGACGCGGCGAGGAAGGCAAAGAAGAATCCGATCGCATAGAGCGCAACGCTCAGTCCCCAGACGATCCAGCTGATCTCACGCGCCCGCGCGCACGCGGCCGCCTGCGCCTTGTCCGCCGGGCAGGGCAGGTTGCGGGCATGCCACTGCCACGCGCCCGAGACCAGCAGCAAAAGGCCTGCAATGGCGAACACCAGCGCCTTGTTCTTGCCGAGCCAGACCAGCTGCGGGACCGCCTCGATCAGGCCCGCCATCACGGCTCCGGCCCCGATGCTGACCAGAAGGGCCGGCAGGGCGCAGCAGATCAGCGTGCCGGTGGATGTGAACAGCGAGAGAAACGCGGGCAGCGTACTCGGTGGGCGGATTTCATCCGTGTCCGTCATTTCGCGACGTTCCGGTCAACCGAAACCAGCGAATACCCGGCCTTGCGGATCAGTTTCTCAAGCGCGGCGTCGTCCAGCGACTTGCCGGGCTTCAGGTCCACGCGCACCTGCCCCTTGGAGAGGTCCACATGGACTTTCTGCACGGCTTCGTTGCCGCCGACGATCTTGCGGATCGACTGGGCGCAGAAGTCGCACACAAGGCCGTTCACTTTGGCCATCAGGATTTCGCCAGCGGCCGCCTCGGCTGCGGCCGGGGTTTCCGGCGCCGCGAACGCGGCGGCGGGCGAGAGCGACACGGCGGCCGCCAGAGCGAGAGTTTTCAGGAGTTTCATGAGTTTGGTCCTTTGAGGAAGTGTTTCAGAAGCGCCAGGTCCAGTTGAGCAGGAATTCATCCTCCTCAAGCGTGTAGCCGGCCTCGACGAGAAGGGGGCCTTTGAAGAAGCGCAGGAGCGGCGTCACGGTAACCGGCTCCTCCGCCCCCGGATGGTTTTCTACCTGCACCATGGCCCAGGTGTGAAACGCGCCGAACTCCGCCACATAGGGCGCAATGCCCAGCCGGGCGGCGTGGGAGAGGCTTTCATCCGGGCCGAAGTCGCGCGCGCGCAGGTCGTAGGAGACAAACACCCGCCGGGTTTCCCAGTCAGCGGCCACGCCAGCAAAACCGCCGAACTCCGTCTCCCCGCCTGCGAAGGGGTCAACCGCCCCAACGCCGAGTTTCAGGTAGACATTGCCCTGGCTCTCCGGGGCATTCCAGCGCCGGACAAGCCGGTTGTACTGGAGGCCGGTGAACGTCTGGTCCATATCCCGGTTCTGCTCGACATACAGGCCGATGGAATCGGTGGCCGTCGGCGAGTAATGAGCGTGCAGGGATGAATACATCCCGTTGTTTTCCTGCATCAGTGTCCAGCCCCCGGCGTAGGAGACGGGTCTGGCGCTGGCAGGCGCAGCGAGCGCCGCAAGGGCAAGCCCTGCAGCAAGGTATCGAGGAGGCATGGTGCCGGTCCTTTTTGCGAAGTTGATCCAACGTCTGCGGAGGATCAGGCTTTCGGCGGACGGGGCTCCGGAATCAGCGTGCGTGAGGCGGCGCGCGCCTCCAGCGGGAAATCAGGCGCCTGTGCAAATGCAAATGCGGCGGGCTCCGGCAGCCCGGGTGGCGGCAAGGCGGTCAGCACGGCGGGGCAGCAGCAGTATGTTTCCGTATCCGGATGGTCCGGCGTCTGGGGCGTTGCAGGCCCGGGCGCCGCCATCATGTCGCAATGCGCGTCACCGTATGCCGCCTCGGCGGCCTCGGCCTGCGCGGCTGCTATGCCGCAAGGCCCGGCATGCGCCGACAGGCCGCTGGCCGCAATCAGCCACAGGCCAAGACAGAGGAGAAGGGCGCGTTTCAGCATCGGTTCCTAAAATGGACCTTCAGCCGCAACCGGTCAATACGGCGCTTACTGCGCGGTCCAGCCGCCATCGATGGAAAGCTCGGCGCCATTGATCGAATCCGCCGCCGGCGAGCAGAGAAATGCTACAAATCCCGCCACCTGCTCGACCGTCACGAACTCCTTGGTCGGCTGGGCCGCGAGCAGCACATCGTTCTTCACCTGCTCCTCGGTCATGCCGCGCGCCTTTGCCGTATCGGCAATCTGGCCTTCCACCAGCGGCGTGAACACGTAGCCGGGGCAGATCAGGTTGGCGCGCACGCCCTGCGCGGCGCCTTCAAGCGCCGTCGTCTTCGTCAATCCCGAAAGACCGTGCTTGGCCGCCACATAGGCGGACTTGAACGGCGAGGCGACCTTCGCATGGGCCGAGCCCATGTTGAGGATGCGGCCCCATTTCTCCGACTTCATGTAGGGAAGGGCCAGGCGCGTCGTATGGAAGGCCGACGAGAGATTGAGGGCGATGATCAGATCCCACTTGGCGGCCGGGAAGTCCTCGATGGGGGAAACGAACTGTGTGCCGGCATTGTTGACCAGGATATCGACGCCGCCGAATTGCGCGGTCGCCTCCGCCATCATCGCCTCGATGGCCTCGGCCTTCGTCAGGTCCGCGCCCGAGAACCCCGCTCTTACTTTATGATCTCTTTCGAGACCCGCCCGAAGCGCTTCGATTTCCTTTGCGTCACCGAAACCGTTGAGGATCACATTGGCGCCATCGGCCGCAAGCCGGGTGGCAATCGCCTTGCCGATCCCGCTGGTCGATCCGGTTACGAGGGCGGTTTTTCCCTTGAGCATGCGGTATGTCTCCTTGAGGCGCGGTTGGCCATTGGGTGGCAGTTGGGTAGGGTTGGCGCGCCGCTCTGGCAACCCTGCCTACGTTCTGCTGCGGTTATACAGGAAGGATGGGCGAGCGATGCCCTTAGCGGGAGAATTGAGCGCCTTCGATGCGGCGTTTCCGCGTTTTCTCATGTCCACGGGCGCGGCGGGGCTGATGCTTCTCATTGCGTCGGCGGCTTACGTGCTGCTGACACCGTGGAAGGAGCTTTCACTCGTGCGCGCTGGCAACACCGCAGCCGGCGTCGCCCTCGGCGGCGCGATCATCGGCCTCGCGATCCCGATTTCCTCGACCCTTGCCTCCTCGATGACGCTGCCGGGCCTTCTCATCTGGGGTGCCATCGCCCTGCTGATGCAACTCATCGCCTACCGCGTGGTCGACCTTATCCTGCGCGATATTCCCGGCCGCATCGCAAATGACGAGATCGGCGCTGCCACCGTGCTTGCCGCCGCAAAGCTGTCCGCCGCAATGATCCTTGCAGCTGGCCTCTGGGACCCCGTGCTGCAGAGGTTATAAAGAACTGATGCGATCCTTCGACTGGCTCATCTATGTTGGCGCGCTTGGGCTCATGCTCGCGGTGATCTTCGCACTGTCGCCAGATGCCGACGCGCCGGCACCTGCGCCGGAATCTGAGTTTGCGGAAGAGTTTGCCGAACAGATGGGCCCGCTCCTGCCGGGCCCCTCGCCGCTGGATGAGATGGTCCTCGTGCAGGTCGGCGAGCCGCAGGACGGTGTCGGCACAGCCTTCGCCGTCAACGAGCACGGAGACTGGCTCACCGCGCGCCATGTCGTTGAAGGATGCGCCAAGGTCACGCTCGAAGTCGCGGCCGGGAATTACGTACCGGTCGCGGGGATCGCAATGGATGATGGCCACGACCTCGCGCTGCTTTCCACGGGCCGCAGCCCGTTCCCCGTCACCCTCGAACTTGCCTCGCCCCTCAACATCGGCACCAAGGGTTTCGCGGTCGGTTTCCCGCAAGGCCGGCCGGGCGAGCTGGCCACCGAACTCGCCGGACGCTCACGCCTCGTCACCCGGGGCCGGCGCGAAGGGGACGCGCCGATCCTCGCCTGGAACGAGATCGGCCGCACGGAGGGCCTCGATGGCACGCTCGGCGGCATTTCCGGCGGGCCGATGTTTGATGCCAGCGGCGCCGTGCGCGGCGTGGTCGTCGCCGAAAGTCCGCGGCGCGGCCGCATCTATACGACTGCGCCGCAGTCGGTGCGCGACTTCCTGACGAAACTCGGTATCGAGGTGCAACCCGGACCTGCCGAGTCTTTCGAACTCTCCGGTTATGGCGCATCTTCCGACAATGTGCGGCGCAGGTTACAGGTCGTGAAAGTCACCTGCGAGGTAACCCCATGAGCGATTTCGCATCCAGGCTGACGGACGGCGTGCGCCGCCATGGCCCGCTCTGTGTCGGTGTGGACCCGCATCCGGGCATGGTCCCCGCCCTGTTCGGCGGCGATACGGCCCGCGGTCTCGAAAACTGGGGCCGCGCCCTGGTCGAGGTCGCCGCCGGCAAGGTCGCGGTTATCAAGCCGCAGGCCGGGTTCTTTGAGCGTCTCGGTCCCGGCGGCATGGCCGCCCTGGCAGCGGTCACCCGGGGCGCCCGGGATGCCGGCCTGCTGGTGCTGATGGACGCCAAGCGCGGCGACATCGGCTCCACCGCCGAAGGCTATGCGGAAGCGTACCTGTCGCAAGGCGGTTTTTTCGAATCTGACGCCCTCACGGTGAACCCCTACATGGGCCTCGATACGCTCGAGCCGTTTGCCCGGCGCGCCGAGGCCAACGGCAAGGGCCTCGTGGTCCTTGTGCGCACGTCAAATCCCGGCGCCGCCGATTTCCAGATGCTAGATACCGGCGGCAAACCCCTCTACATGCGCGTCGCCGAGGCGCTGGGCCCGCTGACTGGCCGGTTGATGAGCCCGTGCGGCTGGTCAAACCTGATGATGGTCGTCGCCGCCACAGCCCCCGGGGAGGCACGCCGGGTGCGCGAAGCTGCGCCCAGGGCCATGTTCCTCGTGCCCGGATATGGCGCGCAAGGGGCAGCTGCAGCCGAAGCCTGCGCCGGGCTGATCGGCGGGGAAGGCGGGATTGTCAGCGCATCCCGCCTCGTCAATTTCCCCAAGGCCGCCGGGGGCGCGCCGACAATCGACGCCTGGCAGGCGGCGGTTGAGGCCGCAATCCTCGCCGCACGCGACGAGCTTCGGGCCGCTGCCCACGCCTGACGTGCTGGCGCTGCGTCACACCTCGACATTGCCCCGTGAATGGCTAGTCTGCGCACCAACAGACCCCGCCGCCAATCCGGACGGGGCGCCGCTCGGGAGGCAATCATGAACATCAGGAACCTACGCAGCTGGGCAGGCCGGGCGCTTTTGGCAGGGGCGGCACTTGTGCTTGCCGCTTGCGGTGATCGCCAGGCGAAGGTCGCCGAACCGGAAGGTTTTGCCGCCGTTGACACCGCGCGCATCTCCACCGCCAGCGCGGCCGACGAGTGGCTCACCTATGGCGGCACCTATGACGAGCAGCGCCATTCGAAGCTGACCCAGATCTCGAGGGAGAATGTCGCCCAGCTCGGCGTTGCCTGGACCTATGACCTCGCCACCAATCGCGGCGTCGAATCAACGCCGATCGTCGTTGACGGCGTCATGTACGTCACCTCCGCCTGGTCGGTCGTCTACGCGCTGGATGCAAAAACCGGCGCCGAGAAATGGGTCTATGACCCGGCTGTGGACCGCGCTGTCGGCGTCAAGGCGTGCTGCGATGTCGTGAACCGGGGCGTTGCCGTTTATGACGGCAAGGTGTTCGTGGGCGTCATCGATGGCCGGGTTGAAGCCCTGAATGCCGAGACCGGCGAAGTCGTCTGGAGCAAGGTCACCGTCGACCAGTCCAAACCCTACACCATCACCGGCGCCCCGCGCGTCGTGAACGGCAAGGTGCTGATCGGAAATGGCGGCGCGGAACTCGGCGTGCGCGGCTATCTTTCGGCCTATGATACCAGCTCCGGCGATCTCGTCTGGCGTTTCTATACCGTCCCAAATCCGCTCAAGCAGCCCGATGGCGCAGCGTCTGACGATGCCTTCGTAAGCGTCGGCAATGTCACCTGGGGCGATGAAGGGGCGTGGACCACGGATGGCGGGGGCGGCACGGTCTGGGACTCGATCGTCTATGACGAAGTCAACAACCAGATCATCTTCGGCGTCGGTAACGGCTCGCCCTGGAACCGCACGTTCCGCGATCCCTCGGGCGGGGACAACCTCTTCCTCTCGTCCATCGTTGCCATCGATGTCGATACGGGCGCCTACAAATGGCACTTCCAGACAACACCCGGCGACAACTGGGATTATACCGCCACGCAGACCATCATTCTCGCCGAACTGCCGCTAGGGGAAGGCGGCGCGACTCGCCGCGTGGCCATGCAGGCGCCGAAGAACGGTTTCTTCTACGTGCTCGACGCGGCCACCGGTGAGTATCTTTCGGGTGATGCCTTCGTGCCGGTGAACTGGGCGACCGGTCTCGATGCCAGCGGACGTCCGATCGAGGTTGCCGCTGCGCGTTACCAGAAGGAGCCCTTCCAGCAGACCCCGGGTCCGCTCGGCGGTCATAACTGGCATCCTATGGCGTTCAACCCGGATCTTGGTCTCGCCTATATCCCGGCGCAGGAAATCCCGCAGGCCTACGCCGAAGACCCGCGCTTCGCTTCGCGCCCGACAGGCTGGAATACCGGTGTCGACTTCTCCGCCGGTGTGCCGCCCATCGCCCCGCCTGAAGTTGCCAAGATGCTTCGGGCCACACTCAAGGGCCGCCTGATCGCCTGGGATCCGGTTGTCCGCAAACCGCGCTGGACGGTCGAGCATGAGAACGCCTGGAACGGCGGCGTGCTCTCCACTGCGGGCGGCCTCGTCTTCCAGGGCAAGCTCGCCGGCGAGTTTGCAGCCTATGACGCCGCCACCGGCGAAAAGGTCTGGAGCCATGAACTGAAATCCGGCGGCGCGTCCGGGCCCGGCACCTATCTGATCGATGGCGAACAATATGTCACGATCACCACCGGATGGGGCTCGGCCTTCGCGCTGGCGGCCGGCTTCGGCTATGATGAGAAAGTCTCGCCTTCGGTCGGCAAGGTCGTCACGTTCAAGATCGGCGGCACGGCCGAAATCGCGGATACCGGCCTGCAGCCGATCGATGCAACGCCCAAGGCAGCCGCCTTCGGCAGCCTCGCGATGATCTCGGAGGGCACCATCCACTATGCCCGCAACTGCGCCGTCTGCCACGGCCCGCTGGGCATATCCTCAGGCGTCCTTCCGGACCTGCGCTGGTCGGTCATTTCCGGCAACAGGGATGCCTGGAAAGGCGCCGTGCTGGACGGCAACCTCGCGGCCAACGGGATGGTCTCCTTTGCGGACTACCTGACGCCGGACGAAGTTGAAGCGATCCGCGCGTATGTGCTCATGCAAGGACACACGGCGGTGAAAGCGGGCGGCGGCAAGTAATCCCTAAACCCCAATCGGCAGTAGCGTGTGGGCCCGGACAGGTTTAGTCTGGGCTCATGCACATTCTGCTCGGCCTCCTCGCAGTCCTTACCGCCATCGGCGTCTGGGTCTGGCGCCTCCAGATGGCGCGGCGCGGTCTTGATGCGGCGGCCGACATTGCCAGGACGGGCGCCAATGCGCCGCCCCGCCCCGCGTTCCGGTACAAGGCAGGAAAGGGCGGCCTCGATCTGATCGATGATCCGCGTGAAGCCGCCGCCATCATGATGATGCAGGTCGCGCTTGCCCGCGGCGGTCCGCTCACCCCGCTGCAGGGCGACATCATCGAAGCCGAGATGCGCGAGCTTTTCCAGTACCTGCCCGGGGAGGCCGAAGAGCTTGCCGCCCACGCCGCCTGGGTTTCGCAATCCTGCCCGCTGCCGGCGGTCACGATGACCCAGCTCAGCCGGCTGATCGTCGGCGGCTCGCAGCTTGGCCCGAAGGAAGTCATCGATCTCGATGCAATGCTCGTCGCCGTCTCCGAGGCCGAGGGCGTGCCGACCCGCGCACAGCTCGCGCTGCTTCAGGTTTACCGCGACGCGGCAGGCCTGAAGACCTGAGCTTGCACCGGCCATGCGGCTGGTCTAGGCGGAAGAATGAGCTATGCCGCACGTGTCTGGAACGACAACTGGATGAATTTCTCGGTGCTGCGTCACGGTGCATTTGACGGTTTTCTCGTCACTTCGAAAAACTCCGGTACTCACTGGATGATGTACATGTTCGCCGTTGCGCTGGCGGACACCTACAGGCTGCCTCGCCCGGAATACTTCTCCGAAAACGCTCTGCGGCCCTATCTCGGCTCACCGACCGATGAGCCCGTCTATCCGCAGCTGCCGCGCCTTGCTCGCAGCCACACGATCCCCCACCAGCTTGCCAACTGGGGCTGGGCGCGGCGTCTCGGCCGCCTGCCGCCCTATGCGCTCTGCGTGCGCCATCCGATGGCGATCCTCGCCTCCCATCATGCCAAGTGGGAATACGACGTCCAGGTCGACTGGCTGGAATACCTGAAAGGTGATCCGGACGGCAAACGCTACCGCTGCGATCTCTTCTGGCTCGCCCGCTTCTGGAACCGCTGGGGCGAAGTCGAGGCGGCCTTTCCCCCATCGATCCTGCGCGTCCATTACGAGGCCACCCGCGCCGACCCGCGCGGCACGCTGGAAGCCATCGCCCGTCATTGGGCCATCGCGCTGACCCCCGAAGCCCTCGACGCCGCCGTGGCGGCCGGCACCAAGGAAGCCATGGCTCTGAAGGTGGATCCGGAAGCCGAGCCCAACGTGCTTCAGAACCGGCAGCAATCCCTGCATGAGCTCTTCTCTGGCGAAGCAATGGACATTTATGCCAGCCGCGTGCGCGAGCTGTTCCTCTACGATCTCGGCTATGACTTCATGACGCCGCCAGCCGTCTGACCGTCGAGGAAGTCAGGCCATGTAACCGCTCGAGCGCCCGTCGGGGCCGTACTTGATCCACCAGGGCTCCAGCTTTGCCTGTTCCTCCAGCGTGCGGAACAGCGGGTCTTCAAGGATGGTTGTGGAATATTCCGCCGCCGCGCCGCTGAGCGGCAGGCCATAGGTGCGAAAGCGCGTCACGACCGGGGTGTAGAATGCATCTGCCGCAGACCAGGCGCCGAACAGGAATGGCCCGCCCGCGCCGTACGTCGCCCGCAGGCCGGACCACATCGCCTGAAGGCGCGTGATGTCCGCCTCCAGGGCCGACGTCATGTCCGGGGCTGGGTGGCGCGTGCGGATGTCCATCGAACATGCCTGCCGGATTGCCTGAAACCCCGCATGCATCTCGCTGCTGACGGCCCGCGCGACGGCGCGCTTCTCCCGGTCCAGCGGCCAGACCGCGCCGGGAGGGGCCCATTCGGCGATGAACTCGGCAATCGCCAGGCTCTCCCAGATCTCGATACCGTCCCAGATCAGCAGCGGCACCTTCGCCGTCGGGCAGAGCGCCTTCAGCCTGGCTGTTGTTTCCAGGAAATCCAGCGGCACGATGACTTCCTCGACCGGCAGCGAAACCTTGCGCGCCACCAGCAGTGGCCGGATCGACCAGCTCGAGTAGTTGAGGTTGCCGGAGACGAACTGCCTCATTAGGGTTTTCCTTCTCCGATGGCCCAGCGCGTCTCGTGGATCGTCACGCGCCCGAAGACGCCGGCAAAGGTATAGGGGTCGGCTGCATTCAGGGCATGCGCGGCGGCGAGGCTTTCGGCTTCGATCAGGAAGACCGAGCCGACCATCCGGCCTTCGGGGTCCAGCAGCGGGCCGGCCATCCGGACGACCGGGCCGAGCGCGCCGGCCCATTTGAGGTGCGCTGGCCGGGCCGAAGCCCGCCGGGCCGCTCCGTCCGTCTCGTTATCCAGGCAATGAAGGCAGAAAAGCGCCATACCGAACCCTCCTTCGCGTGCTTTGCCCGCTATGCCACAGCCGGCCTGCGCCGCCTATGGGTGCGACAAGGGGTGCAAATTCCAGGGAAATACCCGGCTAACAGTGGACGCTGAATGGTATATTGATTATTCAATCATCCTGTGTAGGATGGGCCTATGACCCCAAGTCTCGCAGACGATACCCGCAAGCAGATACTCCTGGCCGCCGTCGAGCGTATCCTTCACTATGGATATTCGAAGACGACGATGGCGGAGATAGCCCGTGACTGCAACATGTCCGCGGGCAACATCTACCGGTTCTTCGCGTCCAAACTGGATATCGCCGAAGCGATGGCTCAGAAGTTCAACGAGGAATCCTATCTCACCTTCGCCCTGATCATCGCCCGCCGGGAGACGGCCGCCAACCGTTTTCGCGAACTCTTTCACTATGACCTTGCCCGTACCTACTCGGCGATCGAGGACGAAGCGAAGATTCTCGAAGTTGCGGAAGTGCTCAGCAAGGAACGCCCCCTCTACATGAATGACAAGCTCGCGCAGGAGCGGGTCTTTCTTGTCCAGATCATGCATGAAGGCTTCAAGGCGGGCGAGTTCCGCGCCATCGCCAATCCCGATGAGACAGCCGAGATGTGGCAGTCGGCGCTGATGAAGTTCCGCTTCCCGCAATTGTTTTCGAAGCTGACGCTGCCGAAGCTGCAGCGCGAACTGGACGGCGTCATGGACCTCCTGCTGGCCGGCCTCTCACCCGGAGCCTCGGTTCCCGCTGCCTGGGAAGGCATCACGCCATCGACCAGTGAAGTCTGCCCGGTTACCGGCAAGCCGATCGAAAGTCTGGCTCTGAAGACTGATTAATGAATAAAAACGATTTTGTTCATTGACCAGCGATCAGAGCGGTGCCAGGTAAGACTCATGGACGGCAGCAGTTGCCTTCCACCAGTCCAGAAAGACCCCCGCCATGACCACCTCATCCCGCCAGGAGGCCCGCCAGTCCCTCGTCTCCTTCCTCATCGCCGTTCCGGCTGCCGTGCTCACCGTCTGGGCAACCTTCGGCCTCCTCAATTTCGTCGTCTGAACGTTATTCGGCATGCTGCTGGCCGGCAGGCGCCAAACACCCGAAGCCTGCGCGCCGCCCCTGACGCGCGGCTGCGGCGTCTCACCGGGACCTGAGGTTTCCTCCCGGCCCTTCAGGTCCCGGTTTTTCTTTGCCTGAAACTCGAGGCTAGACCTTCGCGCCTTTGTGGCCGCCGCCGTAGACCGGGGCATGTCGCGCCGCCGCCTCGTCCAACGGCCAGCGCGGCCGCGATCCGGCATCGAGGCCGTCGCAGTCTCCCACCAGACCCGCCGCCAGCCGCTCTGCCCCCGCCAGCGCGATCATGGCCGCATTGTCCGTACAATGACGAAGGGGAGGGGCGATAAGCCGCGCGCTCTGCGCCGCAGCCGCCGTCTCCAGCGCCGTGCGGATCGCCTTGTTGGCCGCAACGCCGCCCGCCACCACAAACCGCCTGCTGTCCGCCCCCGGATCAAACCCCGCCAGCGCCCGCGCGGATTTTTCCGCCAGCACATCGCAGATCGCGGCCTGGAAACTCGCGCAGATGTCGGCCTTCTGCGCTTCTGTCTGCGCACTCTCCGCTATGCGCGCGACTGCAGATTTCAGCCCCGCAAAACTCATCTCGAGGCCCGGCCGGTTCAACAGCGGGCGCGGGAAGTCATGCGCTTTCGCATTTCCATTCGCCGCCAGCCGCTCCACTGCCGGCCCGCCCGGAAAGCCCAGGCCCAGAGTTTTCGCCACCTTGTCGAAGGCCTCGCCTACGGCGTCATCGATGGTGGAGCCAAGCCGCTTGTAATCCCCCAGCCCGCGCACATCGAGAAACTGGCAATGCCCGCCGCTGACCAGCAGCAGAAGATACGGGAACGGACAATCCGAAGAGAGGCGAGGGGAGAGGGCATGGCCCTCCAGATGGTTCACCGGAATGAACGGCACACCCGCCGCCTGCGCGACCGCCTTGCCGGTCATCAGCCCCACCAGCACCCCGCCGATCAGGCCCGGGCCAGCGGTGGCGGCGACGCCGTCAAGCTCTGCATACGACACGCCCGCCGCGTTCATCGCCGCTGCCACGGTCAGGTCCGCCAGCTCCGCATGCGCCCGCGCTGCAATTTCGGGCACCACGCCAAGGTACGGCGCATGCTCCTCCAGCTGCGTGCGGATGATGTCTGATAATAGGGTCACACGCCCGTCTTCAAGGCGCAGCACAGCGGCGGCGGTCTCGTCGCAGGAGGTTTCGATGCCGAGGATCGTGAAGGCGCGGGTCATGCGGGGGCGTATAGCGTTGACTCCGCCGCCATAGAAGCGGCCATCTGCTTGCAGATTTCCCTGTAAGAAACCCCGCACGCGCCGGACTAACCTTGTATAAAACCGGCCCAGGATCAGGATCAGCTTTATTTCGAGGCCGCTGGCGCCTTCGGCCCGGCCCTGCAGCGCCTCGCGCGGGCCACCGAGGCGAACGAGCGGCGCCGCGACCTGTTGCAGGACATCCACGTCGCCCTCCGGCGCAGCTTCGCCCGCTTCGATGGCCGTTGCAGCCTGCGTACCTGGGCCTACCGCGTCGCCTACAATACCGCCGCCAGCCATGTCGACCGCGAACGCCGCGCCCGCCGTGACATCTTCGACATCGACGCTGCAGGCGAGCTTCCAGGCACCGACAGCCTCGCCCGCCAGCTTGAGGAACGCGGCGGCATGGACCGCCCCAATGCCTGGAACCGCCGCCTGAAGCCGCCCGACCGGCAATTGCTCACCCTCTATCTCGAAGACCTGGACGCTGGCGCCATCGCCGAAATCACCGGCCTCACCCCCGGCGCCGTCGCCACCCGCATTTCCCGCCTCAAAACTCAGCTCGCGAAGGATTTCGAGGAGACCCACCATGTCTGAGCGCGATCCCCTCCAATCTCTCTGGACCCAGCAGAAACAGCAACCTTTCCCCATGACCACTGCTCAGCTCCGCCAGCATGTGGCCCGCTTCCAGTCGAAAATCCGTACCCCGAACAGGATCGAATACGCCGCCGCCGCCCTCGTCATCTGCGTATTCGCCCGGATGTTCGCCCTCATACCCGAACCGATGGTGAAGGGCGGCGCCGGCCTCATCATCCTCGGCACGCTCTATGTCTGCTGGAAGCGGCATCCGCTGGCCGGCGCTTCAGCCTCGGCCGAACTCGACCACGCCGCGAGCCTCGCGGACTTCCACCGCACGCAGCTCCTCCGCCAACGGACGGCCCTCGCCTCTGTCTGGCAATGGTATCTTTCGCCCTTCGTGCCCGGCATGCTGGTCTTCATCGGCGCGGTTGCGTTCACGCCGGAACTGAAGTTCCCCTGATCGCCCGCCTCGCCCTCTTCGCCACCAGCATCGCCCCCATCGCCGCCATCGTCGGCCTCGTCACCTGGCTCAATACGCGGGCTGTGAAAGCGCTGGACAAGGAGATCGCAGCCCCAGATGGGGCGGGGTGACCTTAGAAGCCCCTTCTCTCAAGGGAGAAGGGGCTTTTGCCTGGCGGGCACGCCTGCACTCCGTGCAATTTCATCGATCCTCGAAACTGTACGTGATCCGCGCTGTGCGATCTTCAGGCACTAGAACCCGGAAACCAGCTCGCTCATGTCTCGCCGAAACAAGGTCCTTACTTTCCAGCGTCGCCACCGGATCGAGAAAACGCCGACGCGGCCTAAGCTGCCGAAGCGCCGGATTGGCGGGCTTTACGATCAGCGCGTGGGAAACTGGTATTGGCCTCACGGATTTCGAACGTGGATGCTGATTACCGGTCTGGGGCCGCCGCTCGTGCTCGGAATCGCATGCCTGTTCGGTTGGCGATCCGACTGGATTCAATCCCCATCCATCCTGAGCGCCGCCACAAACGCTTCCTGCGGAATCTCCACTTTCCCGAACTGGCGCATGCGTTTCTTGCCGGCGGCCTGCTTGTCCAACAGTTTCCGCTTCCGCGTGGCGTCGCCGCCATAGCACTTGGCGGTGACGTCTTTCCTCATGGCACTGATCGTCTCGCGCGCCACGACGCGGCCGCCGATGGCCGCCTGGATCGGGATCTTGAACATCTGGCGCGGGATGAGGTCCTTCAGGCGCTCGCACATCTGCCGGCCGCGGCCCTCCGCGCGGTCGCGGTGGACGAGCATCGCGAGGGCATCGACGGGTTCCTCGTTGACGAGGATCTGCAGTTTCACGAGGTTTTCGGCGCGGTGGCCGATCAGCGTATAGTCAAAGCTCGCATAGCCGCGCGAGAGGGATTTCAGCCGGTCATAGAAGTCGAACACGACCTCGTTCAACGGCAGTTCGTATTTCACGCAGGCCCGTCCACCTACGTACGATAGCTCGGTCTGCACGCCGCGCCGGTCCTGGCACAGCTTCAGGATCGAGCCGAGATATTCGTCCGGGGTGTAGATCGTCGCGGCAATCCACGGCTCGCGGATTTCCGAGATACGCACCACGTCCGGCATGTCGGCCGGATTGTGCAGCTCGATCTCCGTGCCGTCCGTCATGCTCATCTGGTAGACGACCGAAGGCGCCGTCGCGATCAGGTCAAGGTCAAACTCGCGGCTGAGCCGCTCCTGGATGATCTCGAGGTGCAGGAGGCCGAGGAAGCCGCAGCGGAATCCCATGCCGAGCGCGGCAGACGTCTCCATCTCCCAGGTGAAGCTCGCATCGTTCAGGCGCAGCTTGCTCATTGCCGCGCGCAGGTCATCGAAGTCGCCGGCGTCCATCGGGAACAGGCCGCAGAACACGACCGGCTGCACTTCCTTGTAGCCGGGCAATGCTTTGTCCGTGGGCCGCTTGTCCTCGGTGATCGTGTCGCCGACGGCCGTGTCGCCCACTTCCTTGATCGAGGCGACGAAGTATCCGACCTCGCCGGGCCCCAGCGCATCGGTCTCGGTCAGCTTCGGATTGAAGGTGCCGATCTTGTCGATCTCGTAGACGCCGCCGGTCCGCATCATGCGGATCGACTGCTTGCGCCTCAGTACGCCGTCATGCACCCGCACGATGACAACCACACCGAGATACGGGTCGTAATACGCGTCCACCAGCGCGGCCTTCAGCGGCGCGCCCACCTCGCCGCCCTTCGGCGGGGGCAGCTGCGTGACAATCGCTTCCAGCACATCCGGAATGCCAAGTCCCGTCTTCGCCGAAATCTCGACGGCGTTCGCCGTATCGAGGCCGATGATCTCCTCGATCTGCTCCTTCACGCGCGCCACATCGGCGGCCGGCAGGTCCACCTTGTTGAGAACCGGCACGATCTCGTGGTTCTGGTCTATGGCCTGATAGACGTTGGCAAGCGTCTGCGCCTCGACGCCTTGCGAGGCGTCGACCACCAGCAGCGAGCCCTCGCAAGCCGCCAGGCACCGGCTCACCTCATAGGCGAAGTCCACGTGCCCGGGCGTGTCCATCAGGTTCAGCGTATAGGTCTCGCCGTCATTGGCCTTGTAGCTGAGGCGCACGGTCTGCGCCTTGATGGTGATGCCGCGCTCCTTCTCGATGTCCATCGAATCGAGCACCTGTTCGCTCATTTCGCGGTCGGTCAGGCCGCCGCAGGCCTGGATCAGGCGGTCGGCGAGGGTCGATTTACCATGGTCGATATGGGCAATGATCGAGAAATTGCGGATTTTGTCGCGTGGGGTCATGGGCCGCATATAGCGGGACCTGCGCGCTGCGGGAAGTAGTTGGAGGCGGGGCCAGACACTGGCGTATGGACGCGCCCGCGCGTAAGAGTTCCTTGCGGAACAGGGAGACACGCTCATGAGACTGGCAATAGCTGCATTTGCGACACTGGCGCTCGGCGCCTGCTGCCACACGAACAAGGCCGCCAGTGCGGTACCAGCGGCGCCCGCCGCCGCCAAAGATGAGACCGCCGTGGAGCCGACCGAGTATCAGCCGCCCGCCATGCCAACTGCTGAAGAGACCGCCAAGGCCTCCGCTGACGCACAAGCCGCCGCCGAAGCCGGTGTCGTCTATGCCGGCGCAGAAAGGAAAGGCGCCGCACTGACGATGAAAATCGGAGAAACGCTCCGGATCGAACTCGAATCTATCCCAACGGCTGGATACGTCTGGTCCGTCGCGGAGCAGCCCGCCTTCATGAAGCAGACCGCCGAAGGCGGCCGCCCGTCCAATCCGGCGATGCAGAACCTTCCCGGCTTCACCGGCGGCAACCATTATATCAGTTTCGATTTCCAGCCCGTCGAAGCCGGCACCGGAAGCTTCAAGCTTAAGGAGGGCCGCCCCTGGGAGTCCGACGAGCCGCCGACCGACACCTACGAGCTTACGGTCACGGTCACGGAGTAAGCCGCCCTTGGCCGACACCCAGCCTATTCCGGAAAAAGCCGGTATCACGGAAGAGGGCTACCTCACCGATTGCTGGTACCTGGCCGCGCCGTCGGCGCGCCTGAAGCCGGGCAAGCAGGAACGGCTGATGGTGCTCGGCGAACCGGTTGTCATCGGCCGCACGCCGGCAGGCGAAGCCTTTGCCCTGCGCGACATCTGCCCCCACCGTCTTGTGCCGCTCTCTGCCGGACAGCAGTTGGAAACCGATGGCGAGTGGACGCTGCAGTGCCCGTATCACGGCTGGCGGTTCGGCATCGATGGCGGCTGCCGCCTGATGCCCAGCCTGACGGGAGACAGTCCCTACGATCCCACAAAGGTGAAGGTCCGCCGGTATCCCGTCCACGAGGCGAACGGCGCGGTCTATCTCTACGCCGCGCATGATCCGCGCAGCCTCGCGCCGCCGCCTGTGCCGCCGCCGTCCTTTGGTCCGCTCCCGGAAAAGCCCGGTTTCGTGATCGAGGATGTCTTCAATGCCCACATGGACGACGCCGTCATCGGCCTGATGGACCCTGCCCACGTGCCGTTCGTGCACAAGCAGTGGTGGTGGCGCCCGCCATCGGCCGACCTGAAACTCAAGGAAAAACCCTTCATCCCCATCGAGCGCGGCTGGGCGATCGAGCGCCATGCCCCTTCGTCGAACTCGAACCTCTACCGCTGGATCTTCGGCGGCAATGTCCAGACGGAAATCTGTTTCCAGCTGCCGGGCTACCGCTGGGAAATCATCTCCAACGACACCGCCCGCATGCTGACGCTCACCTGCCTCACCCCCGAGGCGCCGAAGAAAACCCGCGTCACCCAGTTCACCTGGTGGGCCGGCGCTCCGCTCCTCCACCTCGCTGTGCCTGTCGCCAAACGCATGGGCGCCGGGTTCCTCGCGCAGGACGGTGAAATGGTGGACCTGCAAAACCAGGGTATGGCTCATCAGAAAGCCATGCTCTGGATCGACGACATCGACGTGCAGGCCAAATGGTACCAGCAGCTCAAACGCGAATGGACTGCCGCCCGCACCGGAAACCGCGCCTTCGAAAACCCCATCCAGCCCCGCGTGCTGAAGTGGATGAGCTGAAATCCCGGAGCAGATTATCAGTCTGCCCCAAAATGGCCTTGAAAAAATGTAACGGAAATCGCTGGCCGGGTGGATCATTCGTTCCAAGTGTTGGCAGGCGCGACGCAAAGCGCGCCTGCCAATTACCTGCCAGTCACCAAGAGGAAGTCCCACATGAAGTTCAATCTGTTCGCCGTAGCGGCTGTCAGCGCCTTTGCGCTCGCCGCCTGCTCTCCTGCTGAAACCGTCACGACCGAGCCGGCTGTTGCCGAAGAAGTCGTTGCCGAACCGGTCTCCGAAGAAGTCGTCGTCGCCCCGACCACGATCGTTGACGTCGCCGCCGGCAACCCGGATTTCTCAACGCTCGTCGCTGCCATCACGGCTGCCGGCCTTGGCGAAACGCTCGCCGGCGAAGGCCCGTTCACCGTGTTTGCGCCGACCAACGCCGCGTTTGCTGCCCTTCCGGCCGGCACGCTCGATAGCCTTCTGCTGCCCGAGAACAAGGACCAGCTGACCGCAATCCTGACCTACCACGTCGTCCCCGGCACCGTGATGGCAGCCGACCTGCCAGCCGCCGCAACGGACGTTGCCACCGTAAACGGCGCCGCCGTCTCCGTCGTTGCAGCGCCGGAAGGCGCCACGATCAACGGCGCCAAGATCACCGCTGCTGACGTGCCCGCCTCGAACGGCGTGATCCATGTCATCGATACGGTTCTCCTGCCGAAGTAATCGGCCCACAACGGGTTGTGACCGGGCCGCGCCTCCTGATCGGGGGTGCGGCCCTTTTACTTCGAACTGATCGAGATCAACGCGGTCCGCCGCAACAAGGCTGTATATCCCTCCCATGACCGCATCAGCCCTGAAACCGCTCACCAGTCTCGCCTTCGCGCTCCTGTTCGCGTTCGGCGCTGCAGCCGAAGGACCAACGCCCATGCCCGCCTATTCGGTCCTCTCTGAAGAGGGCCCGGCCGAGATACGCGCCTACGCGCCGATGATTGTCGCCGAGACCACGGTGGAGGCCCCCTCGCTTGCAGAGGCGGCCAATGAGGGGTTTCGTCCGCTCGCAAACTATATTTTTGGCGGCAATGCGCCGCGACAGAAGATTGCGATGACCAGCCCGGTCACGGCGGCGCCGAAAGGCCAGAAGATCGCCATGACCGCGCCCGTCACGGCCGCCGCCGGGGGATCTGCCGGCAGCTACGATGTCCGCTTCATCATGCCGCCCGAATGGACGATGGATACGCTGCCGGCGCCCTCCAATCCGCAGGTGCGCCTCATCGAGGTGCCGGGCCGCACGGTTGCAACCCTGCGCTACCGGGGCGGCGACAGCGGGCAGAAGCGCGAGACGGCGGAAGTGGCGCTTCGCAAGTTCGTGGCCGGCAGCGGCTACACCCTGGCCGGAGAGGCGGAGTGGGCCGGCTATGACAGCCCCATGGTTCCCTTCTTCCTGCGCCGCTACGAGATCATGCTGCCCGTGGAGCCTGCGAACAAAGAGTGAAACTTCAAGCTGTCTTTAACCCTTCGCGCTGCTAGGGTAGCGCGCATGAGCGCTCCGATTCGCATCCTCGGTATCGACCCCGGACTTCGCCACACCGGCTGGGGCATCATCGAACAGACCGGTATGCGCCTCTCCCATGTCGCTCACGGTGTCATCTCGGCCGCCACCGATACCTCCATGGCCGAGCGCCTCGCGGAAATCTTCGAATCCGTCGGCGAACTCGCACGCCATCACGGCCCCCATGCCGCCGGGGTCGAGGAAACAATCGTCAACGCCAATCCCCGATCCGCCCTCAAGCTTGGCCAGGCGCGCGGCGCCGCAATGGCCGCCCTCGCCATGGCGGGCATCCCCGTCGCCGAATTTGCCCCGCGCCAGATCAAGCTGGCCGTGGTCGGCACAGGCACGGCCGACAAGGACCAGGTCAAGTTCATGGTCCAGCGCCTTCTGCCAAGGGCAGGAGAAATGAAGCTTGACGCCGCCGACGCCCTTGCCTGCGCCATCTGCACGGCGCATCACCTGCCGGCGCAGTTTCGTAAGAGAGGCGCCGCATGATCATTGGCCGCCTCACCGGAGACGTCGCCGCCCTCGGGCTCGACCATGTGCTGATCGACGTCAACGGCGTCGGCTATGTCGCCCTCGCCGGCGCGCGCCTCCTTGCCCGCCTGCAAGCCGGCGACCGCGTCACCGTACAGGTCGAAACCCGCGTCACCGAAAGCTCCATCACCCTCTTCGCCTTCGCCACGGATGAAGAACGCGCCTGGTTCGTGCGCTTGCAGGATGTCCCGGGCGTTGCCGGAAAGTCCGCTCTCGCCATCCTCGACGGCCTCGCGCCGTCCGAAATCATGGACGCCATCGCCCTCGGCGATTCCGGCGCCTTCACCCGCGCCAAGGGCATCGGCAAGAAACTCGGCGAACGCATCGTCACCGAACTCGCCGGCAAGGCTCCGCCCATGGGCCGCTTCGGCCGGTTTGAAACCGCCGCCGTCGCCGGCCTCGCCTCCGCCCCGGTCGCCGCCTCGACCGGCCCGCGCGCCGAAGCCATCAGCGCGCTGACGAACCTCGGCTACACGCCGTCCGAAGCTGCCCGCGCCGTCGCCGCCGCCGCCAAGGACGCCAGCGCCGGTAACGTCAGCGCCCTTGTCAAGGGCGCCCTCAAGGAACTAGTGAAGTGACCCGCAAGGATTCCCTCGCCGACGCACAGGCCCAAGCGCCAGACGCGCTCGACCGGGCCCTCCGTCCCCAGACATTCGAGGACTATGTCGGCCAGCGCAAGGCCAAGTCGAACCTGAAGGTCTATGTCGACGCCGCGCGCGGCCGCAGCGAGGCGCTTGACCATGTCCTCCTCTTCGGCCCGCCCGGCCTCGGCAAGACGACGCTCGCGCAGATTCTTGCGCGCGAGATGGGCGTCGGTTTCCGCGCTACCTCCGGCCCGGTCATCGCCAAGGCCGGCGACCTCGCCGCGATCCTGACCAACCTTGAGCCCAACGACGTCCTCTTCATCGACGAGATCCACCGTCTCCCCGCCATCGTCGAGGAAATCCTCTATCCCGCGATGGAAGACTACGCCCTTGATCTGGTGATCGGGGAGGGCCCCGCCGCCCGCTCCGTGCGGCTCGATCTTGCGCCCTTCACCCTCGTCGGCGCCACCACCCGCGCCGGCCTCCTCGCGACGCCCCTGCGCGACCGGTTCGGCATTCCGATCCGCCTCGATTTTTATGAACCCGAAGATCTCGCCCGCATCGTCATGGCGGCCGCCCGCAAGCTCGGTGCTCCGATCACGGAGGAAGGCGCCGTCGAGATCGCCGCGCGCGCGAGGGGCACGCCCCGCATCGCGCTGAGGCTCCTGCGCCGTGTGCGCGACTTTGCCGACGCCGAAGGCCAGCCGATCGACAAGCCTGCAGCTGACCGCGCCCTCAAACGCCTCGAGATCGACACGGACGGCCTCGACGCGCTTGACCGGCGCTATCTCCACGCCCTCGTCAAAACCTATGCCGGCGGCCCGGTCGGCGCCGACACCCTTGCCGCCGCGCTCTCGGAAGCCCGCGACGCCGTCGAGGACGTGATCGAGCCCTACCTGATGCAGAAAGGCTATGTCGCCCGCACGCCGCGCGGACGCGTTGCCGCCCCGCTCGCCTATGAACGCCTCGGCCTCAAGGCGCCGAACGGCCAGCAAAGCGCCCTCTTCAACGAGGAAGACTGATCGCGCCCTGCGGCGGGGGCTGGGGTGAGGCTCCGGGGCCCGCTTGAACTTTCGCCCGGGCGGGTTACGTTTCCGGACGGAGGACGACGCATGACCCCGGATCAACTCAAGCAACTCACCGCTGCGCGCATCGCCGCCCCTCTCGTCGACGCCGATGTCAGGCAACTCGCCGCGCGCCTCGCTGGCGCGAAGGGCAAGTCGCAACCCGCTGACCGCGCCAGCATGGCAGGAATGCTCGCCCGCACGGCATTTCTCGAACCCGACCGGACGGGCGAAATCTACGACGCCCTCGCGCTCGGCTGGCGGGGCAGGCCGGTCAAGGCTCCGCCCCTCCGCAGCCTCGCGCTTCCGCCGGGTGAAAGCCCGCCGGCCCTGTTCGAAGCCTGGTGGTCCGTCGCGGCCGATCTTGCCGCCGGCAAGCTGGACGCGCTCGCCGTCACCCAGAGAACGGCCGTCCTCGGCGGCATGATGCCTGCCACGTTCGAGGCCCGGCTCGCAGACATGTCCTATCTCTGGCCGGGTGTCCCGGAGATCGCAGACCGACCGCTCCCGGAGCATGTCCGCCTGGAGGTCCTCGCCGCTTGCCCGCCGGGGTCTCTCGGACGCGCCTTCCACGATCTGATCGTTGGTAACAAGTTCGATCTCGAAGTCCTCGACCGCGAATCGATCGGTCTATCGCGCCTCCGCAAGCCGCTCGACTATCTCAACACACGCATCCTGCAGGCCCATGATCTCTGGCATATCACGGCCGGGTACGAGACGACCTCCCTGCACGAACTGGCAATCTCGGCCTTCCAGATGGCGCAGTTCGGGCATTCCTATTCCGCGCAGTTCCTGTCTGTCTCGGCGGCGGTTGGCGCCCTCGCGCCTGCCTTTGCCTATCCGGTGCTGATGGACACGATGACCAGCGCCTGGGTTCACGGGCGGGAGACGCCGCCGGTCATCGCCATCGAATGGGAAGCGCTCTGGCATCTCACGCCGGACGAGATTCGCGCGGCCCACGGTATCCGCCGCTACCGGCGCCCCTGGCGCGCGGATTTTGTCGAGAACCGCCGTCCGGTCGCCGATTCCCTCGCCATCCTGAAACGCTCCCTCGTTCCGCAGCGCGCCGCCGCGCATTAAAGCGGCGGGCGCATGCCCCACAGCGCCCCTATCAGCCCCCCCTTGATCCGCGGAAGGAGCATAAGCACCGCGCCCACGGCAAACGCGCTGAGCCCGCCGAGCCGCATCCATAGTGGCCAGGCCTCGTGCCGCGCGGCAATGAAGGTCAGCGCCGCCAGCAGCGGCCCCAGCATCAGCACGGTCAGCCAGGGTGGCCCGTCCTCGGCCGCGATCTCGCCCGTCGCCGCCCCGCATGCGGTGCACGCCGGCGCCTGCTTCAGATAACCCGCAAACAACCGCCCTCGTCCACACGCCGGGCAGCGCCCCCGCAGGCCACGCATCACGGCAATCAGGGCAGGGGAGGCAGGCATGGAACAGTGCTTCGCATAAAGGCCGCCCTGCGGCGATCCGGCCAATCACCGCATGAGCTAGCCTTCGCACCGGGATGACGCCGCTCGCGGCCTCTGCTAGTCCGGGAGAATGATCAGGGGATGGGACGAGATCGAGCGCCAGGACGGCTTTGCCGGAGCCGAAGCAAGGGCGCGCGCCGAGCTGCGCCCGATCCTCGAGGGCGCGAAGCTCGGGCCCGTCGATCCCGGCCGCCAGAAGAAGATCGTCACGCGGTTCATGACGGCGCCGTTCCTCCTGTTCGGGGCGACCGTGTTCACGCTCGAGATGGTCCTGCCGAATACGGGCGGCTGGGAGTTTCTGTTATTCCTGCTCTTTCCGGTCCTCTTCATCGCCTACATGGCCGCCGGCCTCTTCCTGATGCGCGGCAAGCTCGCCCGGCTTCTGGTCGAGGCGCAGGCCCGCCTCGGGGTAAAGGCGGAGGTTATGCGCCGCCTCGCCGCGCCTCTGGGCGTTACCTACGTGCCCGCCCCGGGCGGTGCGCCGAAAGGCCTCGAATGGCTCTCGAAGCAGAGCTGGGCGCCCGCCATCCTGCGCGAGGCGGCGGCGAACCTGAACGCCGTCGGCGGCATGGACGCGGCGGTCGCCACAGTCCGCGAATCCGGCCTGCTGGTAGACTCGAACACCTACATCATCGGTACTCCGGAGCAGAAGGTCAGGTATCACGAGCAGACGTCCGGGATGCAACGTATCGAGGACGGCTTCGAAGGGGAGCGTGCCGGTCTCTCCTTCTCGATGTTCGAATGGGTCGAGACGGTGGGCGACGCGCCGGATGTGTTCCACCTCGTCATTGTCCTCGCCGCGCCGATCCGGCTGCACGGCCTGACCCATCTGCGCGCCCGCAAGACCGGATGGCCGCAGGACCCGCAGGGTATCGCCGTGCAGGACGTGGACCTTGGACCCAGGTCCTTTGACGCGCTTTACCGTCTCCGGTCGTCGGATCAGGTCGAAGCCCGCGCCATTTTCAACCCGGCCGTCATCGAGCGCGTCATCGCCCTCGCGCATGGCAACGTGTTCCGCGCCGTTGCCCGCCAGCAGCACCTCGTGTTCGACTTTCCAAGTCCGGCCAACCGCTTCCACCTGATCGACCTCGGCACCGGCGCCTGGAGCGAGGACACGATTCGCCAGACCCATGGCGATCTAGCCGAAGCCCTCGCCCTCGTCGATGCGCTCGGCCATGCCTTCATGCTGGCGCGCAAGTCTGGTAGCAGCGCCCCATGAGCCTGCCGCCCCTCGACGCTGGCAATTTCGACGCTGCCCGCCAGCACTGGCTGGCCGTGCGCGTCTATTACGAAGACACCGACTTCACGGGCATGGTCTATCACGCCAACTACCTTCGCTTCTTCGAGCGCGGCCGCTCGGATCACCTGCGCGATGCCGGCGTCTCGCACCAGTCGCTGCTCGCCCGCAAAGACCCTGCCGCCTTCACGCTCACCAACGTCAACGTCTCCTATCGCCGGCCAGCCAGGGTGGATGATCTCCTGCTCATCCGCACGCGCTATCTCGGCATGGACGGCCCCCGCATCCGTTTCGCGCAGGCCTGCCTCCGGGACGGCGACCTGATCGCCGAAGCCGAGATCACCGCCGTGATGATCCATGCGGACGGCCGCCTGCGCCGCCCGATCAAGGAAATCGCCGAGCACCTCGAGGCGTACCGCTGGCACCCGCACGGTTAACAATTCGCCACGAAACCTTAACCCTTGGCCGATAGCCCTTATCTGACTGCGCAAAAGCCGGCCCGCGCCGTGTTTCTGCCGGATTCGGACTGGAAAGAAGGTCTTGAGACACAAGGTTCCGCTGCATCGCACCGGGACGAATCCTAGTACCGCCGCACACGCGGGCGCCGCGCGCCCTGATGAAGTTTGGGAGACAGATCGTTCATGGAAAACGAATCCATCGGCAATGTTGCCAGCAACGGCAACTTCTCGCTGATTGCCCTGCTGGGGGAGGCGGACATTGTCGTGAAGATCGTGCTGGTCATCCTTGTCCTGTCCTCGATCTGGTCGTGGATCGTGATCGGCGAGAAAATCTTCACGCTCGGCAGCCTCAAGAAATCCGCCCTCGCCTTCGAGGAGGCTTTCTGGAATGGCCGCGCCGGCGAATTCGACCTGCGACCGGGGCAGGGCGGCAAGGACCCGGCCTCGCGCGTCTTCGTCTCGGCCGCGCGCGAATGGCAGGACGCCGGCAAGGCCCTTGCCACACCGGCCGAAGCCTCGGCCATCGTGATGCGCGCGGAACGCTCGATGCGCGCCGCAGTCGACCGCGAACTCAGCCGCGCCGGCAACGGCATCTCCATTCTTGCCAGCATCGGCTCGGCGTCGCCCTTCATCGGCCTCTTCGGCACCGTATGGGGCATCATGAACGCCTTCCTGAAGATCGCCGAAGCTCAGGATACCAGCCTCGGCACCGTCGCAGGCCCCATCGCCGAAGCGCTGTTTGCCACCGGCCTCGGCCTTGTCGCCGCCATCCCGGCGGTCATTTTCTACAACAAGTTCACCGCCGACCTCACCAAGCTCGGCGACCAGCTCGACAGCTTTTCCCAGGATGTGCTCGTGCGCCTGTCGCGCCGGGCTTCCGATGCGACGCGGGATTAGTCCGCCATGGGCGCTAACCTCGGTTCCGGCGGTAATGGCGGGCGGCGCGGCCGGCTCGCCCTCAATGCAGAGATAAACGTCACGCCCTTCGTGGACGTGATGCTGGTCCTGCTGATCGTCTTCATGATCACCGCTCCGCTGCTGATCCGCGGCGAGGAAGTGAACCTGCCGCGCACCACGTCGGCGCCCCTGAAGTCGGAGGCCAACGACGCGCCGCTGACCCTCTGGGTGCGCGCCGATGGCACGGTCCTCGTCCAGCAGACGGAAATCCAGACCGCCGACCTTGCCACCCAACTCACCGCCATCGTCGGCGAAGGCTATGACAAGCAGGTCTACCTCTACGCCGACCAGGACGTGCCCTATGGCCGCGTCATGGAAGTCACCGCTGAAGTGCGCCGCGCCGGATATACACGGATGTCCTTCATCACCGAACAGAAACGCTAGGACCGAAAGGAGCCTGCCCGCACCATGCTTCGCGGCATCACCGTCTCGGCCCTCGTGCATGCCAGCGTCCTGGCCATGGCGATGATCTCGTGGTCGCAGGCGGATTCCGAGTGCGACCAGGCCATCGAGAAACTGCGCCGCGAGAATCCGGGCATCCGCGCCATCGAGATCGTGGTCGCGCTGCCGCAATGCGCCAGCGCCGCCGACCTGCCGATCGACTTCGAGGATGTCGGCCTCGTCTCGAATGTGAGCGAACTGCGCAAGGCGCCCGAACCGCGGCCGGACGCCCCGCCGCCTGAGCCTGAGCCCGAAGTCGAGGAGGCCCCGCCGGAAGCGCCGCCCGAGGAAGCCGCCGCCGAGCCCCAAGAGGCTGTCCCCGATCCGCGCGCCGCGAAGGAGCCGGAGCCGAAAAAGCCCGAGCCCAACAAGCTTGAACCGAAAAAGACCGAGCCCCTGATCAAGAAACAGCCGCCTAAGAAACCGAAGGAAGACGACCTCGCCTTCCTCGATGATTTCGACAAGGCGCTGCAGGACAAGCGCCAGACCCGCCCGCGCACGCAGCCTGCCGCAGCTACCGACCGTCCCGCCATTGGCAATGCCGACCGCGACCGCGAAGGGGCAGGGGACCGCACCGGTAACACTGCGTCCTTGCAGGCATCCCTCCGCCGCCAGATCGGCTATTGCTGGCGCGGCATCGAGGACCTGCCGGAAGAAGACCAGATCGATGTCGAGATCGCCATGACGCTGAAGCCCGATGGCACCCTCGACGGCAATGCCGAACTCGTCAGCCCGCGCTCGCGCCCGGTCGGGCGCTCGGGCCTCGCGGTTGACCTGGCGCTCCGGGCAGTGCGCAAGTGCGAACCGTACAAGCTCCCGGAAGATTCGTATGAACAATGGAAAGACATCGTCGTGACGATCGGCCCCTCCCGGGGTTGAGCGCGCGCAACAATCAGAAGGAGTCTGAAGCAATGACACATCGGGCCATGCTCTACCTGCGGCGGTTTCTTGCCGCTGCCGTGATCGCCCTGGGGCTGGTCGCCCCCGCCTCGGCGCAGCTGCGCGTGCGGGTCGACGAAGGTAACTTCCAGCCGACACCCATCGCCATCCCCGACTTCCAGGTCACCGGCGCCAACGCCGATCTCGCCAGACAGATCGTCGAAGTTGTCCGCGCCGACCTCGCCTCCACCGGCCTGTTCGACCTGCAGAACCCGGCCTCCTTCATCCAGCGCGATCTCAGCATCAATGCCGAGCCGCGTTTCGCCGACTGGAAGATCATCCGCACCGAGGGACTCGTCGTCGGCACCTTCGAGGAACTGCCCGACGGCAAGGTCGCTGTCTCCTTCCGCCTCTGGGACATTTACGGCGGCGAGCTGATGCGCATCAACGGCGAGCCCGGCCGCCGTCTCACCACGACGCCCGAGAACTGGCGCCGCATCGCCCACAAGATCGCCGACTCGATCTACAACCGCCTGACCGGCGAAGACCCGTATTTCGACACCCGCATCGTCTACATCGCCGAAACCGGCCCGAAGACCGAGCGCGTCAAGCGTCTCGCCATCATGGATTCGGACGGCGCCAACCAGCAATACCTGACCTCCGGCCGCTCCACGGTGCTCACTCCGCGCTTCTCCCCCTCGGCGCAGGAAATCACCTACATGTCCTTTGAAGGCGGCAAGCCGCGCGTCTATCTCTTCAATATCGAGACCGGCCGCCAGGAACTGCTCGGCAACTTCCCCGGCATGACCTTCTCGCCCCGCTTCACGCGGGATGGCCAGTCGGTGCTGCTGTCGCAGGCCCAGCGCGGCAATACCGACATCTACATCATGAACCTGCGTACCCGCGAGTCGGACCGCCTGACCGACCATCCGTCGATCGACACATCGCCCTCGATGTCGCCGGACGGCAAGTCGGTCGTCTTCAACTCCGACCGTGGCGGCACACCCCAGCTCTACATCATGAACGCCGACAAATCGAAGCGCACCTGCCCGGGCGGCGGCAGCGATGTCGCCTGCCGGATCACGTTCGGCAAGGGCCGCTATTCGACGCCCGTCTGGTCGCCGCGCGGCGACCTGATCGCCTTCACCAAGCAGGAAGGCGGCAAGTTCTATATCGGCGTCATCGGCGTCGACGGCAAAGGCGAGCGCCTGCTGACCGAAGCCTATCTTGACGAGGGTCCGGACTGGTCGCCGAACGGCCGCGTGATCGTCTATTTCCGCGAAGCCCGCCCCGGCGCCAGCCCGCAGCTCTTCTCAGTCGACCTGTCCGGCCGCAACGAACGCCGCCTCGTCACTGAGACGGATGCTTCGGATCCCGCCTGGTCTCCGCTGCTGCAATAGCCCTGCATTACGCCGATTTAAGCAGGCCGCGCCCATGCGGCCTGCTAATTCCGCGTTGAACCCACGATTCGGTCGGAATAGGCACGGCACACGGTTGCCGTCCCGATTCAGCTGGATTATGGGATTAGGGTTGTTTTTTGTTCAGGGGTCGGAAATTTTCTTCCTCTAACACGACAGCGCATCGTCCATTCCTTAGGAGCCCCGACACAATGCATACCTTCTTCAAAGTCACTGCTGCTGCCGCGCTTCTGGCCACGGGCGCCTGCGCCTCGCAACCAAAGCCCGTTGAAGACACGACCCCAGTGGTCGAGACCACCACGACGGTTGAAGATAAAGCCGAAGTTGTGAAAACCGATCCGGTCGTCACCTCCTCGATCGCCCCCGGTTCGCTGGAAGACTTCCGCGTCAACGTCGGCGAGCGCGTCTATTTCGACCTCGACCAGTACCGCCTCGACACCGAAGACCAGGACATCCTGAAGCGTCAGGTTGCCTGGCTCGCGTCCTACCCGAGCATCCGCATCCTCGTCGCCGGTAACGCCGACGAGCGCGGCACGCGTGAATACAACCTCGCGCTCGGCGAGCGCCGCGCCAACGCCGTGAAGGAATACCTCGTCAGCCTCGGCGTCAGCGCATCGCGCGTCGACACCGTGTCCTATGGCAAGGAGCGTCCGGTCGCTGCCGGCTCGAACGACCAGTCCTGGGCTCTGAACCGCAACGGCTGGACCCAGATCGTTTCGGGCGTCACCAGCTAAGCTGAACTGCGAAAGCAGGTGGTCCAGAACAGCCGGGCGCCATAATTTGGCCCCGGCTGTTCCTTTTACTCGACCGTTCACTGCCTGTTTGCGTATCGATGTAGGATGTCTGCCATGTTGAAAGCTGCCCTCACCAGTCTCGCCGTCGCCAGCCTTCTCGTCGTGCCCGCCACCTCGCAGACCGTGACGATGCCGGCGCGCGGCGCGCCGATCACCAAGGGGGTCACGACCGGCGACCTTTCTGTCCAGGTCGACCAGGCGCGCCAGTCGGCCGCTGACCTTCTGGTGCAGGTCAATCGCCAGCAGGATGAGATCAGCAAGCTGAGTGGCCGGGTCGAGTCGCTCGAATTCAAGCTCGGCCGGGCGAACGAGGCGAACGAAGAACTTCTCATCGACAATGAAACCCTCGCCCGGGACGCACAGGCCGTGCGCCAGACCCTCGACCGCCAGGCCCGCGCCATCGCCGGCATGCAGGTCATACTCGGCATGGAGCCTGAACCTGGCGCCGAGACCTATTCCGATGCCGATCCGGCCTCGAACGGCCGCGGCGTCGACAGCTCAGGCGCCGCGCCGCTCACGCCCGCCAGCGGCCTGCCCGAAGGCTCGCTGGGTAGCCTTTCCGCCAGCCAACTGCCCGGCGAGTCCGGCGCCCTGTTTGCTGAAGCGAAGGCCCGCCTGATCCGTCTGGATTATGCCGGCGCAGAAGCAGCCTTCCAGGCCTTCATCGATCAGTTCGGCAAGGACAAGCAGGCCGGAGAGGCGCATTTCTGGCTCGGCGAAGCGCTTCACCAGCAGCAGGCCTATGCCGAAAGCGGCGCGGCCTACACCACCATGATCCGGTCCTATCCGGATGACGTGCGCGCGCCGGACGCCCTTGTCCGCCTGGCCCGCGCCATGCGCTTCCTCGGTGAAACGGGGAAGGCCTGCACCGCGCTCGATACGCTGCCGAAGCGATATCCGGACGCCTCGAGGGTCGTGCGCGACCTTGCCGCCGTCGAGCGGACCCGGTCCGGGTGCGCGAACTAGGCCTTCAGGCCCGTTTTGGCGCCGCGCTCGGCGCGGTGCCCGATGACCTGCGCGCCGGCCCTGTCGGTCTCGCCGTCTCGGGCGGCAGCGACTCCCTTGCGCTCCTGCACCTCGCCCATCGCTGGGCCGGCCCGCGCGGCGTCCGGCTCCTTGTCCTGACGGTTGACCACCGGCTGCGCGCCGGCGCCGCTGCCGAAGCCGCCCGTGTCGCAGACCTCGCCGGCAATCTCGGCTATGCCCATCAGACCCTCGCATGGGAAGCCCCTGTCGCCCGGCAGTCGGCCGCGCGCCGCGCCCGCCATGCCCTGCTCGCTGCCGCCCTCAGGGCCGCAGGCGGACGGCTCCTGCTGACCGGCCACACCGCCAGCGACCAGGCCGAGACGTTCCTGATGCGCGCCCGGCAGGGCTCCGGCTGGTACGGCCTTGCCGGCATGCGCGCACTCTCGCTCTCTCCGGTCTGGCCGGAAGGCACCGGTCTCTGGATTGCCCGGCCGCTGCTCGGAGAGGCGCGCGAGGATCTGCGCGCCTGGCTGGAAGGGCAGGGCGGCGGGTGGGCTGAGGATCCCTCGAACAGCAATCTGGTTTTCGAGCGTGTCCGTATCCGCCTTCGCCTTTCGCAAAGCCCGGCCCTGACCCGGCAGGCGCTTGCCTGCCAACGCCATTTCGAGGAACTCCGCCGGCTTGAAGACGCCCTGCTCGCCAACTGGCTCGGGCGGGATGCCCATATCGGCGCCGACGGCACAGTGATCGCCCGTCTCGCAGACTTGCCGGAGGAGCGGGCGGCTCGCGGACTGGGGATCCTCCTGCAATGCGTCGCCGGCCGCGAAACACCGCCCCGGTCAGACGCCCTGATGGACCTGGCAGCCCGCAGCCGCGCTGCGCCCGCCTTTCGCGGTGCCACCCTCGGCGGCGTCAGGCTTCGGCCGTCCCGGAACGGACTGGAGCTCGCTCCCGAGTCCGGCGCCCGCCAGAAGCCGCCCGCGCCGGAGGAATTGGCCGCGCGGGTTAAGGCTTTCCGGCGACTTTTTACAAATTCTGCGCATGATTTCGTCGCAGGCGCAGGAAAGGAGTCGTTTTTGCAGGGGTTGCCACCTATCTTCCCGTCAAACCCCATTTCCATTATGCGAGACCTGCCATGAATGTTCGTAACCTTGCCGTTTGGGGCGCACTTGCCCTTCTGGTGATCGGAATGGCCGTAATGATGGGGGGCAATCCCGAAGTCGCCAGCGCCAAGTCCGTCCGGCTTTCCGAGATCTACACGATGGCCGAACAGGGCAAACTGGCGGATGCCACGCTTGGCGACACCAAGTTGATGGTCACCACAACCGATGGCCAGAAGCTGATCAGCGAGATCCGCCAGCTCGACATGACCACCGAGACGATCCTTCGCGACAACAATGTGCCGTTCAATGTCGAAGCCGATGTCGGCCGCAACAACGTCGCATCCGTGCTCCTGTCCTTGCTGCCGATCGTCCTGATCGTCGCGTTCGTCTTCTTCATGATGCGCCAGATGCAGGGTGGCGGAACGCGCGGCGCCATGAGCTTCGGCAAATCCCGCGCCCGCCTTCTCACCGAGAAGCACGGCCGCGTCACCTTTGATGACGTTGCCGGCGTCGACGAGGCCAAGGAAGAACTGCAGGAGATCGTCGAGTTCCTGCAGGACCCGTCGAAGTTCCAGCGGCTCGGCGGCAAGATCCCGAAAGGCGCCCTGCTCGTCGGCCCGCCGGGCACCGGTAAAACCCTTCTCGCCCGCGCTGTCGCGGGGGAGGCGGGCGTACCCTTCTTCACCATATCCGGTTCGGACTTCGTCGAAATGTTCGTCGGCGTCGGCGCCAGCCGCGTGCGCGACATGTTCGAGCAGGCCAAGCGCTCCGCACCCTGCATCATCTTCATCGACGAGATCGATGCCGTCGGCCGTTCGCGCGGCGCCGGCCTCGGCGGCGGCAATGACGAACGCGAGCAGACGCTGAACCAACTCCTCGTCGAGATGGATGGCTTCGAAGCCAATGAAGGCATCATCATCATGGCCGCTACGAACCGTCCGGACGTGCTTGACCCCGCGCTGCTGCGTCCCGGCCGTTTCGACCGCCAGATCACCGTCGGCAATCCGGACATCATCGGCCGCGAGAAAATCCTGCGCGTCCACATGCGCAACGTCCCGCTGGCGAAAGACGTCGAGACGAAAACCATCGCACGCGGCACGCCCGGTTTCTCCGGCGCTGACCTTGCGAACCTCGTCAACGAGGCTGCCCTCCTCGCCGCCCGCCGCGGTAAGCGCGTGGTCGCGATGGCCGAGTTCGAAGACGCGAAGGACAAGGTCCTGATGGGTCCCGAGCGCCGCTCGATGGTGATGTCCGAGAAAGAAAAGGAACTTACCGCCTGGCACGAAGCCGGCCACGCCATCGTCGCGATGAAAGTCCCGTCCGCCGATCCGGTCCACAAGGCGACGATCATTCCGCGCGGCCGCGCCCTCGGCATGGTCATGCAGCTTCCGGAAGACGACAAGCTCTCGATGTCGAAGGTCGAGATGACCTCGCGCCTCGCGATCATCATGGGCGGCCGCGTCGCCGAAGAACTGAAGTTCGGCCTCGACAACGTCACTGCCGGCGCTGCGTCGGACATCCAGCAAGCCACGCGCCTTGCCCGCGCGATGGTCACCCGCTGGGGCTATTCCGACATCATCGGTCCGGTCGATTATGGCTCTGACCAGGGCGACGTGTTCCTCGGCCAGCAACTGATGCAGTCCTCGCACATCTCGGAAGAGACATCGCGCAAGATCGAGGAAGAAGTCCGCAAGCTGATCGAACAGGGGAAGGTCGATGCGCGCCGCATCATGACCGAAAGCCGCGCTGACTGGGAAGCCGTCGCGCTCGGCCTGCTCGAGTACGAAACCCTGTCGGGCGAAGAGATCGCGAACCTCATCAAAGGCACGCCGCCGAGCCGTCCGGATTCGTCCGAGGACGATGCCGGCCCATCCTCCTCGGTGCCCGTGATCGGCAAGCGCAAACGCCCGCGACTTGACCCCTCGCCGAACCCGGCCTGAAGCAATTCCTGCCTTTCCTTTGAAGCCCGGCCTGTCTAGGTTGGGCTTCATGCTTTTCAGAACCGCAATCGCGCCCGCTTTCGCCCTCCTGATCACCGCGTGCGCGAGCGGGCCGGCGGCGGAGACCCCTTCCGCGTTCGAAGCCGCGTTCGCGCCGCTGTGCGGCAAGTCGTTCGAGGGCCGGATCGTCACCACCGATACGCAGGATGATGACTGGCGCGCCCAGCGAGTCGTCATGCATGTGCGTACGTGCGATCCCCGGTACATCACGGTCCCCCTGCATGTGGGCGAGGACCGCTCGCGCACATGGGTGCTGATGCAGGTCGGCGAGGCCTGGGAACTGCGCCACGACCACCGCCACGAAGACGGCAGCGAAGATGCGCTGACGCAATATGGCGGCTTTGCCGCGACGCCGGCAGATGCGCTGCGCCAGGAATTCCCGGCCGACCAGGCGACGAAGGACCTGTTCGACCGGGAGAATCTCCCGGCCTCGAAACCCAATGTCTGGGCCGTCGAGATTGATCCGTCCTCTAACCTCTTTGCCTATGAGCTGAAACGCCCGCAGCGTTTCCTGCGGGTGGAGTTTGATACGTCCAGAACGGTGGAGCCGCCGCCTGCGCCGTGGGGCTGGCCGCCGCTGGACTGAAGCGCGAAAGTAGCTTCAGCTCACCTTTTCTCGCTTCGCAGCCCACGCTGGTTAGCCTGTTGCAGAGCCGGGCAGCGCGTGATGAAGCGTCCGCGTGAATTGCGGCTCGGGCGGTCGGTGGGCCAGTCGCACTGGCTCAGCTGCATGGACAAAGCCGGGCTCAGCTGGAAGGGGCGTCAAAGATTGTCCGCAAGCTGAAATATAAGCCGCCCGGTTGCGGCGCCGGCAAGCAGCCAGCACTGGTCTCGCAGCGAAAGCTTGAACGGCCTTGCTCAGCCGCTTGAGGCCCCGCGGAAGACGCCGGACCAGTTTCAAGGCTTCAAGTATACCCCTTGCCCGTTCCCAAGGCCGGCTCGGTCCAGAGGGTCTCGATGGCCGAACATCAATGCCTGAAGTGCCTCATCCCCGTGAACACCATCGCCAGCCCTGCCTCATCTGCCGCCGCTATCACTTCGTCGTCGCGGACAGAGCCGCCGGGCTGGATGATGGCGGCGGCGCCGGCTGAGGCGGCTTGCAGCAGACCGTCCGCGAACGGAAAGAAGGCGTCGGAGGCGGCGACGCAGCCGCTTGTGCGGGGCGCGGGCCATCCTGCCGTCTCGGCGGCGTCTTCAGCCTTGCGAGCGGCGATGCGGGCGCTATCGATGCGGCTCATCTGTCCGGCGCCGATGCCGGCGGTGACGCCGTCTTTCGCATAGACGATGGTGTTGGACTTGACGTGCTTGGCGACGCGCCAGGCGAAGAGGAGGTCGGCGAGTTCCTGCTCCGTGGGCGCCCGTTTCGTGACGACTTTCAGGTCAGCGCGCGTGATGCGTCCCGCGTCGCGGTCCTGCAGGAGGAAACCGCCGGCGACGGTCTTGGCAAAGATGCCGGGGGCGGCGGGGTCGGGCAGGCCGCCCGTAATCAGCAGGCGGAGGTTTTTCTTCTTCGCGAAGATCGCTATGGCGGCAGGGCTGGCGCCGGGCGCGATGACGACTTCGGTGAAGATGTCGGTGATCACCTTTGCGGCGGCCTCGTCCAGCGGGCGGTTGAGGGCGACGATGCCGCCGAAGGCCGAGGTGGGATCGCAGGCGAGGGCCCTGGTATAGGCCTCTGTGATGTCCGCCCCCAGAGCAACGCCGCAGGGGTTGGCGTGCTTGATGATGGCGACGGCGGGGGTCTCGCTGCCCAGCTCGCCGATCAGTTCATAGGCGGCGTCGGTGTCGTTGATGTTGTTGTAGGACAGCTCCTTGCCCTGCAACTGGCGCGCGGTGGCGACGCCAGGGCGCGCCTCGCCGGTGACATAGAAGGCGGCGGACTGGTGAGGGTTTTCGCCGTAGCGCAGGGATTGCTGGAGGCGGCCGCCGATGGCCGCCCAGTCCGGCGCGGTCTCGCCGTTCTGTTTCGCGTACCACTGCGAGATGGCGGCGTCATAGGCGGCGGTGCGGGCATAGGTTTTCGCGGCGAGGCGGCGGAGCGTGGCGGGGGAGACTTCGCCCGAGGCGTCCAGTTCGGCGAGGACGGCGTCCACGTCTGACGTGTCGGTGCAGCAGGCGACGAAGGCGGCGTTCTTGGCGGCGGCGCGCAGCATCGCGGGGCCGCCGATGTCGATGTTCTCGATACAGGTTTCGAAGTTCGCGCCGGAGACCACAGTGGCTTCGAACGGGTAGAGGTTGACATAGATCAGGTCGATCGGGGCGATGCCGTGGGTGCGGGCGTCGGCGACATGGGCAGGATTGTCGCGCAGGAAGAGGAGGCCGCCATGGACGGCCGGATGCAGCGTCTTGACGCGGCCGTCCATCATTTCCGGGAAGCCCGTGAGCTCGGCGACATCACTCACGGGGAGGCCGGCGTCTTTCAGAGCTTTCGAGGTGCCGCCGGTGGAGATGAGGTCGGCGCCGTGGCTGCGCAGGCGGGCGGCTTGACCGACGAGGCCGGTCTTGTCGGAGACGGAGATCAGGGCGCGGCGGATCTTGAGGGGTGCGGTCATGCGTGTCTCCGGATGCTCGGGCGGGGCCTAGCATGGGGAGAGTGCGCGTCAAGACTCGCGGACGAAGGCCCAGCGGATGGCGTTGGGGGGCTGGCTGCCGTCGCCGTTGGGGTCGGCAAAACCGGAGAGAACGATCTGCTCGGGCTGCTCGACGATGCCGCGCGCGAGGTAAACGGTCTTCTCGAGGCGGGCGCCCTCGTGGCTGGTGCGGAAGCGCCAGACGGTGCCGCTGTCGCAGAACAGGCGGATCGCGTCCTTGCCCATCATCGCGGTGACGGTGGGGTGGAGGTGGAAGCGGATCTCGAAGGGGATGAACTTCTTCTCGTCATTGAAGGCCTGAGCGACGGGGCGGACCAGGGAGTCCTCGCCGGTCAGACGGTCGCCCTCGCCGGAGATGAAGATGCGGCGGCGGTGCAGCAGGCCGTAGGCGGCCTTGTAGCCGGCATGCTGGGCGTCGAGCCAGATCTCGGCGGCCTCCTCGAGGCGTTTGGCGGCGATGCCTTCCGGGCCGATCAGGGCACGCAGGCGCGTCTCGTCATTGACAATGAAGCTGGCCGAGTCGCGCCCGCCGAGGATGAGGGTGGAATGGGCAGAGGTGCGGCGGACGGCGGCCTGCCAGTCGACGTTGACCTCGGCGGAGTAGCCGCAGGAGGAGACGATGCGGGCGGGGCCGTCGGAGAGTTCGAAGCTGAGAGCACCGGCGCGGGCATGGTCGCCGAACGGGCGGGGCGGAGCCTCGCCGCAATCGAGCACGAGGTGCAGGCCGCCTTTCTCTACCTTCTGAAAGCCGGATTTCGGCGCGAACATGAACTTGCGGGGCGGGGCGGGCAGGCGCGCGAGCACGGCGTTGACGACTTCCGCGCGGGATTCGTCGCCGTCATGGAAGGTGTTGAGGGCGCCGTCGCCGGTCTGGAAGAAGGCGAGCATGGCGCCCATGCGGGGGATCCACTTGTCCAGCCAGTCCGGCACCGGGCGTCCTGCAAGCTCGAGGGCGAGCGCAAGGGTCTGCAGGTGGATCAGGGACGAGAGGATGTGCGCCGGGCTGCGGGTGACGTGGCCGCCATCGGGCAGGATCTGAGCGGTGCATTCGGACTCCAGCCGGTCGAGCGCATCACCAAGGCCGGAGCCGGCGCGCAGGCAGAGCGCGTTGGCAACGAGTACGACCGCGCCGAGCCAGCGCGATTTCGGATCGTGCACCGAGCCTATGGTTTCGTGGATATAGCGCAGCTGGCGGGCGAGGGCGCCGATCCGCGCGCTGCGCGCCTCGGCGGTGCCGGCTTCCAGCAGGGCAGGGCCGCAGCGCAGCCAGTTCCAGCAGCGGCTGGCGGTCGGCTCAGGGCGCCAGGCGAAGCCGTGGAATTTGCCGAAACGTGAAACCCAGTCATCGGTCAGGGTAACCGCGCAGGCTTGTCCGGCCTCGCCGTGCGCCATCAGGTCCGGGACCCAGTCGAAACGGTGGACGCGGTCGGCGAAATGGCGCGAGGGCATTTCACTGGCCCAGGGCGCCTGGCCGCCTTCGAGCGCAATGCGCTGCTGGCCGATCCGCCAGATGCCGGCCACCAGGGCTTCACCCCGCCGGTCGTCCGGGGGCGACAGGTTTTCGAGATGCAGGCTGAGGGCGTCCGGGCCATGGCCAGTGAGTTTCAGCTTCTGCAGCGTGGAGACCTTGGCGTCTTCGCCCGCAACCCCGCGGAAGCGGCGCCAGAGTGCAGCGTCATCGCTGCTTGTCCGGGTCCGGTCGGCCGGGAAATCTTCGCTGCTGTCTGACAGGTCCTTGCCGTCCAAGATGGGTGTCCGTTCAAACCCGGACTTTGGGGCGAAGCGCCCGGATATTCTCTGCATAGGCGGCCGGGCCACCCTGGAAGACGGCAGAGCCCGCGACGATGGCCGTGACGCCGGCGGAGATGGCCCTGGGCGCGGTTTCCGCGTTCAGGCCGCCGTCGATCTCGAGAATGATCTCGCGGCCTGTCAGGTCGATCATGCGGCGCAGCTGTTCGACCTTCTTCAGCTGGCTGGTGATGAAGCTCTGGCCACCAAAACCGGGGTTCACGGACATCACAAGGACAAGGTCTATGTCATCGATGACCGGCTCGATCACGCTGGCCGGTGTGCCGGGGTTGAGCGCAACGCCCGGACGCATCCCTGCTGCACGGATGGCCTGCAGCGTCCGGTGCAGGTGCGGGCCGGCCTCGGGATGTACGGTGAGGATGTCGGCGCCGGCTTTGGCGAAGGCGGCAATGAAGGGATCCACCGGCGCGATCATCAGATGCACGTCGAACGGCTTGCGTGTGTGCGGGCGAAGCTTCTCGATGATGGGCGGGCCGAAGGTCAGGTTCGGGACGAAATGGCCATCCATCACATCGACATGGATCATGTCGGCGCCAGCCGCATCGATGGCGCGGATTTCCTCGCCGAGCTTGGCGAAGTCAGCCGACAGGATGGAGGGGGAAATCAGGACGGGCGACATGACCAATCCCTAAAAGGGAACAGCCGGCCGCACAAGGCAGCCGGCTGTCGGCTTCTTCAGGGTCCCGCGAGTTTACCGCGGGATCAGTTTCCAGCCATCCGCGCCGGCAATGGCGCTGACCGGGGTGCCCGGCTGGATGTACAGGTCTGCGCCCTGGATGATCTCTTTCACTTCGCCGTTGTCGAAGCGAACGATGTAAGCGTAGCCGCGCTGGGTGCCGACAGCCTTGCCGGCTGCGTTACCGGCGATGCCGCCGACCACTGCGCCGCCGATGGCGCCGGCTGTCTGGGCCTTGTCGCCGCCGCCAAGCTCGGAGCCGGCGAGGCCGCCGAGCACGGCGCCGGTGGCGGTGCCGATCAGCGAGCGGTCAGGCTTGATGGTGACTTCGCGCGCCGAGGTGACGACGCCGGTATAGACGGTGGAAGCCTGGCCAACCGAGCGGGTGCTCGCGGTGCCCGTGCCGTAGGAGTTTGCACAACCGGAAACCACCAGTGTGAGGGCAGCCAGAGCGCCAGCAATCGCTTTACGCGTGGCCGATTGAGCAGAAAGCTGCATCATCATCGAGTTTTGTCCTTTCGCATTGCATACCTGCGATGGCGCCATACAGCCGCCCACCGCCTGAATAGGAGATGAACTTTCGTATGGAATTGCGTTCACTTTGAGGCTTTGGCCAGCCGGGCAATGTAGAAGGCATCACAGTCGCGCGACGGGCCGGGCAGGGTCAGCACGTCGCCGTCCGGGGTGACGCACGCCTCGAAACCCGGGCATTCGGCGGCCGAAACCGGCAGGCGCACGAGGTCCCCGCCGGTCAGCGCAGCCTCCACCACATCCCGGCCTTCGGCGGCGATCGGCGAGCAGACACAATAGACGAGCGTGCCGCCCGGGGCGAGCATGCGGGTGGCTGCCGCAAGCAGGCGCGCCTGCACGGCCGGAAAGCGGGCGACGTCTGCGTCGGTCTTGATCCAGGCGCCTTCGGGATGCCGGCGCAATGTGCCGAGAGCGGAGCAGGGGGCGTCCAGGAGGATCCTGTCAAACGGCGCGTCCGGGGTCCAGGTCTCGCCATCGGCCACGATGACTTCGGCGGCGAGACCGGTGCGGGCGAGGTTCTCGTGCAGGCGTTCGAGGCGCGGCGCCGAGCGGTCGAGCGCGGTGACGGCCGCGCCGGTGGCAGCGAGTTGCAGCGTCTTGCCGCCCGGGGCGGCGCAGAGGTCCAGCACACGTTCGCCCGGTTTCGCGGCGAGAAGCCTGGCGGGCAGGGCGGCGGCCTGGTCCTGCACCCACCAGTGGCCCTCAGCGAAGCCCGGCAACCCTTCAATGGCCCCGCCGGGCGCCTCGACCGAGCCGGAGGTGAGGAGCGGGCCGCCGATGAGGGCCGCGAGCGCGGCGGGATTGCGCGCCGCAGTGAGGTGGAGGGCCGGCTCGGCGCGCTGGGCGTTCGCGAGCGCGCGGGCGCCGTCCGTGCCCAGACTATCGGTCAGCCGGGCGCGCAGCCAGGCGGGCCAGATGTTTTCGGCGGGAAGGGTCTCGCCCGGCGGGGCGGCTTCGGAAACGCGCCGCAGCGCGGCGTTGAGGAAGCTGCCGCCGGATCGGGCCCCCTTGGTCAGGCGCGCGGCGTCCACCGTCGCATTCACGGCAGCGTGCGGGGCGACATCGAGGAACCAGACCTGCGCGGCGCCAGCACGGATCAGCGCGCGGATCTCGACGCCGGTGGAAGACAGTGGCCGCGACAGGAACGGCTGTACGGTCTCGTCGATCCAGCCGAGATGGCGCAGCGCGGAGGAGGCGATGGCGCGGGCAAAGCCCCGGTCCGAGCCTTCGAGCTCGCCGTAGGTTTCAGACAGCTCCATCGCTTCGTCCAGTGTGCGGCGCTTGTCGAGCGTAAGATGCAGGAGTTGCGCGGCGGCGAGCCGGGATTCGGCGCCGGTCACGAGGGTTGGCCTGAATGGATCAGCCCCATGGGCCTGCCGTGCGGCGGGGCGCCATGTCCGGTCCGCGCGTAGAGGTTACGCCCATTTCGCCGGCCAGACGGCGCAGGGCCTCGACCCGGCTGGCAGTCGATGGGTGGGTCGAGAAGAAATTGTCAGGCCCGCGCCCGTTCAGCGGGTTCGAGATATACATGTGGGCCATCGCGGGCGATCGCTCTGCATACGGATTGATCTGGGCACGGGCGCCGCGCTCGATCTTTTCCAGCGCCGAGGCCAGCCAGAGCGGGTTGCCGCAGATTTCTGCCCCGCGCGCATCGGCGACGTATTCGCGCGAGCGGCTGATCGCCATCTGCACGAGGCCAGCGGCGAGCGGCGCGAGAATCATGATGGCGATGCCGAGGATGGGGTTCGGGCGGCCCTCGGAATCGCGGGGGCCGAAGAACATCGCGAAGTTCGCAAGCATGCCGATGGCGCCGGCGAGCGTGGCGGTGACGGTCATCGTCAGCGTGTCGCGGTTCTGCACATGGGCGAGTTCGTGCGCCATGACCCCGGCGACTTCCTCGCGCGTCAGCACGCTGAGCAGGCCGGTGGTGGCGGCCACCGCAGCATTGTTGGGATCGCGTCCCGTGGCGAACGCGTTCGGCTGGGGCGTGTCGATGATGTAGACTTTCGGCTCGGGCAGGCCGGCCCGCTCGGCAAGGCGGGCGACATCCTGGCGGAACGCCCGCAGCATCGGGTTGGCCGTATCCAGCGGCACTTCCTGGGCGCCCTGCATTTTCAGGACGATCTTGTCAGAGTTCCACCAGGCGAAAACGTTCATGCCCGCCGCAACGGTGAACGCGATCAGCATTCCGGTTGCGCCTCCGATGAGGTAGCCGATGCCCACGAAAAGGGCGGTCAGCACGGCCAGAAGGGTAAAGGTTTTTGCGGTGCCCATGGGCGCTGGGTCTCTCCAATCGGTTGCGGCGTTGTAGAATGCAGGGCGGACAATGCCTCCGCCTCAGCCTATATGGGAAACACTAAACGGAACGGGAAGAGTTGGATGGGCGAGAATGAAGCTGTGATCTCCGCCGAAGAAGCCGCGCGCCGCGCGGCCTTGCCGGAGGCCGCCCGCCGGGCGCTGGAAGAGGCGGACGCGCGCAAGAAAGCCGACGCGGCGCTGCCCAGGAATGAGAGCGGCGGGCCGAAAGGCGTGGAGCCGACACGCTACGGCGACTGGGAGCGCAAGGGGATTACCTACGATTTTTGAGGGGCCTCAGATCGCCTTGTGTTCGATCAGACTCCTGGCGCCGTAGATGATGGCCTCTTCTGCCGTGCGGGGGTTCCAGCCGAGAATACGTCTGGCTTTCTCGTTGGAAACCAGGCGTTCCCGGTTCAGTTCCGGAATCACCTGTTTCATGACCGGATTGAAATTCGACACGAGCTTCAGCACCCAATTGGGGATTTCGCCTTTCGGCAATCGCTTCTCGTAGGCCGGAGGTATCTGGCCGCGCAGGGTGTCTGCAATGTCCGAGAACCACATGAACTTGTCGCAGACGAGGAAACGCTCGCCGGCGGCGGCGGGGTTGGTCATGGCGAGCACATGTGCGGCGGCGACATCGCGCACATCGACAATGCCGAAGCCGACACGGGGCGTCCCGGGCAGCTTGCCTGAGAGCAGCTGCGTGAGGATCTCGACCGAGGCGGAGAAGTCCCCGCTCATCACCGGGCCGAGCACGGCGGAGGGATTGATGGTGGTGAGCTCCAGGCCCTTGCCTTCGCCGCCCACATAGTCCCAGGCGGCCCGCTCGGCGATGGTCTTGGAGCGGGTATAGCCGGTGTTGTCGGCGAGGTTGCCGGAGTTCGACCAGTGTTCCTCGGTCAGCAGTTGCGGGCGCGCATCGCCCCAGCCATAGGCGACGGCGGCCATCGAGGAGGTCATCACGACGCGCTTCACGCCGGCGGCCCTGGCCGCCTTCAGGACGCGCAGGGCGCCGTCCCGGGCCGGCGTGATCAGCTCGTCATGGTCGTTCGGCAGGTTTGGCGGGAAGGGGGAGGCGATGTGCTGGACATAGTCCATGCCCTGCGCCGCTTCGGTCCAGCCCGCGTCACTGGAGAGATCGGCGGCTCGGATGTCGATCCGGATCGGCTTGCCGGCATAAGCGCTGAGCGTCCTGTTGAGGGCATTGGCCTTGGAGGCGGAACGCGCCGTTCCGGTGAGCTCATGGCCCGCTTCGACGAGCTGGTGAATGACATGCCCGGCAATGAAGCCGGTCGCGCCCGTGACAAGAACCTTGGCCATCCTGCTCTCCCATGAATGGGTGAAGACTAAACGATCTGTTTGATGTTCACAAGTAGATTCAGTCTCGCCTGCCTCCGGTCTTCCCCGCGACGGCGGGGATCAGCGGATCTTGAGGCCGGGAGACTCAAAACGGCTTTGGCGGCTCGACGGGCTGCTTCTGGTTCCGAACGTGTTCGCGCCAGGTGATGTAGAGGGTGGACACCACGATGATGCCGGCGCCGGCCCAGACGAAGGGGCCGGGTAGGGCGCGGATCATCACCCAGTCGGCGGTCGCACCCATCGGCAGGCGCAGGTAGTCCATCGGCGAGAGGAACGAGGCGTCTCCCACTGACATGCCCTTGATGAAGCAGAACTGCGCGACGACGCCGAAGAAGGCCATTGACAGGATCAGGCCCCATTCGGCGAGGCTGGGCGAGGCCCAGACGGCGAGGGCGGCGGGCAGGATGAAGATCGAGGAGAGGAGGTTGGCCCAGATCAGCAGGGCGAGCGGCGAATGCACGCCGGTCAGCGATTTCACCAGCACGATGGTGAAGGCGAAGCAAAGCGAGGAGAGGATCGCGAACAGGCTGGCGATGTTGAAATGCGTGCCGCCATCGCTGCCGAGAAGGGCCGGCACCAGGGTCATCACCAGCACGCCGACGAAGCCCGCGAACACGGCGCTGGTGCGGTGCACGCCGACCTTCTCGTGCAGCAGGAGGACGGCGAGCAGGGTGACGAACAGGGGCCGCGTGAAGCTGAGGGCATTGAACTCGGCGAGCGGCAGGCCGAATACCGGCCAGATGGCGATGAGGCCGAAGACGAAGCCCGCCGAGCCGATCAGGCTGCGCGTCACCAGCGCGCCGAAGCGGGCGGTGTGCAGCCTGACCTTCAGGAAATAGATGAGCGGCGCGGCCAAGAGAAAGGCAAAGGAGCTGCGCCAGAAGGCGAGGAAGACCGGGTGGATGTCGGCCGTGATTTCCTTGGCGAGAGCGAGATGCAGCGTATAACCTGCGCCGGAGATGATCATCCACAGCGCGCCCTGGAGATTGCCGGACAGGGGGCGGCGCTTTAGGGAAGGGCCTTGCCAGGATTTGCGGTCACTGCTCATGCCGGACTTTTCACCCGAAGACATCGACGAGATCGACCGGCTCTGGCGCAGCCAGGCCTGGGATCACATGTGGACCGGATGGGCGGCGGCGGGAGAGCGGCCCGGGACCGTATGGATATTCCGCACACTGACGCATTGGCGGCGCTTTCCACTGACACGGACCGCTTCAGGCTACGCCCTCAGCGACGACCGGGGCAACCTCTTTCGGGAAGCTGCGACACCGGAAGACCTGCTGAGGGCTGTTGAAGCGGTGCCGCAACTGCCCGCCACCCCGCTTCAGGACTGAACCGCCGCCTGCGCAAGGCGAAGCTGCTCGGCCTGTTCCGGCGTGATGCCGAGGGCGTCGAGCACGGGGCTGCTCGCCGTCTCGTCCCAGCTGTGGCGGGGGCCGACGGTGATTCCGCCATCGACGAGGAACTCACCGCCGGTGATGAAGCCTGCGGCGTCCGAGGCGAGGAAAGCGGCCATCTCGGCGATGTCGGTGCCCTTGCCGGTGCGGCCTGCGGGCTGGATGCGTCCGCCGCCCTGCGCCAGCATCTCGGCCATCTGGTCGGCCTGCTCGCGGGGCAGCCCGAGCGAGGCGCCGAAGATCGATGTGGCGATGAAGCCCGGCAGGATCGCGTTGACGCGGATCTTGTATTTCGAAAGTTCGGCGGCGGCGAGTTTCGAGAAGTGCGCGACGCCCTTCTTGGCAACCGAATAGGTGATCGGCGCGTAGCCTGCCGAGACCGCGCTGATCGAGGACGTGTTGATGATCGATCCACCCTTCGCCTTCATGTGCGGGATGGCGAACTTGGTGCCGGCGAAGACCTGCTTGAGCAGCAGGTTCATGGTCTGGTCGTAGCCGTCGAGATCAAGTTCCTCGACCGTGGTCGGCGTGCCGCCATGGCCGGCATTGTTCCAGACGATGTCGAGCGAGCCGAACGCTTTCGGGGCTTCGGCCATGATTGCCTCAAGCTGCGCGAGATCGGTCACGTCGCAATGGACGAAGCGCAGCCTGTCCTTGCCGAAGCGCGTCTCTAGGGCGCGGCCCTTTTCGTCCTGGATATCGCCCGCGATGACGTTTGCGCCCGCGGCGATGAAAACCTCGACGCCGGCGAGACCGATGCCGCTTGCTGCGCCAGTAATGATGGCTACCTTGCCCTTGAGATCTGCCATGGTTCTTCCTGCCGTTTTGCGGAGCATGCGGCGCCCTTCCGCAAGGGGCGTCAAGGGCCTGCATTCCCCTCTGCGCTCTTTACCGAAGAGGGGAGAGCGTCACTTCTTCTTCAGCCCGAACCTTGAGATGAAGATGTTGTCCAGCATACGCTTTGGCAGGCAGGTGGGGATCGTGAAGTTGATCAGTTTCTGCGGCACCGGGGCATAGCGCGCCTTCGGCTTGCGGGCGGAGAGGGCGGTCTCGATCACCGCGGCGATCTGTTCCGGCGGCAGGCCGGTGCGTCCGCCCTTGAACATCGCCTGTTCGAATGTTTTCAGGGACGGGCCCCAGTCGCTGGCGGCGTAAGGGCCATCCGCATTGTCCTTCTCGGCCTTCTCCCAGATCGGCGTGCGGACAGAGCCCGGGCCGACGGCGATGGCGTCGATGCCGTAGATCGAAAGCTCGCGGCGCAGCGTGTCGGTCATCGCTTCATTGGCGTGCTTGGTGGCGGTGTAGGCGCCGAGGAAAGGCGAAGCGATACGCCCGCCGACAGAGGTGATGGTGACAATGCGGCCCGGCGGGCCCTCACGGGCAGGATCGGAGCCGAGCAGGGGCAGGCAGGCCTGCGTGACGCGCAGCATGCCGAACACGTTGACGGCAAAATGGGCTTCGAATTCCTTCAGCGGCTGCAGTGCCAGCGGGCCCATCCTGGCAATGCCGGCGTTGTTGACGAGGCCGGCAAGGCGCCGGTTGCCGAGCGCCGCAGCGATGACCGGGACGGCGGCCTCGACCTGCTCCGGCTTTGCCACGTCCAGCCGGATCGGCCTGAGGTCACCTGCAGAGCCGTCCTTGAGGTTGATACTATCCGATTCTGTGCGCACGCCGGCGAACACGGTCCAGCCCTGAGCGCTGAGATGGCGGGCGCCAGCATAGCCGATCCCGGTGGAGGCGCCGGTGATGAGCACGGTGCGCGCGAAAGCAGGGGCGGTGAGATCGGTCATGGTCCCCTATACGCAAAAGATCGCTGTCAGTTTTCAGTTTTTTTCCCGCCGCCCTCGATCACGGTGAGGTGGGGCTTGGCCTTGCGCAGGGCGGTTACATTGCCGGCGCCCGAAAGGCCCACAACAGGGACCAGCGCCGGGCGGGATTTTGGCGGGGCAGTGGGGACGGCCAGCGGCGGCGGCATTTCAACCTCTGCCCTGTGCGCAGGCGGCTGGACCGGGCGCTTCTGGCCCATCGGCTTCTTTGCCTTGAAGCCCCGGGTCTCCTTGCCGCGTGCCTTCCTGTCGATCTGCTTGAGCTTGAGTTGTTGCATGCCCGACAGGGCTTCGCCATCGGCCCCCTTCACCGGGTCGGAAAAGGCCGAGCCATACTTTTCGATCCGCCCTTCGACTTCTTCAAGGAAGGCGGCTTCCCAATCGGTCAGCGGCGGCCCGAGGCCCTGCGCGGCAAGCTCAGCCGCCCGGCGCAGCTTTCGCAGCGCGGCGCGTTTCTTGCGCTCATCGACCTCCCTGGGCATGGCGTCACCTAAGGCGAATTTGCGCCGTCAGGCAATCTCAGGCTTCGCCAAGGGCGATCAGGTAGGTTTCGAGGATCATTTCCTGCTCGTCGCGCTCGGCTTTCTCGATCTTCCGCAGGCGGATCACCTGGCGCAGGGCCCTGGTGTCGAAGCCGATGGCCTTGGCCTCGCCGTACACTTCCTTGATCTGCTCGGCGACCTCCTTCTTTTCCTCTTCCAGACGCTCGATCTTGGCGACCGTCTGGCGGAGTTTTTCCCGGGTGGTTTCGTCGATCCTGGTGATCTCGGCATTGTCGGCCATGGCGGGTCCTTTCCGGGGGCGTTTCGGGCGAAGGCGAGGCTCTTAGCGGGTCTCTGCCGGGAGCGCCAGACGCAGGATGGTCCAGGGCGCCGGCAGGCGCTACCCTGTGGGCGGATTATTGTGGGATATGCCATGCAGGACAGGATTGTCAGCTACTGGTGCCTGCCCTGTGCTGCAGATTCCGGGAGGTTTTCAGCTGTGATCGCAGCGCTGGCCGAAGCCCCGGCCGCGCCCCCTTTCCACCCTCACCTGACCCTTGGCAGCCTTGAGGCGGCCGCGGACATGTCCGGTAGCTCCGCAAGCCTCTCCGGCCTGTTGCTTGAGCCGTCCGGAATCGGCGGCACAGAAGCGTTCACGACGTCCTTGTTCGTGCGTTTTGCAGCAACACGAGATTCGCCGGGGGCACGCGAAATGCCGGCCCGGATGCCGGGGAGCCTTGCCGGGCGCGCCTTCGATCCGTATGTCAGCCTTTGCTATGGCCGCCCGCCCGCCGGGAGCAGCGGGAGGACGGATGTGCAGGCCCTGCTGCACCGGCCGGTGCAGTTCGACCGGCTGGCGGCGGTCAGTGTCACGGTGCCGGTAGCAACGCATGAGCAGGTCGCGGCCTGGCAGATAATCCAGACCTGGCAGCTCGGCCCTAATCGCTGAGGCTGGTGAGACGCCGGATGGCGTCCGCGACGGCGCCGCCTTCGCCGTGGTGCGGCATGTGGCCTTCATGCGGCAGCGCGACGAGCTCCACGGCGACCTGTTTCTTCAATTCGCCGACATGCAGCTTCGGCGACAGCACCGTATCCTGACTGCCGGAGAACACGATGATCGGCACCTTGAGTTCGCGATAGCGCGCCGACTGGGCGCGGAGTTCTTCCTGCAGGAATTTCACGTCGCGCGCATTGGCGCGGAAGTTTGCGGGACGAAACAGCAGTCCGATCGCGGAATTCTCGAAATAGCCGTCAGGGGCCGGCGCCGGACGGAAAACGCTGCCGATGCCGCTGCGCACCTGGATCGGCCCGACGAGCGGCAGGAGCTGGCTGAAGACGTTGCCCAGCACGGGCGGCGCGGCAAGGTTGTTGTACCAGGTAGTGCCGCCATCGCCCCAGTCGTGGGTGACTGGTGCGAGCAGCACGAGGCCTGACACAAGCTCCGGCCGGTCCAGGGCAAGGCGCAGCGCCACCGCGCCGCCGAAAGAGTGACCGACAACAACCACCTTCTCGCCGGGCGCCAGTGCGTCCAGCACGCCGGCCATCTGGCGTGCCTGGAGTCCCAGCTGCTCGGCCCCGTCGAAGCGTTCGGAATAGCCATGGCCCGGACGGTCGGCCATCAGAATGCGCATGTCGCCGACCAGGCGCGGCGCGAGTGTCCAGGTGAACTCGCGCGCGTTGGCGCTGGCGCCGTGGATCATCAGCACGGCCGGGCCGGTGCTGCCCTGTTGCAGCACATGCACGTCGCGGCCCTCGACCGGGACCAGCGTGCCGTTGGCGGGATAGGCCTGCTCGACGCGCGAGGTATAGGCCATGCTGGTAACGCACGCGCCGAGCCCGAGCGCGGAAACTGTCGCCGCAATCACTGTCAGCATGCGTTTCAAAGCTCCTGGCCCTCGGTCTGTTTGGCGAGCCGGTCAGCGGCAAACCGGGCCTGCGGCATCAGCGGATAGATGGCAAGGGCTTCGCGGTAGCTGCTCAGGGCTTCGGTCTCGCCGCCGAGGCTTTCCAGCATCACCCCCATGCCAAGCCAGGCACCGAAATGGCGCGGCTCGAGCTTCAGGCATTCGTTGAGATCGCGGAAGGCTTCCGGGTAATTCTCGGACTGCAGGAATAGTCCGGCGCGGCTGTGCCAGGCTTCCGGATAGGACGGCTCCAGGAGGAGCACCCGATCAAGCAGTTCATGCGCGGTTTGGGTATCGCCGTCTTCAGCCGCCGTCATCGCGCGCTGCATCAGGAGATCGACGGTGGCCGAGCCGGATTCGAGCCAGGTGGCCCAGATGTCGGCGGCAAAATCGGCCGCCTCGGCCTCTTCGGTCGCGGCCTTGAGCCGGGCGAACATCTCCTCGGTCGGCGCCGCATCGGCGGCCGGCGCGAGCCAGATCAGGGCGGCCAGGAAAAGACGCTTCAGCATGCCGGGCAATATGGCGCGGCGGCTGCGCCCCGGCAACCGGTGCGCTCAGGGCCTATAGCAGCCCTTCAAGGATCAATGCCCGCTCAAGCCCGCCAGCGCCCCGGAACAGGTGGGTGCGGAACCCGAGGGCGTCGGCGGTGGCGACATTCTTCGGCAAGTCGTCGATGAACAGCACCTCGTCAGGGGAGGGGCCGCCCATCTGGGCGAGGGTGTAATGGAAGATCCTCGGGTCCGGCTTCACGAGCTTCACTTCCCCGGAGACGACCACCTTGCCGAACCGCGAGAGCACCGGGAAGGCGGCGCGCACTTCGGGCCAGACTTCGGCCGGCATGTTGGACAACGCGTACAGGGCCCGCCCGCTGCCCGCGAGATTCTCGACCAGCCGCGCGCTGCCCGCAATGCAGCCGCCGAACATCTCCATCCAGCGGCCTTTCCAGGCGCGGATCTGGCTTTCATATTGTGGAAATCTGGCGATCAGCTCGGCAGCATTTTCGTCGAAGCTGACACCGGCGTCATGGCGCGTATGCCAGTTCATGGTGCAGACGGTCGACAGGAAGTGCTCGCACTCGGCGCTGTCACTGAAAATCTGGCTATAGAGGCGCGCCGGTGACCAGTCGAGGATCACCCCACCAAGGTCGAACAGAGCGATACTGGCTGCCATTCTGGCGCCTCAATGCCTGTTCATCAAAGGCTCAGCCTTGCTTTGCTTTGAAGCGGGGATCGGTCTTGTTGATGACATACACCCGGCCTTTACGGCGCACGATCTTGCAGTCGCGGTGACGCGACTTCAGCGATTTGAGGGACGAACGGACTTTCATGGGTCTGGCCTGGTACGGTTAGGAATTGGGAAAGCGGAGCGCGTAATGAATCCGGATAGACGAGTCAAGGACGAGCGCTGCAGCTTGCAGCCTGAAAAAGGGATTGCCGTCATGGTTTTTGCAGCTTGGGCCCGGTCCAAATGGATGCTTACCGCCGCTGTTTGCGGTTTCGTGGCCTCCTGCGCCAACGGCCCTCCGGCGTCGCCCTCGCCCAAGCCGGTGGCCGAACAGCCGGCCGCGCCCGAAACCGGGCCGGTCCGCTATGCGACATCCGGGCATGCCGCGATGGATGCCTGGCGCGATGATTTCTCCGCCCGCGCGATCGGGGCAGGGCATGACCGCGCGCTGGTGAAATCCCTGCTGGAGGGCATCCGGCCGCTCCCGCTCTGGCTCGGCACCAGAATCCAGGCGGCCACCGCCCCCAGCGCGCAGGCCGAGTTTGCCAAGCCGATCTGGGACTACCTCAAGGTGCCGATGGGCGCGACGCGGATCTCGACCGGGCAGACCAAGCTCGCCGCCCTCAGCCCGGCGCTCAGCGCCATCGAGGCGCGCTACGGCGTCGACCGGCAGGTGCTGCTGGCGATCTGGGGCATGGAGACCAGCTATGGCGGGTTCATGGGCAATGATGACGCCGCCAACGCGCTCGCCAACATGGCGGTCGAGGGCCGCCGCCGGAAGTTTGCGGAGGACGAGATTTACGCGCTGATGACCATAGTTGAACGCGGCTATGCGCGGCGCGACGAGCTTGGCGCCGGCTGGGCGGGCGCGATGGGCCACACGCAGTTCATGCCGTCCACCTATATTGCCCATGCCGAAGATTTTGACGGCGATGGAAAGCGCGACGTGTGGAAAAGCGAAGCGGACGCGCTGGCCTCGGCGGCAAACTACCTGGCGCGCTCCGGCTATGTGAAAGGCCAGCCCTGGGGGCTTGAAGTGCGCCTGCCGGCGGATTTCGACTACAGCCTCGCGGACAGCAGCGAGCGCCGGATGGAGGCCTGGGTTGGCGCGGGCCTGACGCCGATCACGGGCACCGCGTTCGAGACCGGCGGCGCCGAGTTCGGCGAGCTCTGGGTGCCGGCCGGCCATGAAGGGCCGAAATACCTGCTGTTCAAGAACTTCAACGTGTTCAAGACCTATAACCGAGCCGATTCCTATGCCTTCGCCGTCGGCGTCTCGGGCGATGCGATCATGGGCAAGGTCGGCCCGCTGACACCCTGGCCGCTGCACCTGATGCCGCCGACAGTCAACGAGCTGCGCGACATGCAGCAGGCGCTGAACGACCGGGGCTTCGATGCCGGCGTCGTCGACGGCATCGCGGGCCGGCGCACCAAACTCGCCGTGCAGGCCTTCCAGAAGACCCAAGGCCAGATCGCCGACGGCTATCCGACCAAGGCGCTGCTGGTGATGCTGCAGGCTTCCGCGGTGGGCACGGCGGGGGCCGGAGCGAACTAGGAGCGAGGTTCGAGAAGCGCAGCCGGAAGTCTTCCGGCAGAGGCCTGCCGGACGCAGTCCTCAGGCCGGTTCAAGTTCGAAGCTGAGCCCGGCATGGGCCTTCAGGCGCATGATCAGTTTATCGCCCATGAGCGTCGCCGGCGTCCAGAATCCGCCTCCGGTGCTTTTCGGCACATCCCTGGCAAGACAGGCCGCGGCCTGCGCCAGCATCTTTGCCGTGGACCCATAACCTGGGTCGCGGTCGCCCGTTACCCGGCATCTGATCTTTTCGCCGCCCGGTGTCGTTCCGAGGAACACCAGGTCATATTCGCCTTCGAGCTGCTGTTGTTCACTCGGCCCCTCTCCCGGCTTGGGGAGGACATGGTTTTCGAGGAGCCACCGCGTGGGCGGGAAAGCGAGGCCGAGCATCCCGCCCGCCATGCCCCAGCTGATCGCTCTCGCCGCGCGTTTTCCGCGCGCGCCGGTACCGGAAACCATCGCTTCTTCGTACAGAAAGCCGGTGCCATAGCTGTTGTTGCTCAGCGCATTGGAACGATGCACGATCCGTGCGTTGATGGCCGCCATGATAAAGGGCGCGATCCAGCTCCTGTATTCTTCATCATATGCCATCTTCACATCGTGCTGGCGGGCCGAGAAACCATGGCCGGGCGGGCACAGGCTATAGGGGTCTTTCAATTGGCGGCGCAGCTCGGCATCGCCCGATGCCTCCTTGACCATGTTGATCATGCTCGCAATCGTCCCGCCGGAGGCTCCGCCCTTGATCTTCGCGACCCGCATGTTGATCCGGCTGCACGTCTGGCCGAACCTTTTCGCTGCCCGCTGCTGAAGAAAATGGACGCCCAGATCCGAAGGAATGGAGTCAAACCCGCAACAATGCACGATCCACGCGCCGCTCTCCCGGGCAGCGTGCTCGTGGCGCTCCTGCATCTTGCGGATCCATTGCGGCTCGCCCGTGAGGTCGCAGTAATGGGTTCCGGACGCCGCGCAGACCTTGACCAGCGTGTCGCCATACAGCGCGTAGGGCCCCACGGTGGAAACGATGACTTTGGTCCGGGCGCACATAGCCTGCAGGGCCGCTTCATCACTGGCATCGGCGACAAGCATCTCGATGCCTGACAGGCCGATGTCCTTGCTGAGCTTCTCCAGTTTGCCTTGCGAGCGCCCGGCGATGGCCCATCTAATCGATCCATCCCCGAACTGCTCGTGCATGTAGCGGGTCATGATCTGCCCCACGAAGCTGGTGGCTCCGTAAACAATGATGTCGAAGGTCTGATCTGTCATTCAGGTCTCTTGAAGGCGTTGGGTGAGCGATCGGTGGCCCGGGCAGCCCCCGCTCAAGGAGGGGCGCCGGGCTTCAGCGGCGCACTATTGACCGGCCATTGTTTGAAGGCAAACGAGCAGGCTGGTCCGACCTGAACGGTTCGCCCGGCAGCCGGGCCTGGTAGCTGCAGGAACCGCGGATGGGCCGCCGCCCCTAATCCTCCCCCTCGCGGATCTCCCCCAGCCCGTCCTTCATGCCGAAGCGGGCATAGAAGAACATCGTGAGCAGCATCAGCGCGCACAGCACAAAGGGCAGGTGCGGGTTGACATATTCGTACACGAACAATCCGAAGAACGGCGTCACGATATAGCCCATCCCGTTGGCCGAAATGACGAGGCCCGCCACATTGCCCTGCAGCTGCGGCGGCACCGCGAGCGAGGCGCCGCTGGAGAAGCCCGGCCGCGCGAGGCCCTGTCCGAGGCCGATCAGGAATTGCGAGAGGATCAGCGAGGCATAGTTGTTGGCGAAGATCATCAGCACCGCGCCGATCAGCAGCGGCACGCAGCCCGCCCACATCAGCGTCTTGTTCTTCATGTGCAGGCGCGGGATCAGGACCAGCTGCGCCAGCAGCACCGCCACCGCGCCCACGGTAAAGGCCGGGCCGGTATAGGCCGCCGCCTCGCGGCCGGAGACGTCCAGCTTGTCCATCACCGCGAAGACGAAGACCTGGGTCAGCACCCCGGTCACCAGCGACAGGGCGACGGCGTAGATCAGGAAAGGCAGCACGCTTTCGGTGCGCCAGAGGTGCTTGCCGGCAGCTTCGGCTTCGATGCGCACGGCGTCGGCCACCGGCGCGCGGGTTTCCGGCAGGCGGAACCAGATCAGGCCCGCCATGATCGCGGCGAGCGCCGCCGTGAACAGGGCAGGGGAGAGGATGCCTGCTGAGGCGGCCAGCGCCGCTGCGAAGGCCGGGCCGATGACGGTGCCGACACTGAAGCCGGAGGAGAGGAAGGCAATCTCGCTCTGGCGCTCGGCCTTGCTGGTGCGGTCGGCGACATAGGCCTGGGCGGCGGGGTTGGCGGCCGAGCCGATGAGGCCGAACAGGCTGCGCGCGAGGCAGAGGCAGATGAAGACCGAGACGAGGTTGGTCATGATCCCGGCCAGCGCCAGCGTCCCGGTCAGCCAGAGCAGGAACATCGACAGCGAATAACCGGCCAGGCCGATGGCGGCGACGCGGCGCCGGCCCCAGGTGTTGGAGGCCTTGCCCCAGAAGGGCGAGGTGATCGACCAGAGGAGCGCCGACAGCGAGAACACCGCGCCCGCCATCCAGTCCGGCATCGCCATCTCGCGGGTCAGCTGCGGCAGCACGGCGGCCAGCAGCATCGTATTGCCCGCGCCGATCGCCATCAACGCAAAGAAGAGCAGGATGAAGGCGTTGCGCCTGTCCGGTCTCGGTTGATCGGGAAGGCGTTCAGTCTCACCAGCCATAGGGTTTCTTCCCGCCAGCCGGGCGAAATGTCCAGACGGGAAACCGCTGCCTGGTGAAACGCCGCCTTAAGATGCGGCGCGGTATCCCTGACAGGTCGCTGCCAGGAGTTTCGCGGGCCCATGTTGCAGATTGCCGGCCTTGTCATCGTGTTGCTGCTGGTCGGCGGCGGGCTGGTCGTCACCGGTGGTCCGGCGACCATGGAAGCGCTGCCGTTCGAGCTGGCGCTGATCGGCGGCGCGGCGTTCGGCACGGTGCTGATCGGCAATTCGCCGGAAGTGGCGCGCGAGGCTTTCTCCGGCTTTGGCCGCGCCTTCCGGGGCGCCCACTGGACGCGCGCTGACTACGGCGACCTCTTCACGCTGCTCGGCGCGCTGATGCGGCAGGCGAAACGCGGCGGCTTCATCGCCATCGAGGCCGATATCGAGACGCCCGAAACGTCGCCGGTCTTCCAGGCCGCTCCGCGCATCCTTGCGGACGCCGGCGCGCGGACGCTGATCTGCGACGCCTTCCGGCTGATGGCGCTGGACCTGTCCGATCCTGCACGCGCAGACCAGCGCATGGAGCAGGCGATCAATGCCCAGCTGGACCGCCGCCTCAAGGCCGTCGGCGCGCTCAACACGCTGGCCGATGCGCTGCCGGCGCTCGGCATCGTCGCCGCCGTGCTCGGCATCATCCGCACGATGGGCGCCATCGACCAGGAGCCCGCCGTCCTGGGCGCGATGATCGGCGCGGCGCTGCTCGGAACATTCCTCGGCGTCTTCCTTGCCTACGGTCTCGTGGGCCCGATCGCTGCGCGCTATGCGCAGATCGTCGAGGAGGAAGCGGGCTTCCTCGACACGGTCCGCGGCGTCATCCGCAGCTATGGCGAAGGCCTTGCCCCGGCGCTCGCCATCGAGCTTGCTCGCACCGCCGTGCCGCCGCGCCTGCAGCCGGAGCCGCCCGCCGCCCTGCCGGTGAGGCTCCACCGCGCGGCCTGAGGCGGTCTGCGGCATTTGATGACCCTGCCGTTCCGGGCTAGCCTCGCAGGTTCAGGAATCCGCCACGACCCCGCAAGGCCCGCTCATGTCCCGCTTCGAACAACTGATTGAAACCGTCGAGTCCTACCAGAATCTGGTCGAAGAAAACTATTCCCGGATCCGCCGCCTCGCCGCCGACGTCTGCTCCGGGCTTTGCGACTATATCGGCGCGCCGGACGGGGTCTGCGTGCAGCTCGTCCCGCCGGAAGGGCCCTTCGAGCTGCGCGCCTATGGCGACGCCGCCTTCTCGATTCCGCCGCGCGGATTCCGCCCGCTCGGGCCGGTCGCGTTCGGACTGGCGTTCCGGGTCTCGAAACAGTCGGACTGGCTGCGCCTGCGCTTTGAATGCCGCAAGACCGGGGACGAGTTTGTCGTCGGCATCGAGGATGGCGCCGAGTACACTTTCAGCCTCCCGATCAACGACGGCGATTCCGCACCGTTCTACGCCCATATTTTCGAGTACATTCTCGGCTGGTTCGAGGAAAACATCGAAAGCTACCGCAACGGCGCGTATGGCACCCGGGCCATAGGCTTTGATTTCTTGTGTGAACCCAGCCCTCCGCCAGCGGTCCTATAAGCTTGGGTCCGGACTGAGCATCTAGCGCTCGCCGATTTGGATACGTTTTTTGAACTCGTCCGGGGCGCGAGTAAAAATATTTTGCGGCCAACGCGCAAAAATCGTCTTGACACGGATTATTCGCCGGCAGCCTGCAACTCGGTGCCGTGCAGGCGCAGCCAGGCGCGCTGGCGCTGCCAATCCGGGCAGCAGCGGGCCACGTGTGCCCAGAATTTGGCCGAGTGGTTCATTTCCTTCAGATGGGCGCATTCATGGGCCGCCACATAGTCCAGAACCTCGGGCGGGGCCATGATCAGGCGCCAGGAGAAGGCCAGCTGGCCATCCACGGTGCAGGAGCCCCAGCGCGAGCGGGTATCCTTGACCGAAATGCCGGTATTGGCGACCCTCAAGGTCGCGCAATGCCTGGTTACCGCCCTGGTCAACTCGGCCTTGGCCTGTTTCTTGAGGAAGCGGACCACCCGTGACGGGGTCGTCTCCGGATCTCCGGGAACCGAGAGAATACGTGGCTCGCCGGGGAAAAGACGGGCAATCCGGCCTTCGCCGTCGAGGGTGATGAGGCAATCGTCCCCCTTGTACTGGATCGTCTCGCCGTCCTCGAACCGGGTGACCTCCGGCAGGTGCTGCAGGCGGGTCGAAATCCAGTCCACGCGCTCGGCTGCAAAGGCGGCAGCAGCATCGATCTGGCGGGAAGAGGGGGCCACGGCCACCGCTTCACGGCGCCGCTCGTCAAGGCGTATGATCAGGCGCCGCGCTTTGGCGTTAACCTCAAGCCGCACCTTGACCCGGTGACCGCCGGGGGCGCGTAACGTCATGGTCTGGCCATCATTGAAACGCATGTATAGAACACCTGTCAGGTCGTCTGCGACCCACACCATTTGAGGGACCAAATATGAAGTATCTGCTCACGGGCATGATTGCGCTTACATTGCTTACGGGCTGTGGGCAGAAAGACAAGGCGGGCGCCGGGGCGTCTCCCGCGTCAGTTGTATTTAGCGCGGCAGACCTGCGAGAGGTCTCGCTCCGCAAAGGAGACCCAGCTACGGCTGGCGCTGCACTTTCCGCGCTTTACCTGGGCGAGTCGGGTACCGGCAGACTCAGCTTCGCCGGCAGCGACGTCAACGGCGACAAGGCCACCTTCAGCGACATTACCCTGGCGGCCCCTGAACTGGCCGGTGAAGGTGCCCCGGCCACCCCTTCGGATGAGGAAATCGCCGGGATCTTCGCGTTCATGGACGCGAATGGCGACGGCACGGCCGATGACGGTTCGGGGACGACGCTGGACTCCCTGCGCGCCGAAATGCAGACGCCCGCCACGGCGCCGTCTGCCCCGCCGGTGGTCAGGGCCGCCAAGCTCGAGTTTGACGGCCTCGGCATGTTCGACGGCAAGGCAAACTTCGCCCTGATGAAACTTACGGATGTGACGCTCACGCCGGCCGAAGGCTCGGAAGACCGGAGCACGGGCAAGATCTCGTCCATCGAACTCGTGAACCCCTCGCCGGAAACCGCCGCCTGGGTCGCCAGCCTCCTCGGCAAGGGCGAGCCTGCACCGTTCCCGGAAGGTACCGCCCTGTCTTTCGACCGCTGGACGGTCAACGGCGTGAACTTCAACGTGTCCGACGCCAGCGGCGCCGGCCTCTTCACCATCGATTCCATGCACGTCTCTGACCTCAAGGAAGAGAAAGCCGGCCTGATGGGCCTTTCGAACCTGAAGTTCGATTTTACCGAAGCTGCCGGCAGCGAGGTCAGGATCGCGCTCGAAGGTTTCGGCGTGAAAGGCATCAATTATGGCCTGCTCAGCGACGCCATCTCGGCGGGCGCAGGCGCGGCCGGTGATCCGGCCACGCTCGCCTCGGCCATCCAGTCCGACCCGGCCAACCCCGGCTATGACGCGATGGTGCTGAAGGCGTTGAAGGCCGACATCGTAGGCGCCAGCGTCGACATGCCGGGCCTTGAATCTTCGGTCTCGCGCGATGCGCAGGGCCGGGCGACGAAAGTCGTCACCAACCCCTTCACGCTGACCGTCGGCGCCCGTGACAATCCGGATGGCGAGCAGTTCGCCGCCGCGCTTGCCACGATGGGCTACGAAACGCTGAACTTCTCGGGCGAAGGCGAGTCGCTCTATGATCCGGACGCGGATCTTGTGACGCTCGTCAAAGGCAAGAACTATTGGAAGCTCAATGACGGCTTCAAGCTCGACTTGTCGGCCAAGTATGCCGGCACCAAGGCGCTCGCCGCCGCGCAGGTCGCCTCGCTCGACGAGAACGCCGATCCGCAAGCCATGCTGACCTCCGTCATGGAGAACGTGGTGATCCATCAGCTCGAGTTCGCGCTCGACGATGACGGCATCGTCGACCGGGCGCTGAATGCCTATGCGGCCCAGTCGGGTGAAGACCCGGCGGCCGTGCGCGGTCAGATCTCCGGCATGTTCGCCATGGCCCCGATGTTCACGGCCAGCACGGGCATCGATCCGGTGGTCGTGACGGAACTCGCCGCGGCGCTGTCCAGCTTCGTGACGGCGCCGAAGACGCTGATCATCGGCCTCGCGCCGAAAGCTCCGATCAAGGCGCAGGCCTTTGTCGATGCCGCGTCGGATCCGACGAAAAAGCTGACCAAGGACGCGCTCGGCTTCTCGGCCAGCAACAAGTAAGGCCCCACGCGGCCTCACTATCAGAGGGGCGCGGCGGCTACGGCTTCCGCGCCCTTTTCTTTAGGACCCGCAACGCGCATAGGCTTGGCGCCATGAAACTTGCCTTTTTCGGAGATGTCGTCGGAAAGCCGGGCCGCAGCGCGGTGCAATCGCACCTGCCGGGCCTGAAGGCCCGCCTGCGGCTGGATTTCGTGGTGGTCAACGGCGAGAACGCCGCCGGCGGTTTCGGCCTCACCAGCCAGATTGCCGAAGAGTTCTTCGCGGCCGGGGCCGATTGCCTGACCCTCGGCGACCATGCCTGGGACCAGCGCGAGGCGCTGACCTATATCGAACGCGAGCCGCGTCTCCTCCGCCCGCTGAACTATCCGCCGGCCGCCCGCGCGCCGGGCAAGGGCGCGCAGCTCTACACCCTGCCGGACGGGCGCCGCGTCGGCGTCATCCAGTTGCAGGGCAACGTGTTCATGCGCCAGTCGCTCGCCTGCCCCTTCGCGGCGGCGGATGCGGCGCTCGACCAGATGCCGCTCGGCGCCGTTGCGGACGCGATCATTGTTGATATGCACTGCGAGGCGACCAGCGAGAAGATGGCGATGGGCCATCACTGCGACGGACGCGCCAGCCTCGTCGTCGGCAGCCACACGCATGTGCCGACCGCCGACACGATGATCCTGACGGGCGGCACCGCCTACCAGACCGATGCCGGCATGTGCGGGGACTATGACTCGGTGATCGGCATGCAGAAGGAAGGCTCCCTCTACCGCTTCCAGTCCCAGCTGCCGGGCGAGCGCTACCAGCCCGCCCTTGGCGAGGGAACGCTTTGCGGCACCTATATCGAAACCGATGACCGCACCGGCCTCGCCGTACGGATCGAACCGGTCCGCATGGGCGGACGGTTGAGTTCACAGGTTCCGGCCTAGGCGTCAGCGGAAGGTGTTGTCCGCCGGGTCAGGTGTGCGATTGCGGTACCAGGTGTTGGCCTCCGCGAAACCCCGCGGCGTTCGCGGCGTCGACCTCGGCATCGGACGTGCCAAACAACGCGCACGTGACTTCCAATGCCTTTGCCTGTCGGCCCTGCAGCATCTTCGCGCAGCCGACGATATAGTGCGCCTCGCATTCCGAGAAGAAGATGATCGAACCATTGGCGACAATGCTCGTGTTCGGGCCATACATGATGAAGAAGTTCGGAAAGCCCTGCAGCGTCAGGCCGAGCCAGGCGTGGGCGTCGCCGTCCCAGATGTCGTGCAGGGACTTGCCGCCGATGCCCTTGATGTCCATCGGCACGAGGAAATCGCTCGCCTTGAAGCCGGTACCATAGATCAGCGCATCGCAGGGACGGTCGCGGCCATCCTTCATCCGGATGCCGGTTTCGGTAATCTGCCCGGTAGGGCTGCTCTCCATTTCCACACGGTCGCGTTTCAGGGCGGCGGCCCAGGCGCCCTTATCGCGGATGGAGCGCTTTCCGGAGATGTGGAAGTTCGGTGTCACCGCCGCCATCAGGCCTGGCCGCCCAGCCTTCTGTTCACGGATGCACTACTCGACGCCTTCGCGCAGGGCGGCTTCGAAGGAACAGGAATAGAGGCGGTTCGGATTGTCTACCCGGCAGCCGGGTTGGGTGTTATCGTTTCAGGTGACGCCGACATCCGGGTTCTTCTCGAGGATTTCGAAACCGATGCCGGCGTCCTTCAGCGCGATGGCGGATGCGAGGCCGGACCTGCTGGCGCCGATGAGCGGCACCCTGAAAACTGCGCCCTGTTTGCGGTTCGCCGCTATGCCCTTGCCGGGCTTCAGGTTATCGCGGCGATCAATCGCGAGCTCGTGCATGTCGAACTCGGCATATTCGTCCGGGATCGGCTGGGTCGCGCAATACTCCATCATTCGCTTCAGGGTGGCGCGGTCGGGCTTCGGCACGATCTTGCCGGTCTCCCAATGGTTCAGCATGGCCTTGAACACGGCATCGCGCAGCTCGGCCTTGGCTTCTTCCGAAAGCCCGCCATCCGGACCGCCGCCGATCGCCCGATAGGCCGGCTGGTAGAGCTCCGTGAGGTTAGACGTGTCGCCGGTCAGGTGAACCAGGACGGGGGCCAGGGTCGGGAGACGGGCATGCTCTAAGGCTGCGCGCAGGCGTGCTTCGTCATGCCCGGTTTGGGTGTCGGTCATGGGAATTTCAACCGGGGTAGTCCGTCTTTTTGTGTTGGGCCGGATCGTCTCAGAGGGGCGCGCTTGTCAAGCGCTCGCGCCGGGGCAGGGGGCGGGGCGGCGGCGGGCGCTTTCCAAGGCCGGAGGCGTGCGTTAGAGAGCGCGCCATACCGGAAACTAAACGAAACCACACGGGGTCCCGCCATGGCCGGCCATAGCAAATGGGCGAACATCCAGCACCGCAAGGGCAAGCAGGACAAGAAGCGCGCTGTCCTGTTCGCGCGCCTCGCGAAGGAGATCACGGTCGCCTCGAAGATGGGCGGGCCCGAACCGTCCATGAACCCGCGCCTGCGCCTTGCCATCCAGAACGCCAAGGGCGTCTCGGTACCGAAGGAGAATATCCAGCGCGCCATCGACAAGGGACAGAGCAGCGGCGGGGCGGACTATGCCGACATCCGCTATGAAGGCGTCGGCCCGGGCGGCGCAGGCATCATCATCGAGGCGTCGAGTGACAACAAGAACCGCACTGCCACCGATGTCCGCTCGGCATTTACCAAGAGCGGCGGCGCGCTCGGCACGACGGGGTCGGTCTCGTTCAATTTCGACCAGCTCGGCGAGATCGAATATCCGGCGAGCGCCGGGACGGCCGACGAGGTGATGGAAGCGGCAATCATGGCGGGCGCGCAGGATGTGGAGTCCAACGCCGACGGCCACTGGATCTACACGGCGCGGGAGGATTTCGCGGCGGTGACCAGTGCGCTCGCAGAAGCCTTCGGCAGCAAGGTGGAGCCGGTCTCGGCCAAGATCACCTGGAAGCCGAAAGTGAACGTCGCAGTTTCGGGCGACAATGCCGACCAGCTTATGAAGCTGCTCGATGTGCTCGACGAACTCGACGACGTGCAGAACGTCTATGACAATTCGGAACTCTCGGAAGAAGAAATGGCGCGGCTCGCTGGGTAGCTGGGCGGGTAGTGCCCGAGGCTATGCTCGACCAGAAATTCGCTTTTTGGCGCAAAACCGCCGGTTGCAATGCAACGAGACCGCGGCCCGCATGTCACGGGGTAGGTCAGTTGCGCGTCACGCCGCCGGGATATGAGCCGCCTGGTCTTGCGCCAGATCGACGCCGCAGGCTGTTCCACCAGGCTTTATTGATGAGCGGGAATGCGCTGTGATAAAATACATTTCGTTCATGAACAAGGACACCACCATGGCCGCTTCGTCTAAGCACACATCCCCGGACGCCCAACCGATCGACGCCCTGATTGTCGGTGCAGGATTTGCGGGCATGTACATGCTTCACAAGCTGCGCGGGCTAGGCCTCAGTGCGGCGGGGCTGGAGGCTGGCAGGGGCGTTGGTGGCACCTGGTACTGGAACCGCTATCCGGGCGCGCGCGTCGACATCCAGAGCCTGGAATACAGTTTCGGATTTGATGAAGACCTGGAGGCGGAATGGCGCTGGTCCGAGCGCTATGCCCCGCAACCGGAATTGCTGCGCTACGCCGAACACGTCGCCGACCGCTTCGACCTGAAGCGCGATATTCGTTTCAACACGCGTGTCAGCGCAGCGCATTGGGATGAGGCGGCGCAGGTCTGGCAGGTCGAGACGGATGCGGGTGCAGCGACGCGCTGCCGTCACCTCATCCTCGCGACCGGGTGCCTGTCGATCCCGACCGATGTGACCTTCCCGGGGCTGGATACGTTCACCGGGGAGGTCTATCGCACCTCCCGCTGGCCGCATGAGGGCGTCGATTTCTCCGGCAAGCGCGTCGGTATCATCGGCACTGGCTCGTCCGCGATCCAGTCCATCCCGATCATTGCCGGACAGGCGGCGCGCCTGACGGTGTTCCAGCGCACGCCGAACTATTCGATGCCGGCACACAACGGCCCGATTCCGGAAGCCGACTTCGAGGCCTGGTCGCGGGACCCGCGCAGCTATCGCGCCGCGTCGAAGGATACGGGCGGCGGTTTCCAGAACGAAGCCAACGCGGCGACGCTCGCCACCGAAACCGCGCCCGAAGACATCAAGGCCGAGCTGGAGCGGCGCTGGGCCTGGGGCGGGTTTCGCATCCTGGGCGCCTTCGCCGACACGGCCATCGATCCGGAAGCCAACCGCATTGTCCAGGACTTCATTGCCGGCAAGATCCGGCAACAGGTCGCCGATCCGGCGGTTGCGGAACGGCTGACACCCAAGGACCATCCCTTCGGCACCAAGCGGCCCTGCGTCGACACGGGCTATTACGCGGCATTCAACCGGCCGAATGTGGAGCTGATCGACTTACGCGCGGAGCCGCTGCGCGAATTCAACGCGCACGGCATCAGGACTGAGGCGCGCGACTACGCGTTTGACGCCGTGGTCCTTGCCACCGGCTTTGATGCGATGACCGGGGCGATTGACCGGATTGACCTGCGCGGCGTGGGCGGCCGCCGGATCAAGGACCATTGGGCCGAGGGACCGCGCACCTATCTGGGGCTGATGGTCTCCGGTTTTCCGAACATGTTCACGATCACCGGTCCCGGCAGCCCGTCGGTGCTGACGAACATGATCAATTCCATCGAGCAGCATGTCGAATGGATCGCCGATTGCCTGGTGTCGCTGAAGCAGCGCCAACAAACGAGCATCGAAGCTTCCGCAGAAGCCGAGGCCGCCTGGTGCCAGCATGTGGCCGAAGCCGTGGCGCCAACGCTGCTGCCACAAGCCAACAGCTGGTACATGGGCGCCAACGTGCCGGGCAAGCCCCGGATGTTCATGCCTTATGCGGGCGGGCTGAACAACTATACCGAAATTTGCCGTCAAGTTGCTGCCAAGGATTATGAGGGTTTCATTATCCGCCAAGGCAACCGCGTGCTCTCAGATTCGCGCGTCTTTACCAGCCAACCGCCGATCGGCGAGATCCCCGAAAAGCTGATGCCCCTCATCGTGGAACGCCTCACGGCGGCGGGGCTGATGCCAGCTGCGCAATAGCGCCGGACCCGGCGCCGCCGGATGGCGGCCCAGGACTGCGATGACCGGACGGCGATGACCCGGCCGGTCGAGCAAAATGACTGGTTGAGCTATCATCGCCCGAAGGCGACGCCTGATTGTCATGCGGCTCAGTCGTTCTCAGGCGCTTTGCTTCGCCGCATCGCCAGAAGTCCGACACCCATCTGTGGCAGGCAAACAAGTCGCCCCTCTCAGCCGGGTGCACATACCTGATTGCATGCCACACTGTCTGTGCTTCTCCGCCGATATGCATGGTGTTGATCGCGTCGCAGCGGAGCGCCGCCGCAATACCGGATCCGAAACAGAGACAGTTCGCACACTATCGCCGCCGGGCTGTCTGCACCCGGCGCGAGCCTGGCAACAATGCAGACCAGCATATCAAGCTGCTCGATGTGCTCGACGAGATGGATGATGTGCAGAACGTCTATGACAATTTGGAACTCTCGAAAGAAGAAATGGCGCGGCTGGCGGGGTGGCTGGGCGGGTAGTGTCCGAGGCGATGCTCGACCAGAATGCTGCTTTTAGGCCCAAACGCGATACTTGAACTACCCACGTTGACGCCGCTCCGGTCTGAGGTGCACGTTAGCAATGGCTACGAGGAGGCCAGCATGATCATCACGAGACGCCGAACACTTGTGTTGCTCAGCGCGGGCGCGCTTACCGCCTGCGCTGCTGAGTTGGACTCAGATGACGAAGCCGCGCCCGCGGCGACGCCCCCCGAAACCGAAGGGCCGTTTTTTCCAAAGGACACAAGCGTTGAAAGCGACGTCGATCTCACCCGCTTAGCTGGACGCGGCGATCGGGCGGCAGGACAGGTGATAGAGGTTCGCGGGCGTGTGCTCGGACCGAATGGTCAGCCGATCACCGGAGCGCGAGTGCAGTTGTGGCAAGCCAACGCCGCTGGCCGCTACGCCCATTCCGCCGACGCCGGCAATCCCGCGCCGCTTGATCCGAACTTTCAGGGTTACGCGGTTATCGAAAGCGGCGCTGATGGCGCGTTCCGGTTCACGACCATCAAGCCCGGCGGCTATCTGGTCGCCACGCAGGGTCCGCGTACGCCGCACTTGCACTGGAAGATCGCGGCCAACGGCCAGGAACTCACGACCCAGAGCTATTTCCCGGATGAGCCCGCCAACGACACGGATTTCTTGATCCGGGCGATGCAGACCGATCCACGCATCCTGATCGCTCGCGCCGGCGAGACCGGTGCGGAGGGCGCGCCGGGTTACGACTGGGACGTCGTAATGACGACCTGATAGCTGCCCGCTCTGGCGCCTGAAGGGCTGGTGGTAGGTGTTCGGGGCGCGCGCATGAGCGAGGCGATTGGCAGGCTGTCGTGAGATTGCGTCATCTTCGGCGAACTCCCGCCGTCTACCGGGTAAGCTGGCGAACGTCACGATCGAATTGACCTTGCCGTTCGCAGTCGATCCCGGTCCAAGCCAACTTGGCCCGATGTCGCCGCTCATCCTCCGGATTGCGAAGGTCTGATACGTTTCTGCGTCTGGTCCGATGCGTTCGTAAATATCTGTGATGTCGAGCAAGTCAACTGGGCGGAAGCCCATGCCCTCCCAAAATGGCCCCGCCGCAACGCTTGCAAGAGCATGACATGTCGACGTCTTGCCAGATGCCAGGCCCGTGCTGATGCACCGTTGCGCCAAAACGTGAGTGACCCCCAGCCGTCGCCAATCTGGTCTCACGAACAGATGTTGCATTCGCATCGCAGCGGATGAATAGTTCTGCTCCCGCGTCATCCCGGCAATCCCGATCAGTGTTTCGCGATGAAAAGCGGCGAAGAGCGCCGCGCTGTTGTGATCGAAACCCTCCAGTCCCGAGCGCCAGTGTTCGTCCAGCCGAGCCACATTACCGCCGCCTTCCTTGAGACTGGCATCAAGCAAACTATTGAACCCTAACGGGAGCTCACCGGCCACTTGCCGAACGACAATTTGATCGCTTTCGTCCAAAAGCCGAGATCGCGAGATCGACTAGAAAAGACAAACTGGCCAATCAAGTAATCCAGTAGCGGCCGCCTTGAGGCCCGAAGGAGCCGCCCGACTTTGGGTGTCGTAGGGCCGTCTTCGGCGAACTTGTGCCATTTGTGGAGTGCCTCAAACCCCCAACCCCAAGCTCTCCAGAATCGTCTCGGTGTCTGCGCCCGGTCTTGGTGGGGGGAGGTGGAGGCTGGCGGGGGTGCCGGCGAAGTGGACCGGGTGTTTCATAGTGCGGTAGCGGCCGGCTTCGGGATGCACGGCTTCCTGGAAGAAGCCGGTCGCAACGAGGTGCGCGTCGGTGAGAACTTCCGGCAGGGTGTTGTAGCGCATCGCGGGGATGCTGGCCTTGTCCAGAAGTTCCAGCCATTCGTCTGTGGTCCGCGTCGCGGTAACGTCCTCGATCAGGGCATAGAGGGCGCCGGTATTCTCGGTGCGGGCCGCATAGGTGGAGAAGCGCGGGTCCTTGAAGACCTCCGGCAAGCCGCCAATCTCGAAGAACTTTTCCCATTGCTGGTCCGAGTACGGAACAAGTCCGATATAACCGTCAAGCGTCGGATAAGGGCGCCGGTTCGGGTTGACGGAGCGGGTGTAGGAGAGCTTGCCCCTCGGCGGAATGAAGGTCTCGCCATAGAGGTTTTCGACCATGTTGAAGAAGGTAAAGCATTCCAGCATCGGCACCTGCACGAACTGGCCTTCGCCGGTCTTCGCCTTGTGGAAGAGGGCGGCGAGCGTGGCATAGGTCGCAAACAGGCCGGCCGTCTTGTCGGCGACGAGGGAGGGGGCGTATTCGGGGCGCCCGCCGGAGCGGATGACATTGAGATCGGCAAAGCCGGAGGCGCCCTGGATCAGGTCGTCATAGGCCTGCCGGAATTCATAAGGCCCGCCTTTGCCGAAGCCGGCGCAATGGACATAGACGATGCCAGGCCGCAGCGCCTTGACCTGCTCATAGCCGAAGCCGAGCCGCTCCATGCCGGCGAGGCGGACATTGTGGAAGAACACGTCGGCGGTCTTCAGGAGTTCCGTCAGCGCAGCCTTGCCTTCGGGCGTCTTGGCGTCGAGCGTCATCGAGCGCTTGTTGCGGTTCAGCGCCATGTAGATCGGGCCGAGATCGCCGGTCGGGGAGTTGCCGGCATAGCGCATTGTGTCGCCCTTGCCGGGCGGTTCGATCTTGATCACTTCGGCCCCGAGATCGGCGAGGATCATGGTCGCGAAGGGCCCCAGAACGACGGTGCTCATGTCGACGATGCGGACACCTGCCAGCGGACCTGAAGCTGGGCCGGTGCGGGGTACGTCGGTCATGGGCAGGTCTCCTGAGGCGAAGCCCGGTAAGTGCCCCGCCCGCAGGCTCCAGATCAAGGGTTTCCTCGGGTCAGAGGCCGAGCGCGAGCCGGGCTTGCTCGATGTGGCCGGTCTTGGCCTCGAAGGCCGACCAGTCATCGCTTGCCGCAATCGGATCCCACAGCGCCTCGACTTCCTCGATGACGAGACTGACCGGTGCGGAGCGCTGGAAATAGGCATGGGCGAGGCGCTCGGGGCGGAGAGGGGCGCGGGCCATCAGGGCTGCGCGGACCGGCTCGAAGGCAGGGTGCGCATAGAGGCCGGCCTGCGGTGAGGCGGCGGCGCGCGCTTCATCGGCGCAGAACCAGTCGAAGAAGGTCTGCGGCCAGCTTGCGCCGCTGTCGGTCATCCAACCATAGAAGGCCTGCAGCAGGCCGATGTCCTGCGCAGCGTCGTCGAGCGGGGCGAGCCCCAACAGGGCATGGCCATGGGCGACGAAGCTATCGCGGTAGGCGGCCTCGTAGGGCGCCAGAGACCGGGCGAGGTCTTCCGCTTCTGCCAGCAGCAGCATGGCCGAGGCGAGTTGCTGCAGCGCCCAGCCGCCCTGCACAGGCTGGCGGCCGAACCGGTAAAGTCCGTTCTGGTCGAAATAGGCAGCGGCGAAGTTCGGGTCCGAGTGCGGCAGGAAGCGCCAGGGGCCGAAATCAAATGTCTCGCCGGTGATGTTGAAATTGTCGGTGTTCATCACGCCGTGCACGAATCCGGCGGCCATCCATTGGCCGATCATCCTGCCGGTCGCCGCCGCGATCCGCTCCAGCAGCGCGCAGGTCTTGCACGCCATGTCCGGATCATCGGCTTCGGGATGGAATTCGGCCACACAGTAATTGACGAGGTCTGCCATCGCTTCGCGGTCTTCGAGCCAGGCGCAGCGCTGGAAGGTGCCGAAGCGGACATGGCTGTGCGACAGGCGCACGAGGACCGAGGCGCGGGTGGGGGAGGGCTCGTCATTGCGCTCCAGCGCCTCACCGGTCTCGAACAGGCTGAAGGCCTTCGATGTGTTGACGCCGAGCGCTTCGAGGTAGCTGGCGGCGAGGATTTCGCGAACACCGCCCTTGAGCGTGAGGCGCCCGTCTCCCCGGCGCGACCAGGGGGTCTGGCCGGATCCCTTGGTGCCAAGATCGAGCAGGCGTCCGGCGCGGTCACGAACTTGTGCAAAGAGGAAGCCGCGGCCGTCGCCAAGGTCCGGATTGTAGGTGCCGAACTGGTGGCCGTGATACCGCATCGCGAGGGGTTCCGGCAGGTTACCGGGAAGGGGCCCGAAGCGGGCAAAGTGCTCGATCCATTCGGAATCGGTTAGTGGGCCGAGGCCGACCTCCTCCGCCCAGCGCTGGTTGCGCCAGCGCAACACTGGCGCCGGAAAGTCTGCGGCGCGGACCGGGTCGGCAAATTTACCGGCAAGCTGAAAAAAGGGTATCATGTCAATTCCGTTTTCGAACTCATCAGTATTTTAAGGGCTTCCATTCGTAGAGAGATCTTCCTCAGCGGGATGCTTCACCCCGACAGTTCCGATACGGCATGCAGCAGCGCAGCACAGATTAGCCCTTGCAGACCCGCGCAGACGCTAAATGATGGGAACTGGTCAGAATTACGACAAGCGGCGACAGCTTGAGCCAGACCGTAACAGTTTCGGGAGGAAACCAATGAAAACTTTCAAGGAAATGCTATTTTATGCGTCGGCGATTGCGCTTGGCAGCACCATGGCTGCCCATGCGCAGGAGGCAGATGACGGCGAACGCAAGCTCGCCACAGTTACTGTCACCGGCTCGCTGATCCAGGGCACGCCGGAAGACGCCGCATTGCCGGTTGATGTTTTGACGGCCGAAGATCTCAGGCTTCAGGGTAATCCCTCGGTGCTCGATATCATCAAGTCCCTGCCGGTTTCGAGCGGCGTTCTGGGCGACACCAACCAGTTCGACGGACGCGCCCAGGGCTCTGAAGGCTCGGGCACCATCAACCTTCGAGGCCTCGGCTCGTCGCGGACACTGGTGCTGCTAGACGGCAAGCGCCTTGCCCCCAACCCATTTGCCTTTGCGGGCAACGGCTCGGTCGATACCAACATCCTCCCGCTTGCAGCTGTCGGCCGCATCGAGATCCTGAAGGACGGCGCTGCCGCAACCTACGGCTCTGACGCCGTGGCCGGCGTGGTGAACTTCATCACCCGCACGGACTTTGAAGGTTTCGAAGTGGGCGGCGATTACAAAGTCGTGGATGGTTCGGACGGCGACTACACAGCGAATGCCATCGCTGGCTGGGATACCGATTTCGGCGATTTCCTGCTCGCGGCCGGGTATCAGCACCGTTCGGAACTGGCCACGACGGAACGCGACTTTGCGCTCCGCAGCTTCCTTGGTAACCCGCAAGGCGGCTATTCGCTGGTTGGTAACCCCGGCGCCTTCCTGCCGGTCAACGCGGCCTTCTCGCCAGCAATTCTTGGCGGCGGCGTGCGGCGCGATCCGGCCTGCGGAACCCTTGGCGGCGTCCCGCTTCTCGCCGGCGCGACACCGGTCTGCGGCTTCCAGTTCACCCCGTTCGACAATGTCGTTGAAGAGGAAAACCGCTACCAGGTACTCGGCAAGGCCAACTTCGAGATCAGCGACAGGCACAAGCTCAGCCTGCAGGCTTTCTATTCGGCGACCGAAGTGCCGCAGATCGCCTTCTCGCCGTCCTTCCCGCCGGTTGGCGGCGCGAGCGGGCCGACGGCCGATGCGTCGATCGTACCCGGACAATTTTTTGTACCCCTCACCAACCCGGGCTTCGCCAGCCTCGGCGCCCAGAACCCGGGCCTCCTTCCGGCTGGCACGGCAGGCGCTTTCCTGATCGCAACCCGCCCGATTGGTTCAGCAGGCAACACCCTCGCGGGCGGTCGCGGTTCCGAGCGCAGCTTCAGGGAGTTTGAGCACTACCGCCTCTCCGCAGAGCTCAAGGGCGAACTGACCGAAGCCATAAACTACACGACCTCGGTCACCACCGGCTCGCAGATTGGCCGGCGCACGAACGAAGATACGGTCGTCAACCGCTACGCCCTGGCCCTGCGCGGCCTTGGCGGCGCCGGCTGCAACGTCGCGGCGAATACCCCCGGTCTGAACAACTGTCTCTGGTTCAATCCCTTCTCGACGGCAATTCAGGCCAACGCCGTGACCGGGACAGTGAACCCGCAGTTCACGGCCGCGAACTCGGCCCAGGTGCTCGATTTCATTCTCGAGGACTCGTTCACCGAGCAGGAATACAAGCTCACTGTGGTCGAGGGCGTCCTCGACGGCCAGCTGCCGATTGAACTCGGTGATGGGCCAATCGGCTGGGCATTTGGCGGCCAGTACCGCGAGGAACAGTACGACCGGACCTATAACGATATTGCGAACCTCAACATCAATCCCTGCATTGCGACAGTAACGACAGGGACGACTACGTGCGCCCAGCCAGTTGGTGTTCTGGGCTTCCTGGCCGGCTCGCGCCCACTCGATGCCAAGCAGGACATCTACGCCGTCTTCGGCGAGGTCAGCCTGCCGTTCACGGAGACCTTCAACGCCTCGCTTGCCGCGCGCTTTGAAGACTATGGCGGCGATATCGGATCGACGTTCGATCCCAAGCTGGCAGCCCGCTGGCAGGTCGCCGGGCCGCTAGCCTTGCGCGGCTCGATCAGCACGACGTTCCGGGGCCCCGCCCTGACCCAGGTTGCGCCCGGTTCGGTCACGTCGCTGCAAAACGTCGGCGGCACATTCCGCGCGGTGGATATTGCCGGCAATCCGAGCCTGACCCCGGAAAGCGCCCTGACCTATAATGTCGGCGCGATTTTCCAGACCGGCGGACTGAACCTGTCGGTTGATTACTGGAACTTCGACTTCGAGGATTCGGTTATCACGGAACCGGTGGCAAATATCGTCAGTGCGTTGTTCCCGGCGACGGGTCCGAACAATTGCACTAATCCCGCCTTTGCCGCGATTGTGGCCCGGTTCACGTTTACCGGTCCGTGCGCGGTCGCCAACGTCTCCCGCCTGAACACTCAGTTCACGAATGGTCCCAACATCAAGACGTCGGGCGTCGACGTACTGGCTGACTACACTTTCGAGGACCTGTACGGCCGCGGGGTCGATCTCGAGATCGGCGCCAGCGGAAGCTATGTGCTCGAGTACGAAGTCGGCGAGGTGTCGGTCGAAGGTGTGACTGTTGGCAAGTCTTTCTCGGCCGTGGGTTTCCTGAACTTCCAGACGGTGGCGACCCCGCTGCCAGAGCTGAAGTTCGAAGCCTACGCCAACGCCTCGACGGACAATATCAACGCCCGCCTCACAGCGCGCTATATCGGCGAGTATGAAGACCAGCGCACGGGGTTGTTCACCTCGCCCAACCTTAACTTCACGACGCCGGGTATCATCCTGACACAGGGACAAACCATCAAGTCCCAGGTCAACTATGACGGCACGGTAGTCCTCTCGCTTCCCGGCGAGACGACCTTGTCCTTCTCGGTCGAGAACATTCTCGACACGCCGCCGCCATTTGCACGCCTTGAGCTGAACTATGATCCGTTCACAGGCGACGGCGTTGGCCGGACATTCAAGATCGGCGTCACCAAGCGTTTCGGCGCTGGCAGCTAAGCGAGGCAAGCCTTCGCACTCAACCGAGCGGCTCCCGGAAACGGGGGCCGCTTTTTTGATGCTGATACCCGGGCAAGGAAAAAGCG
>Ga0163144_10000846_pt1 | contig 72689 bp, 65 predicted proteins | sample OliLak19BULKMAT1_FD_123175 | JGI IMG/M metagenome (GOLD analysis project Ga0163144, IMG submission 123175) | Freshwater microbial mat bacterial communities from Lake Vanda, McMurdo Dry Valleys, Antarctica - Oligotrophic Lake LV.19.BULKMAT1 | ecosystem: Environmental > Aquatic > Freshwater >... | reverse complement strand
CCCTAGGGCCGATGCAACTCGTCGGCGTTCGCGGTGTCTCCAAGGTTTTTGCCAACGGCGTGAAAGCGCTGGACGGCGCGTCGCTCGAGATCGGGCAGGGCGAATTCCTGAGCGTGCTGGGACCGTCGGGCTGCGGCAAGTCCACTCTGTTGCGCCTCATCGCCGGCCTCACGCCGCCCAGCGCCGGCACGATCGAATGGGCAGAGGGTGAAAGGCCCGGAGACAAGCCCGATATCGGCTTCGTCTTCCAGGAGCCGACGCTGATGCCATGGGCGACCGCGCTCGCCAACGTCGAGCTGCCGCTCAAGCTCCGTGGCGTGGCGCGGGGCGAGCGCGCGGCGCGGGCGGCCGAGGCGCTGGGCCACGTCGGCCTCGCGGGCTTTGAGCGCAGCTATCCGCGCGAATTGTCCGGCGGCATGAAGATGCGCGTGTCGATCGCGCGGGCGCTGGTCACCGGGCCCAAGCTCCTTCTGATGGACGAGCCTTTCGCCGCCCTCGACGAGATCACGCGCCGCCGCCTCAACACCGACCTGCTCGAGCTCTGGCAGCGCACGCGCTTCACCGCGGTGTTCGTCACGCACTCGGTGTTCGAATCGGTGTTCCTGTCGCAGCGCATCGCCGTGATGAGTGCGCGGCCGGGCCGCATCCTGTCGGAACTGGCCATTCCGGCGGACTATCCGCGCGGCGGGGCCTTCGACACCTCGGCAGAATATGCCGCCCTCTGCCGCCTGGCCTCGGCCCGCCTCAGCGAGGCGATGGCGAAGGAGGGGGCGGCGGCATGAGCGCCCGTGTCGTCGCGCCGGTCGTCATGGGCCTGGTCATGCTAGCTTTGTGGGAGGCCGTCGTGCGGCTGGCGGAGATCCCGCCCTATGTGTTGCCGGGCCCGGTCGTGGTCGCGCGGACCCTGGTGGCCGACTGGGGCACGCTCGCGCCGGCGCTGTGGGTGACGCTCAAGATCACCCTGGAGGCGCTGGCGGCTGCGGTCGTTGTCGGCGTCCTGCTGGCGGTGCTGTTCTCGCTGTCGCGCTGGGTCGAGCTGTCGCTCTTTCCCTACGCCATCATCCTGCAGGTGACGCCGATCGTGGCGATCGCGCCGCTGATCATCGCCTGGGCCAACGACGTCGACCTGTCGCTGCTGATCTGCGCCTGGCTTGTGGCGTTCTTTCCCATCCTGTCCAGCACCATCCTCGGTCTGCGCTCGGTCGACCGTAATCTGCTGGCCCTGTTCGAGCTCTACGGCGCCGGCCGTTGGCGGACGCTGGTCCATCTGCGGCTGCCGGCCGCTCTTCCATACTTCCTGGGGGGCTTGCGCATCTCCGGCGGCCTGGCGCTGATCGGTGCCGTGGTGGCGGAGTTCGTGGCCGGCACCGGCGGCAACGCCTCGGGCCTCGCGTATCGCATCCTCGAAGCGGGCTACCAGCTCAGGATCCCGCGCATGTTCGCGGCCCTGGTGCTGATCTCGGCAGCTGGCATCGCGATCTACCTGCTGCTGTCATTGCTGTCGCACCTGCTGCTGCGGCACTGGCATGAGAGCGCGCTGAGCGAAGAATAGTTGCAAGTTCCGCAGGTTTATGCTAGTAATTTCGATAGGCTGGCGCTTGGACTGCGCCGGCCTTTTCCATTTCGGCACGACCCCTCGCGGGACGCCCGCGGGACAGGCCCTGAGCCCCGGGTGCAGCCGCCGCAGGTCCTGACCCGTGGACAGTCCTAAGAACGGCCCCGTCTCAACGCCACACCAAATAACGATGTGCGAACAGACACTTATACGACGCCTGGGCACAGGCGCGCCGGGGCTGGTGTTAACGAAGAAATCGGGAGTCTCTTAAAAGCCTATGGAATAAGGCATATCTCGGACTCTGGCCCAACGCTGGGCTCAACACACGCGCGTTTCAGGTGGGCCCGGGGAACGGGCGAAAAGACTGGATTTGTTGGCTTTCCGGCGTGCGGGGGGTCGAAAATATTGTCGTCGATCTGGGCCGCAACCGGGCCCGCTATTTGAGCCCGGCGAGAAAGCTCTGGACCAGCGGTTGCCAGATCGGCGCGCCGCTGTCGCTGCCAGCCAGGCTGTGGCCGTCGCGGCCGAACGCGCCGACCGGCCTGAAAGTCGCCTTGCCGCCCGACGCGTCGTAGGCGGCGGCCATGCGCTTGGCGAGGGCGGGCTCGAAGAAGCTGTCGTTCTCGGCGTAGATCCACAGCAGCGGCACGCGCGCCGTGGCGCCGTACCTGGCCGCCGCCTGGACGAGCGCTTCCGGGGTGCAGTTGCCGATGTCGCCGCCCGGCAGCTTCTGGTGGCCGCCGCGACCGCCGGCGAAGTTCACCATGCCCGGCACACCCGGCGGGTTCTTGCTGGAGAGCGCCACCGTGGCCCAGCCGCCGGCCGACTGGCCGACGACGATGGTACGGTCCGCCGCGACGTAGGGCTGTGTGCGCATGAAGTCGATCGTGGCCTGCACGTCGGCCGCACTCTGCAGGCCCGCGCTGTAATAATCCGGCGTGTCGCAGCGGCCGTAGCCTTCGGCCCAGGCCCCACCCGTTTCGCCGTAGCCGCGCCTGAGCGGCAGGGCGACGACATAGCTGCGGGCCAGGAACCACGACGACAGCGCCGAGTAGCGCGGCGGCTCCATTTTGGCGCGCTGCGAGCCGTCCGCCGGCGAGCCGTGATTGATGACGACCAGCGGCCGACGTGCCTCACCCGGAGGCTGCATCACCCGGGTGACCAGCGTCGAGCCACCAGGCCCCGGCAGCTTCACGATCTGCTCCTGCGCCGCTGCCGGCCAGACGAACAAGAAGGCAAGCAGCCAGAGAAGGGCGTGGCGGCGCATCATGGTCTCCTATCGTCCGCTGCGTCGTCCCGGCCGGCCACCGGCACCCGACCCGGTGCGCACGCCGCGGAAGACGCGGGAGTGCTGCATCTTGCCGAGATGGACGCCGACATTGGCGCTGGCGGCCTGTCCCGGCAGTTCGAGCTCGTGGGCTTCGAGGCGGCGGATCTCGTCGCGCAGGCGGCCGGCTTCCTCGAACTCGAGATCGGCGGCGGCGGCGCGCATGCGCTTCTCGAGATCGGCGATGTGGCTGCGCAGATTGTGCCCGACCAGATGCACATCACCCGAGACGCCGGTGTCGACGGTGTAGTGGTCGCGCTCGGCGGTCGACTGCAGGATCTCGCCGATGTTCTTCTTGATCGACGCGGGCGTGATGCCGTTGGCCTCGTTGTACGCGACCTGCTTGGCGCGGCGGCGGTCGGTCTCGCTGATCGCGTACTTGATCGAGTCGGTCATCCTGTCGGCATAGAGGATGACCCGGCCGTCGATGTTGCGCGCGGCGCGGCCGATCGTCTGCACCAGCGAGGTCGGCGAGCGCAGGAAGCCTTCCTTGTCGGCGTCGAGGATGGCGACCAGCGCGCACTCGGGAATGTCGAGGCCCTCGCGCAGCAGGTTGATACCGACCAGAACGTCGAACGCGCCCAGCCGCAGGTCGCGGATGATCTCGATGCGCTCCAGCGTGTCGATGTCGGAGTGCAGATAGCGGCAGCGGATGCCGGCCTCGTGGAGATATTCGACCAGGTCCTCGGCCATGCGCTTGGTCAGCACCGTGACCAGCACGCGCTGAGATTTCTTCGCGGACTCCTTGCACTCGGCAATCAGGTCGTCGACCTGCTTCTCGACCGGCCGGATGATCACCGTCGGATCGATCAGGCCGGTGGGGCGGATCACCTGTTCGATGAAGGCGCCTTGCGTGCGCTCCATCTCCCACGGGCCGGGCGTGGCGCTGACGAAGGTCGTCTGCGGACGCAGCGCCTCCCATTCCTCGAACTTCAGCGGCCGGTTGTCGATCGCCGACGGCAGGCGGAAGCCGAACTCGGCCAACACGCTCTTGCGGTTGAAGTCGCCGCGGAACATGCCGCCGATCTGCGGCACCGTGACGTGGCTCTCGTCGCAGATCAGCAACGAGCTCTCGGGAAAGTATTCGAACAGGGTAGGTGGCGGCTCGCCCGGCTTGCGGCCGGTTAGATAGCGAGAGTAGTTCTCGATGCCGGCGCAGGCGCCGGTCGTCTCCATCATCTCGATGTCGAAATTCGTGCGCTGCTCGAGTCGCTGGGCCTCGAGCAGGCGGCCGGCGCGGTTGAATTCGTCGAGCCGCTGCTTGAGGTCGGCCTTTATCTGGTCGATTGCCTTCTGCATCGTCGGCTTGGGCGTCACATAGTGGCTGTTGGCGTAGACGATGATGTCGGACAGGGTGATCGTCTTGTCTCCGGTCAGCGGGTCGAACTCCGTGATCGATTCGATCTCGTCGCCGAACATCTCGAAGCGCCAGGCCTTGTCCTCGTAATGGGCCGGGAACAGGTCGACCGTGTCGCCGCGCACCCGGAAGGTGCCGCGCTGGAAGGCGTTGTCGTTGCGCTTGTATTGCTGTTCGACGAAGCGTCTGAGGAGGGTGGTGCGATCGATCTTCTGGCCCTTGTGCAGGCGGAAGGTCATCTTCTGATAGTTCTCGAGCGGGCCGATGCCGTAGATGCAGGAGACAGAGGCCACGATGATCACGTCGTCGCGCTCCATCAGCGCACGCGTAGCGGAATGGCGCATGCGGTCGATCTGCTCGTTGATCGACGAATCCTTCTCGATGTAGGTGTCGGTCCGCGCGACGTAGGCCTCGGGCTGGTAGTAGTCGTAGTAGGAGACGAAATACTCGACCGCGTTCTCCGGAAAGAAGCCCTTCATCTCGCTGTAGAGCTGCGCCGCCAGCGTCTTGTTCGGCGCCATCACCAGCGCCGGCCGGTTCTGCGAGGCGATGACGTTGGCCATCGTGAAGGTCTTGCCCGAGCCGGTGACACCCAGCAGCACCTGGTCGCGCTCGCCACCCTCGACTCCGGCGATGAGCTGCTTGATCGCCTCGGGCTGGTCGCCCGCCGGCGTGTAGTCGGACACCAGCTTGAAGGGCCGCACGCCGCTTTCGAGTTCCGGCCGCCGCTGGATGTACGGCATGAGGAGCGGCACGGTCGAAACCGCGAGATTCTTTGAGGGCATGGCCTCCATTATATGATGCTCGAATGACAGTCCGGCAATGCTAGCGTGACCGGCTGTCATGCCTGATCTGTTGGCTTCTTCATTCCTCATTTCTGCTGCTGTTGCCTGCATTGCAGGCATGGTGCGCGGATTCGCGGGCTTTGGCGCCGCGATGTTGATGACTCCGGTGTTTTCGGCCCTCTACGGCCCGCCGGTAGGTATTGCGCTATGCCTTTTGCTCGAGATCGCAGTCGCCCTGCCGTTGCTGCCGGCCGTGGTGCGCCTGGTCGATTGGCGGCAGCTCGGGCTGCTTCTGGCCGCTGCCGTGGTCTTCGTACCCATCGGCACCCACGTATTGACGCTGACCGAGCCCGAACCCATGCGTTGGGCGATCTCGGCCATTATTCTGGTGGCGGTTGCCCTGCTGGCGAGCGGCTGGCGATATCCCGGTCGGCCGCGGCCGGTCACAACTCTCGCTGCCGGCGCCACCAGCGGTTTTCTCAATGGCGTGTCGGGCATGGCCGGTCCGCCGATCGCCTTTTACTACCTCGCGGGTGAGAATACGGCGGCGCATGTGCGCGCCAACCTCACGACCTATTTCGTCTTTGTCGACCTGGCGGCGATCCTGGTGTTCGCCTCGCGCGGCCTGATCGGTTGGGACACCGGCGTGCACGGCCTCGTTCTTGCACCGGCTGTCATGCTGGGCGGCCTCCTGGGCGAGCGGCTGTTCCCGCTGGCCAGCGAACGCTTCTATCGCCGCCTGGCGCTCGGCCTTCTGGTCGGCGTGGCGGTCGGTTCCTTGATATTGTAAGCGAGCGGACATGAGCATCTGGGACATCATCGCGGAAAAGGCGGCGCAGCTCGGGATCGGTGGGTCGATCGGCGCGCTGCTGGGCGTGGCGCCGGCGGACGCGGGCACGCATCCCGGCCTCCTGCAGATCGGCTTCACCATCGGTGTCATCGCCCTGGGCGCCAAGATGGCGCGGGTCGATGGTGAAGTATCCGACATCGAGGTCGCCGCCTTCCGCGCGTTCTTCCAGGTGCCGCCGGGCGAGGAGCGCAGCGTCGAGCGCTTCTTCGATCTCGCCAAGCGCGACGCCGCCGGCTTCGAGACCTATGCCCGCCAGGTCGCAAACCTGTTCCCGGATGCACCGGAAATCCTCGAAGGCGTGATCGAGGGCCTGTTCAACATCGCGCGCGCCGACGGCGCGATCGACGTCGCGGAGGCCGATTATCTCGCCAAGGTGGCACGCATCTTCGGCCTCGACAGCGCCCGCTTCGAGCGCGCGAAGGCGTCGGCGTCGGGTGTCGTCGAATGCGAGCCGTGCGTCATCCTGGGCATCGATCCGATCGCGACGGATGAGCAGATTCGGGAAGCGTGGTTGCGCCAGGTCCGCGCCAACCATCCCGATCGGCTGATGGCCCAAGGGCTGCCCCAGGAGGCGATCGCCATCGCCAACCGCAAGCTCGCCCTGATCAACGACGCCTACGACCGCCTCAGGCGCCAACGCGGCCTGGTGGCGGCCTGACCGTGAACATCGTCGAGCAGCCGTCGCCCAATCACGCGCCGCGGCCCGATGATGCCACCGTCGATGTGCTGGTCCTGCACTACACCGAATTGCCGCTGCAGGAGTCGCTCGACATTCTCTGCGACGGTGCGGGCGAGCTTCGTGTGAGCTCACACTATGTCCTGGCGGAGGACGGCACGGCTTACCGGCTGGTGCCCGAGGATCGCACCGCCTGGCATGCCGGCCGCTCGCATTGGCGTGGCCGCGAGGCGCTGAACACCACGTCGATCGGCATCGAGATCGTGAACCTGCACGGCGATCGCCACGATTATCCGCCGCGCCAGATCGCGGCGTTGATTGAACTCTGCAAGGCCATCCTAGGGCGCCATCCAGCGATCGAAGCGCGCAACGTCGTGGGCCATTCCGACATCGCGCCCAAGCGGAAGATCGATCCCGGCCTCCGTTTTCCATGGGCGAGCTTGGCTGCGGCAGGGGTCGGGCTGTGGCCGAGAGCCGGCGGGCGGCCGCTCGATGGCGACTTCCACAAGGCCCTCCAGCGCTTCGGCTATGCGCCGCCGATCGCCGTGCCGCCCAAGGACATCGTGAAGGCTTTCCAGCGGCATTTCCGGCCAGCCCAGGTCGACGGCATGCCCGACGTCGAGACGCGGACTCGTTTGGCCGGGCTGCTTGACCAGGTCGGGGGAGCCGCCTAGCTAGGGCCCGCGGGTCAGACGGCTGGATGGCTGCGCTGTCGCGGGCAACCGCGGCGGTGAGGAAAGTCCGGGCTCCACGGAGACACGGTGCCGGATAACGTCCGGCGGGGGCGACCCCAGGGAAAGTGCCACAGAAAACAAACCGCCGGGTTGGCCCGCTTTCGGGCGGTAAACCAGCCAGGCAAGGGTGAAACGGTGGGGTAAGAGCCCACCGCGCGACCGGCAACGGAAGCGGCAGGGCAAACCCCACCGGGAGCAAGACCAAATAGGGGTGACACGCCGGGCAACCGGCAGCGGGGTTTCCGCGTCGTCGCCCGGGTCGGTCGCGCGAGGCGTTCGGCAACGGACGTCCCAGAGGAATGGCCATCCATCGTCCCGGCTTGCCGGGGTGAGGACAGAACCCGGCTTACAGGCCGTCTGACCCGCATTTCCTGCTCGAATCGAGCAAAATCTCAACCTGTTGTGGTTTTTAACCAATAGTGCACAATAGATGTTGTCGCTAAGGCCTTCAGATTCCTCGCCGAATCCCGCTTTTGGACATTGCGTCCCGGGAAATCCCATGATATCCCATAGCATCCCGTAAACAGGGATCCGCAGGGGCGTGGGGCACCTGTCGTGGATTTAGGGGGACAGGGTCGTGGCCTTTCGGTCCGAAATCCTGATCAAGCTCGACAAGAAAGGCCGGGTCCTGCTGCCCGCCGCCTTCCGCGACGAGCTGCCGGCCGACGACCGCGAGGCCTTCGTCCTCTACCACTCACCCAATGTCCCGGGCGTCGTGAACGGAAACTCGCGTCTGGGCTTCGACGCCATGCTCGAGCGGCTCCGCGTCGAGGCACTCGGCCCCAAGGGTTCGCTCAAGGTGTCGCTCGACGACGAGGCCTTCGATCCCGCCGGCTATCTCTCGGCCAGCGCCCGCACCATCGCCATGGAGCCGGACGGCCGCTTCTCGATGCCGGCCGAATTCGCCCAGGCCCTCGACGCCGACGCCGGCGTCATGCTGGTCGGCAAGGGCGACAAGTTCCAGATGTGGAACCCCAAGCGCTGGCAGGCCCGCCGCGACGGCGATCGCGACAAGATGGCGGCGTTCGTGCGCAGCCTCGCCAATTCGGATTCAGAGAGGGGCGACGCATGAGCGGCGCCGCTGGACATATCCCCGTTCTCGCGCGCGAGGTGATCGACGCGCTGCAGCCACGTGATGGTGGCCGCTATGTCGACGGCACTTTCGGCGCCGGCGGCTACACCACTGCCATGCTCGATCGCGCCAACTGCCAGGTGATCGCCATCGACCGTGACCCCGATGCCATCGCCGCCGGCCAGGCATTGGCCGCGCGCTATGCGCCGCGGCTACGCCTGATCGAGGGCCGCTTCGGCGACATGGCCGAGCTGTTGTCCGCGGAAGGTGTGGACGACGTCGACGGTGTGGCGCTCGATCTCGGCGTCTCCTCGATGCAGTTCGACCGCGCCGAGCGCGGCTTCTCCTTCCGCAACTCGGGCCCGCTCGACATGCGCATGGAAAAGAACGGGTCGTCGGCTGCCGATCTGGTGAACCAGGCGGACGAAGTCGAGCTTGCCGACATCTTCTGGCGCTACGGCGAGGAGCGCCGCAGCCGCCGCGTCGCGCGCGCCATCGTCGAGGCCCGCAAGACGAAGCGCATCGAGACGACCGGCGAATTGGCCGAGATCGTTCGCCGCGCTGTCGGCCCTTCGGCCAAGGACGAGAGCGACCCCGCAACGCGCGCCTTCCAGGCGCTGCGCATTGCCGTGAATGACGAGTTGGGCGAGTTGGAGCGCGGCCTTGCCGCCGCCGACTCCGTCCTGGCGCCGGGCGGCCGCCTGGCCGTTGTGTCGTTCCATTCGCTGGAAGACCGCGCGGTCAAGGAATACGTGCGCCAGAGGGCCGGCCGCACGCCCAGCCCTTCGCGTCACGCGCCGCCGCGCGCCGTCGAACGCGAGACCACGCTGCGCGATCTCACGCGCAAGCCGGTGCTGCCGACCGCGTCCGAAGTGGCCGCCAATCCGCGCGCCCGCTCGGCCCGCCTGCGCGTCGCCGAAAAGCTCGGCGTGCCCGGAGGCCGCGCATGATCCATCGCGGGCTCGTCTTCTGGTCGGTTGCCGCCGTCGCCACGGCGGTGGGCCTGTTCACCGTGAAGTACAAGGTGCAGGACCTCGAGGAGCGGATAGACCGCACCAACCACAAGATCGTCGAGAGCCAGCAGGCCACGCACATCCTGCGGGTCGAATGGGCTCACCTCAACGAGGCCGAGCGCATCGAGAAGCTCGCCCAGAAGCATCTGAAACTCGAGCCGGCCTCGATCAAGCAGGTCATCCGGCTCGACTCGCTCAAACCCGAATCTGTCCCCCCGCGGCGCGAAGCACCACTCCCTTCCCCCCCACGTACGGGCAACGACGTCCCCTCGTCGACTTTGCCCGGTGGTGCCCGCGTCGCAGCGGAGGCCGGCAGCCCCTCGCCGGCCTCCGCACCCCTTTCAGCACGTTCCACCGGACCCACGACGCCCCCTCGACCGGCCATAATCCAAGAGCCGGCTACATCGGGTCCGGTAGGCGACAACCAGGGCGTTGCAACCTCGATCGACGAAATCCTCTCGCGAAACGACGGAGGACGCCGGTGAGGCTGTGGCGCAAGTCTGGCTCGCCCGAACCGGCCGCCGCGGCAAACGCGGCGGCCGGCGCGCGTTACAGCTCGCCGCAGGACCGTCTCAAGGGCGACGCCCAGGAGACGGCGCGGCAGCGCCTCGTCATCGCCTCAGCAATCTTCGTGATCGCCTTCGTCGCCGTCGGTTTGCGGATGGGTTACGTCTCGCTGCTGCGCGACGGCGCCGAACCGACCCAGCGCGTGGCGGCCCGTGGCGGCTCGATCCAGTCCGAGCGAGCCGACATCGTCGATCGCAACGGTGCCGTGCTTGCGACCTCGGTCCCGGTGATGTCGGCCTTCGTCAATCCGCGCCTGCTGCTCGACCCCCTGGATGCCGCGCGCAAGATCGTCACCGCCTTGCCAGACCTGAAGTACGACGACGTCAGGGAAAAACTCGAGGGCGACAAGACCTTCGTCTGGATCAAGCGTGGCCTCAGCCCGCGCGAGCACAACCTCGTCAACCGTCTCGGCATCCCCGGCCTCGAGTTCCAGTCCGAGGAGCGGCGCATCTATCCGCAGGGCTCGGCCGCGGCGCACATCATGGGCTACGCCAGCGTCGACAACGCAGGCCTGGCTGGCGTCGAGCGCTTCTTCGACCAGCAGCTGCAGAGCGGCGAGACGGTGCAGCTTTCCATCGATCTCCGCCTGCAGCGCATGGTCGAGCGCGAGATCGCGCGTGCCGCCCAGAAATTCTCGGCGATCGGCGCCACCGCCATCGTCATGGACGTGACCAACGGCGAGGTCCTCGCCATGGCGTCGCTGCCGACGTTCGATCCCAACAGCACCAAGACTCTCACAAACGAGGCGCTGTTCAACCGCGCCACCTTGGGCGTCTACGAACAGGGCTCGACCTTCAAGATCTTCAATACGGCGATGGCGCTCGACACCGGCCGGGTGACGATGAGCAGCGTCTTCGACGCCACGTCGCCCATCAAGATCGACCGCTTCACGATCAACGACGATCATGCCCAGCGTCGGCCGCTCACGGTGCCGGAAATCTTCAGGTACTCGTCCAACATCGCCTCGGCCAAGATGGCCGTGGAGATGGGCCCGGAAACCCAGCGCGCCTTCTTCGACAAGATCGGATTCCTGAAGCCGCTGTCGACCCAGCTGCCCGAGGTTGCCTCGCCGCTCTATCCCCGGCAGTGGCAGAAGATCAGCACCATGACCATCGCCTTCGGGCACGGCATCTCGGTGACGCCGTTGCACATGGCGGCCGGATCGGCGGCGATGATCAACGGCGGCATCCTCTACCAGCCCAGCCTGGTGAAGCGGACCGCCGCCAGCGACCAGGGCCGGCGGGTGATCCAGACCAAGACGTCGATTAGCCTGCGCCAGCTCCTGCGGTTGAACGTCGCCGAGGGCACGGGCAAGAACTCGAACGTCGCTGGATACGAGGTCGGCGGCAAGACGGGCACGGCGGAAAAGCCGGCCCGCGGCGGCTACCGCCAAAAAGCCCTAATCAGTTCGTTCGTTGGGGCGTTTCCCATGAACGATCCGAAATTCGTCATTCTGGTCTCGCTCGACGAGCCCAAAGGCCTTCCCGAAACCGGCGGCTACGCCACGGCCGGCTGGGTGGCTGCGCCGTCGGTCAAGAACATCATCGAAGGCATCGTGTCCCTGTATGGCGTCCTGCCGGGCGATCTCAAGGAGGGCCTGCCGCCGCTCGAGATCGCCTCGACGCCGGTGCCGGCGCCGGTGGTGCCGCCGCAGTTCGTGCCGGCGAATGCGCGTCATCGCGGCGCCGAACAACGCAAGGCCGTGCCGGTGCGGCCCGGTGCAGCGCAGACCGCGGCGGCCCCCGCAGCGGGAGTGCGTCGCGTTGCGGCTGAGTGAGCTCATGCGCCGCAGCGCACATGACACCGTGTCCCCATCCGCGTTGCCGCGCGATCCCATTCTTGCCGGCCTGACCCTCGATTCGCGAAAGGTCCGGCCGGGCTATCTGTTCGCTGCCCTGCCGGGCACGCATCACGACGGCGCTGCTTTTGTGGCCGACGCGGTCAGCCGCGGCGCTGCGGCCATCCTGGCCGCCCCCGGCGCATCGTTGCCGGTGCTCGATCCCGGCATCGTCGTCGTGCGCGATGCCAATCCGCGCCGCCGCGTGGCGCTGATGGCGGCGGCGTTCGCCGACCTCCAGCCCGCCATCATCGCCGCCGTCACCGGCACCAACGGCAAATCCTCGACCGTCCATTTCGTGCGCCAGATCTGGGAGGCGCTCGGCCTCAAGGCGGCGAGCGTCGGCACGCTCGGCATCGTCTCGCCGGGATTGACGCGGGAAGCCGGCCTCACGACGCCCGATCCGGTGCAACTGCACGAGGATCTCGCGACGCTTGCCCGCGAGGGTGTCGCGCATCTGGCGATCGAGGCATCGAGCCACGGTCTCGACCAGCACCGGCTCGATGGCGTCCGGCTCGCTGCAGCGGCCTTCACCAACCTCACACACGAACATCTCGACTATCACAAGTCGATGGAGACCTACTTCGCGGCCAAGGCGCGGCTGTTCGACAGCCTGCTGCCAGCCGGGGGCACGGCGATCGTCAATGCCGACAGCGACCGTGCCGAGGCATTGGCCGCGATCTGCCGGCAGCGTGGCATTCGCTTCTGGACTTATGGCAGCATGGGCCGGGAAATCCGCCTGATCGGTGACGATCCGACCTCGATCGGCCAGCACCTCGCGATAGAGGTGCTGGGCACCCGCCATGAAATCGATCTTCCCTTGGTTGGAGGCTTCCAGGCATCCAATGCGCTCGCGGCCCTCGGCCTCGTCGTGGCGACCGGTGGCGATCCGGCGCGCGCGGCGGCGGCGCTGGCTAACCTCACCGGCGCGCCGGGCCGCCTGCAACTCGTTGCCCGCCACCGCTCCGGCGCACCGATCTATGTCGACTATGCCCACAAGCCCGAGGCGCTGGAGACCGTGCTGGACACGCTTCGGCCGTTCGCGCGCGGCAAGCTGGTCGTGGTGTTCGGCTGCGGCGGCGATCGCGATCGGGCCAAGCGGCCGGTCATGGGCGAGATCGCCACCCGGCTCGCCGATCTCGCCATTGTCACCGACGACAATCCGCGCAGCGAGGAACCTCAGGCGATCCGCCGCGAGATCCTGCGCGGCATCGCGGCCGACCGGAAGAACTGGATCGAGGCCGCCGACGGCCGCCATGCCGCCATAGAAGCCGGCATGGCTGCCCTCGGCAGCGCCGACGATCTGCTGTTGATCGCCGGCAAGGGCCACGAGACCGGACAGACCATCAAGGGCGTCACACATCCCTTCGACGACGCCGAAGTGGCGCGGGAACTCGCCGGAGTGCCCGCATGACCGCCCTCTGGACCTCCGACGAAGTCAGCAAGGCGCTGTCGCCGGTCACGGCCGTCGCGCCCTTCATGGCGGACGGCGTGACGTTCGACAGCCGCGCCGTCGGCAAGGGCGATCTGTTCTTTGCGCTCGGCGGCGAGACCACCGACGGTCACGGCTTCGTGGCAGATGCGCTTGCGCGTGGCGCCGCGGCGGCCGTCGTTTCGCGCGACGTCGAGGGCGCACGCGGCACGTTGATTCGCGTCCCCGACACGATGAAGGCGCTGGTCGACCTCGGTCGTGCCGGCCGCCGCCGCAGCAAGGCGCGCATTGCCAGCGTCACGGGCTCGGTCGGCAAGACCAGCACCAAGGATGCCTTGCGGGCGATGCTGTCGGCCCAGGCGCCGACCTCGGCCAGCGTGGCGAGTTACAACAATCACGTCGGCGTTCCGATCAGCCTGACGCGCCTGCCGCGCGAGGCGCACTACGGGGTCTTCGAGATCGGCATGAACCATCCCGGCGAGATCGAGCCGCTGGCCCGCCAGGTCGAGGCGCATGTCGGCGTGATCACCAACGTGGGCGCGGTCCATATCGGACACATGGGCAGTGAAGAGGCGATCGCCGATGAAAAGGGCTGCCTGTTTGCCGGCATGGCGGAAGGTGCAGCCGCCGTGCTCAATCGCGACAGCCGCCACTATGATCGCCTCGCGGGTCATGCCCGTCGCTTCGGCGTTTCCCGCATCGTGGGCTTCGGCCGCAGCGAGGCGGCCGAGGCGCGACTTCTCGCCTGCGACCTGCAGGATTCGGGCAGCGATGTTGCGGCCTTGATCCATGGCCGGCGAATCGAGTATCGGCTGGGAGCGGCGGGCGAGCATTGGGCGCTGAACAGCGTGGCGGCGCTCGCCGTCGTCGAGGCGCTGGGCGCCGACGTGGCAATTGCGGCGGCGACGCTGGCGAAGGTCAAGGCGTCGCCGGGTCGGGGCGCGCGGCGGATGCTGAAGTTCGGGGCTGGTGCGATCGAGCTGCTCGACGAGAGCTACAACGCCAACCCGGTGTCGGTCCGCGCCATGCTTGCCGTGCTGTCGCGCACCGAGCCCAAGCCTGGCGGACGTCGCGTACTGGCACTGGGCGACATGCGCGAGCTGGGCGAGGGCGCTGACGCCGACGCCTATCACGCCGGCCTGGCCGACGCAGTGGCGACGAGCGGGGCGGCGCAGGTGTTCCTGTGCGGGCCACACATGCAGGCGCTGTGGCAATGCCTGGCGCCGGCGCAGCGCGGCGTGCATCGGCCGGATTCAGCCTCGCTCGCGGGTGAGGTCGCAACAGCGCTGCGCGCCGGCGACGTGATCGCGGTGAAGGGTTCGCTGGGTTCGAAAATGAAGATCGTCGTAGACGCCATCGTGGCGGCAAGCGGCGGCGAGGTGGGACTCTAAGGATGTTCTATAACCTTCTCTATCCGTTGGCGGACGTGTTCGGCCCGTTCAACCTGTTCCGCTACCTGACGTTCCGCTCGATTGGCGCATTCATCACGGCGCTGATCCTGAGCTTCCTGATCGGCGGCGTCCTGATCCGCTGGCTGCGCAGCAAGCAGCAGCAGGGCCAGCCGATCCGAGACGACGGTCCCGCCAGCCACCTCCTGACCAAGAAGGGCACGCCCACCATGGGTGGTCTCCTGATCCTGATCACGCTCGCCATCGCCACGCTGCTGTGGGCCGACCTCAGCAACCGCTATGTCTGGATCGTGCTCGGCGTCACCCTGGCATTCGGCGCGATCGGCCTGTGGGATGATTTCCTCAAGGTCACCAAGCGCAACTCCAAGGGCGTGCCGGGCAAGGTGAAGCTCGCCCTGTCGGTCGCGATCGCCGCCGTCGCGGCCTACCTGATCGCGCAACTGTCGCCGACTCCGCTTCGCTACATGCTGGCGCTGCCCTTCCTCAAGGACGTGCTGCTGCCCCTGGGCGTCGTGGGCTTCGTGGCCTTCGGTGGCTTCGTGATGGTGGGCGCTTCCAATGCCGTCAACCTGACCGACGGGCTCGATGGCCTCGCGATCGGTCCGGTGATCATGGCGTCGGCCGTGTTTGGCCTGATTGCCTATGTCGTGGGCAACACCATCCTCACCAACTACCTCTATCTTCATCACATCCCGCGCTCGGGCGAACTCGCGGTGCTGCTGGCAGCGCTGGTCGGCGCCGGGCTCGGCTTCCTGTGGTTCAATGCTCCGCCGGCGATGGTGTTCATGGGCGATACCGGCTCGCTCGCCATCGGTGGCGCGCTGGGTGCCGTGGCCGTCGTCACCAAGCACGAGATCGTGCTGGCGATCGTGGGCGGGCTGTTCGTGCTGGAGACCGTCTCGGTGATCGTCCAGGTACTTTCCTACAAATGGACGGGACGCCGCGTCTTCCGCATGGCGCCACTGCACCATCATTTCGAGCAGAAGGGATGGGCCGAGCCGACCATCGTGTTCCGCTTCTGGATCATCGCCGCCATCCTCGCAATGGCGGGTCTCGCCACGTTGAAGCTGAGGTGAGCGGATGATCGATCTCGCCTTCCTCAAGGGATCGTCCTTCGTCGTGCTGGGGCTCGCACGCTCCGGCCTGGCGACGGCACGCGCCTTGACGGCGGCGGGCGTCGGGTGCGTCGCCTGGGACGACAACGCCGCTTCGCGCGCGGCCGCCGTCGCCGCCGGCGTGGCGCTCGCAGATCCGGCCTCGATCGACTGGTCGCGCACGACGGCGCTGGTCATCAGCCCGGGAATTCCCAGCCATTTGCCCGCGCCGCATCCCGTGGCGGCGGCGGCGCGCGCGGCGGGCAAGAAGATCATCTGCGACGTCGAGTTGCTGGCCCGCGCCGCGCCGAAGGCGTGTTTCGTCGCCATCACCGGGACCAACGGCAAGTCGACGACGACGGCGCTGATCGGCCACATCCTCGCCCAAGCGGGCGTGCACTGCGAAGTCGGCGGCAACATCGGCCGGGGCGCACTCGATCTCAGCACCCTGGGCGAAGGCGGCGTCTACGTCCTCGAACTGTCGTCGTATCAGCTTGAACTGCTCGAGACCTTCCGCGCCAACGTCGCTGTCTGGCTGAACGTCACGCCCGACCATATCGACCGCCACGGCGACATGGCGGGCTATGTCGCGGCCAAGGAAAACATCTTCGCCCGCCAGCAAGCCGGCGATTGTGCCGTGATCGGCATCGACGATGAGCCTTCGCGCGCGGTCCACGACAGGATCTCGACGCGGCCGGGTGTCGTTGCCGTCCCGGTGGCCCTCGACCGACCGGTCGCCGGCGGTGTTTCATTCCGCGCCGGCCGCCTGATCGATGCCGACGGCTATGCCGTCGACTTTTCCGATGTGCCGACCCTGCCCGGCGACCACAACGCGCAGAACGCTGCCTGCGCCTGGGCCGCCTGCCGCTGGCTCGACGTGCCGCGCGAGCGGATCGTCGAGGGCTTGCGCAGCTATCCCGGCCTGCCGCACCGCCAGGAGCGGGTCGCCTCGGTGGGCAACGTCGTCTACATCAACGACAGCAAGGCGACCAATGCCGAGGCAACGGCGCGGGCGCTTTCGAGCTATCACGACATCTATTGGATACTCGGCGGCCAGGCGAAGGAGGGCGGCGTGGCGCCGCTTGCTTCGTACTTCGATCGTATCCGTCATGCCTTTCTGATCGGCGAGGCGACCGAGCTGTTCGCAGGCCAGCTCGAAGGCAAGCTGCCCTACAGCCGCTGCGGTGACCTGCAGTCGGCGCTTGATGCCGCGCATCTGCGTGCGCAACGCGATGATGGCGGCGAGGCCGTGGTCCTGCTCTCGCCAGCCTGCGCCTCGTGGGATCAGTGGAAGAGTTACGAGCATCGCGGCAATGCCTTTCGCGCCATGGCGCGGGCATTGCCGGGTGCCCAGCGTTTGGGGATGGCGGCATGATCCAGGTTCCACGCGACGATCGCAGCGTGATCGGCCAATGGTGGTGGACGGTTGATCGCTGGTCGCTGGGCGCGATCCTGGCGATCATGGCCTTCGGCGTAATGCTCACTCTGGCGGCATCGCCGCCGGCAGCCGAGCGTATCGGCGCCGACTCGTTCATGTTTGCCAAACGCCAGTTCATCTTTTTGCCGATGGCGCTTCTGGTGATGCTGGCGATTTCGCTGGCCTCGCCGCGCCATGTCCGGCGGCTTGCCCTGCTGGTGTTCTGCGGCAGCGTGGTGCTGCTGGCTGCCACTTTCGTTGTCGGCGTCGAGATCAAGGGCGCGCGGCGATGGATCTCCGTGCCCGGCCTTTCCAGCTTGCAGCCCTCGGAGTTCGCCAAGCCCAGCCTCGCCGTGATCTCGGCCTGGCTGCTGGCGCAAAGCCGCACCGAACGCCGGGTGCCGGGCTATTTCCTCTGCACCCTGTTGGTGGGCACGGTTCTCGCGTTGCTGATCCTGCAGCCCGATCTCGGCATGAGCATCGTTGTCGCCGCGGTTTGGGGCGCACAGCTCTTCGTCGTCGGCCTGCCAATGTGGATCGCGGGCTTCGGCGCGGTGGGTGCCGCTGGTGCATTGGTCGGCAGCTACTTCACGTTCAGCCACGTCCGCAGCCGCTTCGACCGCTTCCTCGATCCCTCATCGGGCGACAACTACCAGGTCAATACCTCCCTCGAAGCCTTCATGAACGGCTCGCTGTTCGGGCGTGGCCCGGGCGAGGGCACGGTCAAGGCGCAGCTTCCCGACGCGCACACCGATTTCGTGATGGCCGTCGCCGGCGAGGAGTTCGGTCTCGTCGTCTGCCTGCTGATCCTGGGTCTGTTCGCCTTCGTGACGCTGCGCTCGATGTCGCGAGCGTCGAAGGAGACCAGCCTCTTCATCACCCTGGCGGCCACCGGTCTCGCCGTGCAGTTCGGCCTGCAGGCGGCCATCAACATGGCTTCGACCGTCCAGCTTATTCCCGCCAAGGGCATGACGCTGCCGTTCATCTCCTACGGCGGCTCCTCGGCGCTCGCCATGGCGATCTGTCTCGGCATGCTGCTGTCGCTGACGCGCGAGCACGCCGGCCTCCGGGAGGCGATCTAGTGGGCCCCGTGGTAGGTCCCGTGGTCCTGGCGACCGGCGGTACCGGCGGACATGTGTTCCCGGCCGAGGCGCTGGCTGGCGAACTCGAGGCGCGCGGCCTGCCGTTTACGCTGGTGACGGATTCGCGTGGCCGGCAATGGCAGGGCGCGCTGTCGCGCCGGCCGATCCACTACATCCATTCAGCGAGCCCCACCGGTTCGTTGCGCAAGCGACTGACGGCGATGTTCGAGCTCGCTTTCGGCCTGTTCGATGCGTGGCGCGCTCTGGGGCGCATCGGCCCGTCGGCCGTCGTGGGCTTCGGTGGCTACGCCTCGGTGCCGACCCTGATTGCGGCCCGCCTGCGTCGGTTGCCGGCGATGTTGCACGAGCAGAATGCCGTTCTCGGCAAGGCGAACCGCCTCGTTCTTGGAGGGGCGGCGCGCGTGGCGACGTCCTTCGCCAGGACGCAATATGTTGCTGCCGACGATCGGCGCGCCTGCCTGGTGGGCAACCCCGTGCGCGAGCCGGTGCGTCTGCTGCGCGGCTCGCCCTACCGCGCGCCCGGAGAGGGCCGCGTCATCGACCTCCTGGTGTTCGGTGGCAGCCAGGGCGCCGCATCGTTCAGCCAGGTCGTTCCCGAGGCGATCCTTTCGCTGCCGCAGGCATTGCGTGCACGCGTCCGGCTGGTGCAGCAATGCCGGCCCGAGGATCTCGAGCGCGTGCGCGCGGCCTACACCGCGGCGGGTATCGTGGCCGAGCTGGCGCCGTTCTTCGCCGACCTTCCGGCCAGACTGGCGGCGGCGCATCTCGTCATCGGCCGCTCCGGCGCCTCGACCGTGGCCGAACTGGCGACCATCGGCCGGCCGTCCATCCTGATTCCCTATCCCTACGCTGCCGACGATCACCAGAGCGCGAATGCTCGGGCGTTCGAGGCGACGGGCGCCTGCCTCGTCATGCCGCATGCCTCGTTCACGGCCGCTGCCCTGGCGGCGCATTTGCACGCGCTGTTCGAGGCGCCGCAGCGCCTGGCGGCGATGGCTGCTGCCGCTCACGCGGCGGGACGGCCCGATGCCGCCGCGCGGCTTGCCGATCTGGTCGTCGAGATGACCGGCTTCACCCTTTCACCGTCAGGAGCCGCCGCATGAGGGCGTTGCCGCTGGATATCGGTCTTATCCACTTCGTCGGCATCGGCGGTATCGGCATGTCCGGCATCGCCGAGGTCCTTCACAATCTCGGCTACAAGGTGCAGGGCAGCGACGTTGCCGAGGGCGCAAACACGCGCCGGCTCGCCGAGCTCGGCATGAAAGTGATGATCGGCCATCGCGCCGACAACGTCTCCAACGCCCAGGTCGTGGTCGTCTCGAGCGCGGTCAAGAAGGATAATCCCGAGGTCATGGCTGCGCGCGCCCGGCTCGTGCCGGTGGTGCGCCGCGCCGAGATGCTGGGTGAGCTGATGCGGCTCAAGTGGTCGATCGCCGTCGGCGGCACGCACGGCAAGACCACGACAACCTCGCTGGTGGCCACCATGCTCGACAGCGGCGGGCTCGATCCGACGGTGATCAACGGCGGCATCATCAACGCCTACGGCACCAATGCGCGGTTGGGCGATGGCGACTGGATGGTGGTGGAGTCCGACGAATCGGACGGCTCGTTTTTGCGGCTGCCCGCGACCATCGCCGTGGTCACCAACGTCGATCCCGAGCATCTCGACCACTACGGCACCTTCGACGCGTTGCGCGAAGCATTCGTGCGCTTCGTCGAGAACATCCCGTTCTACGGCTTTGCCGTGTTGTGCTCGGACCATCCCGAGGTCCAGGCGCTGATCCCGCGCGTCGCCGACCGCCGCATCATCACCTACGGCATCGGCGCCAACGCCGACGTGCGCGCGATCAATCTCAAGCTGGATCGTACAGGCGCCGACTTCGACGTCATGGTCGAACATCGCGCCACCAACGATTCGCGGATCATCACCGGCATGCGTCTGCCGATGTTTGGCCAGCACAATGTGCAGAACGCGCTGGCCGCCATCGCCGTGGCGCAGGAGATGGGCTTGCCCGACGACACCATCCGTAGAGCGCTCGCGTCGTTCGGCGGCGTGAAGCGGCGTTTCACCAAGACCGGCGAGGCGCACGGCATCACGGTGATCGACGATTACGGCCACCATCCTGTCGAGATCGCTGTCACCCTGCGGGCCGCCCGTCAGGCCTATGGCGGGTCGGGCCGGGTCATCGCCGTGATGCAGCCGCACCGCTTTACGCGCCTCGCCTCGCTCAAGGCCGAGTTCGCCGCCTGCTTCACCGATGCCGACGCGGTGATCATCGCCGACGTCTATGCCGCGGGCGAAGCGCCGATCGAAGGCGTAAACCGCGACATGCTGGTCAGCCTGGTGAGCCGCGCCGGCCATCGCGACGTGACGCCGCTCGGCGCGCCGGGCGACCTGCCGACGCTGATCTGGCAGGTCGCGCGGCCCGGCGACGTCGTGGTCTTCCTGGGCGCCGGCAACATCACCGCTTGGGCACATGCGTTGCCTGGTCAGCTCCAGCAACTCGCCGCCGAAAATGCCGGCCCGCGTGCCATTGCGAACGATCAAGGCCCCCATGGTGGATCGGCGGCATGATGGCGCTCGCGACGTCCAAGCCTCACCTGATCGACCGGCTGCCCAAGCCGCGCGGCCGGCTCGTGGCCGATGCGCCGCTCGGGCCGCAGACTTGGTTCCGCACCGGCGGGCCGGCGGAAGTCCTGTTCCGGCCGGCCGACGTCGAGGACCTGGCATCGTTTCTGGCCGCGCTGCCGGCCGATGTGGCGGTCACGGTGCTGGGTGTCGGCTCGAACCTTCTGGTGCGCGACGGTGGCGTGAGGGGCGTGGTCATCCGCCTGATGCGCGGGTTCACCGGCATCGCTGTCGAGGGTAACGAACTGGTGAGCGGCGCTGGCGCGCCCGATCTCAACGTCGCCCTGACCGCGCGCGATCATGGTCTGGCCGGCCTCGAATTCCTGAGCGGCATTCCCGGCACGATCGGCGGCGCCATCGCGATGAATGGCGGCGCCTATGGCAACGAGCTTTCGCATGTCCTGGTGTCGGCCGAGGCCGTCGATCGCCGCGGCGCCGTCCAACGAGTCGGTGTCGCCGATCTCGGCTTCAGCTACCGCCACAGCGCGGTGCCGGCCGACTGGATCTTCACGTCGGCCCGGCTGCGCGCCGCGCCGGGGGACCAGATCGCGATCGCGCGGCGCATTGCCGAGATCGATGCCGCCCGCACCGAATCCCAGCCGCGCAGCCGTACCGGCGGTTCGACCTTCGTCAATCCCGAAGGCCACAAAGCGTGGGAGTTGATTGACCGTGCCGGTTGCCGCGGCTTGTGCATCGGCGAGGCACAGGTCTCGGAGAAGCATTGCAACTTCCTGATCAATCTGGGTGCCGCGACGGCCGCCGACATCGAGGCGCTGGGCGAGGAAGTGCGCCGGCGCGTGCTTGCGCAGAGCGGCGTGCAGCTGATGTGGGAAATCAAGCGCATCGGGGAGGCGGCATGACACGCACCGTCGCGGTCCTGATGGGCGGCTGGTCGCCCGAGCGCGAGGTCTCGCTGGTGAGTGGCAAGGCTTGCGCCGAAGGATTGCGCGAAGGCGGTCACAAGGTCGTCGAATACGACGTGAAACGTGATCTGCGGGCGCTAGTCGAATTCCTGCGGCCGGCCGCGGGCGGTGGACCGGATGTCGTGTTCAACGCGCTCCATGGCCGTTACGGCGAGGACGGCTGCATCCAGGGCGTGCTCGAGATCCTGGCGATTCCCTACACGCATTCCGGCGTGCTGGCCTCCGCGATCGCCATGGACAAGCCGCTGGCACGCCACGTCTTCGCGTCGCTTGGCTTGCGCGTTGCCGACGGCCGCGTGATCGAGCGCCGGTCGCTCGCCGCGGGCGATCCTATGCCGCGGCCGTATGTCGTGAAGCCGATCGACCAGGGCTCCAGCATCGGCGTCCATATCGTGCGCGACGGCGACAACCTCGCCGCGGTCGAGGCCGCCGAGGCGGCGTTCGGCGAGCGCGTGCTGGTCGAGAAGTTCGTGCCCGGCCGCGAGCTCACGGTCGCGGTGATGGGCGACAAGCCCATCGCGGTGACCGAACTCCGGCCGCGCACCCGCTTCTACGACTACGAAGCCAAGTACACTGACGGCATTACCGAGCATCTCGTGCCGGCGCCGGTACCGGCCGACGTCTATGCGGCGGCGAAGCAGTGGGCGCTCGCGGCATATCAGGAGCTAGGCTGCGAAGGCCTCAGCCGCGCGGACTTCCGCTGGGACGATTCGAAGCCCGGCACGTTGGGGCTCGTCATCCTCGAGCTCAACACCCAACCCGGCATGACGCCGCTGTCGCTGGCGCCGGAGCAGGCGAAGTGGGCCGGCATCTCGTGGCCCGATCTCATGACCTGGATGGTCGATCACGCGAGGCATCCGTCGTGAGCGCCGCTTCCGCAAAATCGCCAGCAAAGGCGTCCGCCAAGACCGCCGCGCCGCGGCGCGACTACGACCGCCGCAAGAAGCGCGGCCCCATCCGCAAGACCGGCCGACCGCTGTGGCGGCAGCCGATGATGCTGGGCCTCGTCGTCCTGATGCTGGGCGGCGGCGCCGGCGGCGGCTGGTGGGCCTGGCGCGAGGGCTGGTTGATCGAGGTCCAGAGTCGGATCGACGCGGTGGGGCGCAGCATCGTGGGCGCCGTCACGCCGTTCAAGCTCGCCGACGTCACCGTGGAAGGGCGCGACTATGTCGAGCGCGAAGCCATCCTGGCTGCCCTCAACGTCAAGCCCGGTGACTCGCTACTGGGCGTCGACCTGCAAGCCTCCCGCCAACGTCTCGAGGCGATCGACTGGGTGGCGGGCGCCACCGTCGAGCGGCGCCTGCCGGACACGCTGTACGTGACCTTGCGTGAACGCCGGGCCGTCGCTCTCTGGCAGAACGGCGCGGAATACACGCTGATCGACAGGAACGGCCGCACCGTTCGCGCCAGCCGCATGCCGCCCGGCGCCGAGCAGCTGCTGCTGCTGGGGGGCACCGGCGCGCCCGAGCACGTTGGCGAACTGCTGTTGCTGCTCGCCTACGAGCCGGCGCTTACCCGCCAGTTGCGTGCCGCCGTTTGGGTCGGCCAGCGCCGCTGGAACCTGGTGTTGAACAACGGTGTCGAGATCTGGCTGCCCGAAGAGGACGCGGTCGCGGCCCTCCAGCAGATCGCCAAGCTCGAAGCGCAGCACAAGCTGTTGTCGCGCGAATACGGCGTCGTCGATCTCAGGCTGCCGGACAAGCTCTATCTGAGGAAGCGCGGACCGGGCCGCGATGCGTCTCCCGGTCCGGTGTGACGTCCAATGAAACCTAAAGTGTACGCGTAGAGACGGGGGACATCGTGGCGAAGGCAAGAAATGGCGTCATTGCGGCGCTCGATATCGGAACCAGCAAGGTCGTCTGCTTCGTGGCGCGAGTCGACGGGCAGGGACTGCGCGTGGTTGGCATCGGCCACCAAGCCGCCCAGGGCATGCGCTCCGGCAACATCATCGACATGGAGGCCGCCACCCGCGCGATCTCCTCGGCGGTATCGACGGCCGAGGAGATGTGCGGCGAACACGTTCGCGAGGTCATCGTCGGTGTCAGCGGCGGCTCGGCCGCCTCGCACAACCAGAGCCTCGAGGTCGCGATTGGCCACCACGAGATCGGCGAGCGCGACGTCCGCCGGGTGCAGACTCACATCCACCTGCCGGCCGAGACGGCCGACCGCGACATCATCCATTCCGAGGCGATCGGCTACACCGTCGACGGCATCCCGGTGCGCGATGCCCGCGGCATGTTCGGCGAACGGCTGGGCGTCGATGTGCACCTGGTCACGGCGACGAGCGGCGCCATGCGCAACCTCCAGGTCTGCGTGCGCCGGGCCCATCTCGAGATCGCCGATCGTGTCGTTGCAGCTCACGCCGCCGGGCTCAGCTCGCTGGTTTCCGATGAGCGCGACCTCGGCGTCACGCTGATCGACATGGGCGGCGGCACAACCTCGATCGCCGTCTTCTATGAAGGCCACCTCGTCCACGTCGATTCGATTCCGGTCGGCGGCGAACACGTCACCCGCGATATCGCACGTGGTCTTGCCACGCCAGTCGCCCATGCCGAGCGCATGAAGACCCAGATCGGCCGTGCCGTCGCCAAACCCAACGACGAGTACGACATCATCGACGTGCCTTTGATCGGCGAGGAAGATCGCACGCGTCCCAATCACATCCCGCGCTCGATTCTGGTCGGTGTCATCCGGCCGCGCATCGAGGAGACGTTCGAACTGGTGCGCAGCCGCCTCGAAGCCAGTGGTGTGGATAAGTTGGCCGGTGGGCGGGCCGTTCTGGTCGGCGGCGGTTGCCAGCTCGACGGCGTGCCCGAGGTCGCGGCGGCCATTCTCAACAAGAAGGTGCGAACGGGTGCTCCCTTGCGCCTCGCCGGGTTGGCCGATTCGACCGGCGGGCCGGCCTTTTCGGCTGCGGCAGGGCTGCTTTCTTTTGCACTGCACCATCACGCTGCCACCCAGGCGCAGCCGGCGTCGGCGGAAGGACAAGCGAGCCGGATTGGTCGCATTGGCAGTTGGATTAGAGAGAACTTTTAGGCAATATGTTGTGTGGGACATGGCAATCCCCAACAGGCTGTAGTCAACGATAACAAAAAGCCCGGTGGCGGTGAAGGGTCTTTCCTTAAAAGGGTCCGCGTCGCTACTCCGAGCAGATACCCCCCCTCGTTTGCGTGGAGAAAGCCGAATGACAATCAACCTCAGCCTCCCCCAAAAGGAGTCGGAGATTAAGCCGCGTATCACCGTCGTCGGTGTCGGTGGTGCAGGCGGAAACGCCGTCAACAACATGATCAGTGCCGCGTTGGAAGGCGTCGAGTTCATCGTCGCCAATACCGACGCGCAGGCGCTCGGGCAGTCGCTCGCCGACCGGCGGGTGCAGCTCGGCATCACCATCACCCAGGGCCTGGGCGCGGGCGCGCGGCCCGAGGTCGGCCGTCAGGCGGCCGAGGAAGCCTTGCCCGAGATCCTGCAGCTTCTCGACGGGGCCAATATGGTGTTCGTTACCGCCGGCATGGGCGGCGGCACCGGCACAGGCGCTGCCCCCGTGATCGCGGCGGCTGCACGCGAACAGGGCATCCTCACCATCGGCGTCGTCACCAAGCCGTTCCACTTCGAGGGCCGCCGCCGCATGCAGTCGGCCGAGCAGGGCATCCTTGAGCTGGAGAAGGTGGTCGACACGCTGATCGTCATTCCCAACCAGAACCTGTTCAAGATCGCCAACGAGAAGACGACCTTCGCCGACGCCTTCAAGATGGCCGACGACGTGCTGCACATGGGCGTGCGCGGCGTCACCGATCTCATGGTCATGCCTGGCCTCATCAACCTGGACTTCGCCGATATCCGCACGGTGATGGGCGAGATGGGCAAGGCGATGATGGGTACCGGCGAAGCCGAGGGTCCCGACCGCAGTCGCGTTGCCGCCGAGTCGGCGATCTCCAACCCGCTGCTGGAAGACCATTCGATGAAGGGCGCTCAGGGCGTTCTCATCAACATCACCGGCGGCCTCGACATGACCCTGCACGAGGTCGACGAGGCGGCCAACCGCATCCGCGAGGAAGTCGACGCCGAGGCCAACATCATCTTCGGCTCGACCTTCGACGCCACCATGCAGGGCCGCATGCGCGTGTCGGTGGTTGCCACCGGCATCGCCGCGATGGCGGCGCAGCAGCCGGCGCCGAACTACCTCTCGCTCGACATGAACCGCCCGATGCAGACCGGTCAGCCGGCGCTCAGCCGTCCGGCCGCGCCGCCGGTCGGTCGCGTCGCCATGCCGACCGCAGCGACTGCCGCGCCGATCCCCGCGGCGCCTGTCGCGATGGCTCCCATGGCACCGCCGGCTGCCCCTGTCGCGCAGCCGATGATGGCGCCCGCGCCGATGGCCGCGGTTGCCGACGCCATCCCGGCCCCGATCGCCGAGGCGCCCATTCCGGCGCAGATCATGGCGGCGGCGGTCGAGGCCCCGATGGCCCCGCCGGCTCCGGCGCCCGTGTTGGCGCAGGCTCCGGTTGCCCCCCCCGTCGCGGCTGCTCCGGCGCCCGCGCCGGTCGCTGCCCCTGCTGCTCCCGCGGCCCAGCGGCCGTTGGTCGACGAGAACGACTGGCGCGTCAGCCGCCCGCCGATGAAGGCCGCTGTGCGCGCGCCGGAACCCAACGCGCGACCGATGGCCGCGCGACCTGCCGGCGGCGACAGCCGCTCGCCCAACCTCTTCCAGCGCATCACTGGCGCGTTCTCGGCACCCAAGCCTGTGACCTCGGCGGCCGCTCCCGCCGAGCCGCCGGTGGCTCGTGCAATGCCGGAAAACGTCGTGGCCGTCGCGCCCAAGCCCGTTGTTCGGGCTGCGCCGGTCCAGACCTCGATCAGCCTCGACGTCACCGAGCGGACCAAACCCGCCCGAGATGACGACGACCTGCAAATTCCCGCGTTCCTGCGTCGGCAAGCCAACTGACGCAGACTTTCCGGGTTCTCCACGCATCCTATCGAGGGGCCGTTCGGCCCCTCTTTTTTTGGCTTCAGCGTGATATAACCCGGCGGCACTCTGGTTTGACGGATGGGAAATGTCGAAAGCGGGCGTAGGTATCACTCGGCACGTGGTTGCAGGACTGGCGCTGGCGTTTTTGGCGCTGGGCCTGGCTGGCTGCGGCTCGTCGGACGACGACAAGAACTACGTCGAGAGGCCGGTGGAGCAACTCTACAACCAGGCGCTCAATGAGCTGAGTGCCCAGGAGTACAAGAAGGCCGCCAAGGGCTTCGAGGAAGTCGACCGCCAGCATCCCTATTCGGTGTGGGCCACCAAGGCCCAGATCATGGCCGCCTTCGCCTACTATCAGTCGAACAAGTACGACGAGGCCATCATCGCGCTGGATCGCTTCATCCAGCTCCATCCCGGGCATCGCGATCTCGCTTACGCTTATTATCTGAAGGCGCTTTGCTACTACGAACAGATCTCCGACGTCGGCCGCGACCAGCGCGTCACGCAGCAGGCACTCGAGTCTCTGGCGGAAGTCGTCAAGCGCTTTTCCGGCTCGCCTTATGCGCGCGATGCGCGCCTCAAGGTCGAGCTCGCCATCGACCATCTCGCCGGCAAGGAGATGGCCGTCGGCCGCTACTACCAGGCGAACCAGCAGTATGTCGGTGCGATCAACCGTTATCGCGTCGTGATCGAACGCTACCAGACGACCACGCACGTGCCGGAGGCGCTCCATCGTCTCGTCGAAAGCTATCTGGCGCTCGGCGTGAAGGGCGAAGCCAAGGAGAATGCCGCCGTGCTGGGGTTCAATTTTCCGGGTAGCGAATGGTATCAGGACAGCTACTTCCTGATGACCGGCGAGGGTCAGAGGCCACCCGACGAGAAGAATCGCTGGTTCTTCGGACTCTTCTGACCGGGCATGCTGGTTTCGCTTTCGATCCGTGACTTCGTCCTGATCGAGAAGCTCGACCTCGGATTCGCACGCGCCGGCCAGGGCGGCCTGGGCGCGCTCACGGGTGAAACTGGTGCCGGCAAATCGATCCTGATCGATGCTCTCGGCCTCGCGTTGGGCGCGCGCGCCGAATCGTCCGCCGTGCGCCGAGGTGCAGCGCAAGCGTCGGTCGCCGCTTCCTTCGACCTGGCCAAGGCCCATCCCGCCCATGCGATCCTGGCCGAGCAGGGCCTGGCGGACGAGGATGTCCTCACGCTGCGCCGCACGGTCGGCGCTGACGGCCGGGGTCGCGCCTTCGTCAACGACCAGCCGGCATCGGTCGCGCTGCTGCGCCGGCTCGGCGATACGCTGGTCGAGATCCAGGGACAGATGGAGCAGCATGGGCTGCTCGATATCGCCACCCATCGGGGCTCGCTCGATGCCTTTGCCGGCCTGGACAAGCAGGCCGATGCCGTCCGCGCGACGTGGCGGGCCTGGCGCGCGGCCGAACAGGCGCGCGCCGATGCCGAGGCCGCCGCCGAGGCGGCGCGGCGCGACGAGGATTTCCTGCGCCATGCCGTGAAGGAGCTCGAGGCGCTGGCGCCGAGGCCCGACGACGAGGAGATCTTGGCGTCGGAGCGGCAGTTGCTGCGTGCCGGCAGCGCCCTGGGCGAAGCCGTGACGCAGGCGCTGGCCGAGCTGGAGCAGGGCCGGGGCACGATCGCGTCGCTCGGCACGGCGCATCGGCTGATCGAACGCAATGTCGACAAGGCCGCTGGCCATCTCGATGCACCGCTGGCCGCGCTCGATCGGGCGCTGAGCGAGGCGACCGAGGCGCAGGCGCAGCTTGAGGCCGCACGGGATGCGCTGGAATTCGATCCGGCACGGCTGGAAAAGATCGAGGAGCGGCTGTTCGGGCTGCGGGCTCTTGCGCGGAAGCACAACGTCACGGTGCCCGAACTGGCCGCCCTCGCCGAGAAGATGGCCTCCCAGCTCACGGCCCTCGATTCCGGCGAGGCCAGTCTGAAGAAGCTCGCTACCGCGGCCAAGGCCGCCCGTGCCGGCTACGTCACAGCGGCCGAAGCGCAGGCCGCGGCACGCCGCAAAGGTGCGGGCCGGCTCGACAAGGCGGTGGCGGCTGAACTCGCGCCGCTCAAGCTCGAGAAGGCGAAGTTCGTGACCGAGCTGGCGCCGCTGCCCGAGGCCGAATGGTCCGAGGCCGGCACCGATCGCGCGCAGTTCACCGTTGCCACCAACCCCGGCACGCCGCCGGCGCCGATCGCCCGGATCGCGTCGGGCGGCGAGCTGTCGCGTTTCCTGTTGGCGCTGAAAGTCTGCCTGGCCAAGGTGGGCGATGCCGCGACCATCGTGTTCGACGAGGTCGATTCCGGCATCGGCGGCGCCACCGCGGCAGCCGTGGGCGAACGGCTGAAGCGGCTGGCCAGGGACGTGCAGGTGCTGGTGGTGACGCATTCGCCCCAGGTCGCCGCCGTCGCCGACCGCCATTGGCTGATCCAGAAGACGACGACGCGCCATTCCGCCAGCACCGACGTGCTGGCGCTCGACGCCAAGGGCCGCCGCGAGGAGATCGCGCGCATGCTGTCCGGCGCCGAAGTGACGGCGGAGGCGCGCGCCGCCGCCGACCGCCTGCTGGCGACCGCGGGCTGACATGTCGAAAGCAGCAAAAGTCGTTGCGGCGCTGAAGGTCGAGGATCTCACCGAGCGTCAGGCGCGGGCCGAGCACAAACGTCTCGCCGACGAGATCGCCCATCACGACAAGCTGTACCACGAGAAGGACGACCCGGAGGTCTCGGACGCCGAGTACGACAAGCTGCGCCAGCGGTTGAAGGCGATCGAAGCAAAATTTTCGCAACTGGTCGACATGTTCAGCCCGACGCAGAAGGTGGCGCCGACACCGACCACGGCCTTCGCCAAGGTCAGGCATGCACGGCCGATGCTGTCGCTCGACAATGCTTTTAGCGAGGACGAGGTGCGCGAGTTTGTCGTCCGCGTGCGCCGTGCGCTCGAACGCGACATCGACCTCGGCGAGGACGAACAGGTGGCGCTCGCTTGCGAGCCCAAGATCGACGGTCTGTCGATCAGCCTGCGTTACCAGGACGGCGTCTTCACCGTGGGTGCAACGCGCGGCGACGGCACGACCGGCGAGGATGTGACGCCCAACCTCCGTACCGTGAAGGACATTCCGCACGAGCTGAAGGGCAAGGCGCCCGGCAGCATCGAGATCCGCGGCGAGGTCTACATGGAGCGAGCGGCCTTCCTGGCCATGAACAGGCGGCAGGAGGCCGACGAGGAAAAGGTCTTCGCCAATCCGCGCAATGCCGCGGCGGGATCGCTGCGCCAGCTCGATTCCACCATCACCGCGAGCCGGCCCTTGCGCTTCTTCGCTTATGCCTGGGGCGAGGCCGAGCCACGCTCCTGGAAGACGCAGAGCGAGTATCTCAAGCTCCTCAAGGGGTGGGGTTTCAAGGTCAATCCACAGTCCAAGCTCTGCCTGACGCCGGAACAAGTGCTCGACTACTACGCCGGAATGGCCGCCCAGCGCGCTGCGCTGCCCTACGATATCGACGGCGTCGTCTACAAGGTCGACCGCATCGACTGGCAGGAGCGCCTGGGCTTCGTGAGCCGCGCGCCGCGCTGGGCGATCGCCCACAAGTTCCCGGCCGAGCAGGCGCGGACCCGGCTGAACGACATCGTCATCCAGGTTGGCCGCACCGGCGCGCTGACGCCGGTGGCCGATCTCGAGCCGGTCAATGTAGGTGGCGTCATGGTCGCGCGCGCCACCTTGCACAATGCCGATGAGATCGAGCGCCTCGACGTCCGTGTCGGCGACATGGTGATCATCCAGCGTGCCGGCGATGTCATTCCGCAGGTGCTGGGTTTCGTCCCCGAGGAGCGGCCGAAGAAGACTCACAAGTACGAATTTCCCACCCATTGCCCCTGTCCGCTCAAGACCAAGGTGGCGAGCGAGGAGGGTGGCGTGGTGCGGCGCTGCTCGGGCGGTCTCGAATGCCCGTTCCAGCAGGTCGAGCGCATGCGCCACTTCGTGTCGCGCTACGCCTTCGATATCGAGGGCCTGGGCGTCACCCACATCGAGAACTTCTGGCGCGCCGGGCTCCTGAAGACGCCGGCCGATCTCTTCCGGCTAAAGGACAAGGCCGGCGACATTCACAAGCGCGAGGGCTGGGGCGACCTGTCGGTGCGCAACCTGCTGGCGGCCATCGAGGCGCGGCGCGCGATTCCGTTGGAACGCTACATCTATGCCATCGGCATCCCACTGATCGGCGAGGCCACCGCCAAGCTGCTGGCCCAGGAATATGGCGACGCCGACACCTGGCTGGTCGAGATGCTGGCAGCGACCAGGGAACGGAAGAAGAATCCCGACCCGGTAAAGAAGGAGAAGGCGGCGGCCGAAGTCGGCGAGAGCTACGGCCGGCTCTGTAACATCGAGCAGATCGGCGTCACTACGGCCGATGCCATGTGCGCCTTCTTCGGCGAAGGCCACACCGTCGACATCATCGAGGATCTGCGCAAGCAGCTCACCGTCGAGCCGTTGACGCGCCGCGTGATCGCTGCCGATGCCCCGCTCAAGGACAAGATCGTGGTCTTCACCGGTGAACTCAGTTCGATGACCCGTGACGCCGCCAAGGCGCGGGCGGAGGAGCTGGGCGCCAAGGTGACGGACTCGGTGTCGAAGAAGACCAGCCTCGTCGTGGTCGGTGAGAACGCCGGCTCCAAAGCCCGCAAGGCAGCCGAGCTCGGCGTGCAGACGTTGACCGAGGAAGAGTGGGTTAAGCTCTCGTCATGATCTTTTAGAACAGTCCCAAGCTGGAGTTGATTGAATGGATTTGTCTCGTTTTCCGCGTCGTAGCTACACCCACGCCCCCACGCCGATAGAGCTGCTGCCGCACTTCACTAAGGCTCTGGCGGCGAGCTGCCCGGGTGGCGTCGGTCCGGAGATCTGGATCAAGCGCGACGATCTGCTGGGCCTCTTTCCGGGTGGCAACAAGACCCGCAAGCTCGAGTTTCTCGCGGCCGACGCGCTGGCACACGGTGCCGACACGCTGATCACCTGCGGCGCGCCGCAGTCCAATCATTGCCGCATCACCCTCTCTGCCGCGATCAAGGAAGGGCTGAAGTGCCGCTTCGTGATTGAGGAGCGTGTCCCCGGCAGCTACAGCAAAGAGGCCAGCGGCAACAATTTCATGTTCGAGTTGATGGGCGTCGAGGTCATCACCGTGGTGCCCGGCGGGTCGGATATGGGGGCTGCCATGTCCCGGATCGCGCAGGAAGTCGCCGCGCTCGGCCGCAAGGGCTACATCATTCCGGGCGGCGGTTCTAACGCGATCGGCGGCCTGGGCTATGTCGCATGCGTGCAGGAAATGCAGCAGCAGTGGATGGACATGGGACTGGCGCTCGATGCCGTCGTGGTCGGCTCGGGCAGCTCAGGCACTCATGGCGGCATGGTGGCCGGTTTCGTTGGCAACAACATCAAGATCCCGCTGATCGGCATCGGCGTCAGCCGCGATCCTGCCGACCAGGAGCCGCTGGTCGTCAAGGAAGCACAGGCCGTGGCCGACCTGCTCGGCATCGGCAAGATCCCGCGCGAGGCGGTCAAGAGCTTCGGCGGTTTCTGGCAGCCGAAATATTCGGTGCCGAACGCCAAGATGGTGGAAGCCGTCCAGATGCTGGCGCGGACCGAAGGCGTGCTGCTCGACCCGGTCTATACCGGAAAGATCATGGCAGGCCTCATCGGACTCGCGCGGCAAGGCCACTTCAAGCCCAACGCCAAGGTGCTCTTCATGCACACGGGCGGCCTGCCCTCGCTCCATGTCTATGAAGACGTGGTGCTCGGTCGTGTAAAGCTGAAGGATTAAGTGGACTCTGTCGTCCCGAGGCGGAGCCGAAGGACCTAAGGCTTCAGCAGCGCGCTGTTGCGCGGCGAGGTCCTTCGCTTCGCTCAGGACGACAAAAGCTAGATCGCGCGGGTCGCCTCGGCGAGCCACGCGCGCGTGGCCTCGTCGACATCGGGTCCCACCGCCTCGCGCACGCGCCGGTGATAGGCGTTCAGCCAGTCGCGCTCCGGGCTGGTCATCAGGTCGAGGTCGATGCAAGCCAGGTCGATCGGCGCCAAGGTGAGGGTCTCGAACTCATAGTAGCAGCGGTCGGCACCCTCGATCGTGGCCTCGCGCACCGCCAACAGGTTTTCGATGCGGATGCCGTAGGCGTCGGTCTTGTAGTAGCCGGGCTCGTTGCTGACGATCATGCCGGGCAGCAGGGCCACGTTGTTGGCCATCTTGGAAATGCGATGCGGCCCCTCGTGGACCGAGAGATAGGCGCCGACGCCGTGCCCGGTGCCGTGGTCATAGTCGAGGCCGGCCTGCCAGAGGTGATAGCGCGCCAGCGCATCGAGCTGCGAGCCCGTGGTGCCAGCCGGGAAGCGCGCGGTCGCCAGCGCGATATGGCCTTTCAGCACGCGCGTAAAGCGGTCGCGCATCTCGGGTGAGGGCGTGCCGATGGCGACGGTGCGGGTGATGTCGGTGGTGCCGTCGCGATATTGCCCGCCGGAGTCGACGAGATAGAGGCTGCCCGGCTGCAGCGGCCGCTCGGTCGCCTCGGATGCACGATAATGGACGATCGCGCCGTTGGGGCCGGCGCCCGAAATGGTGTCGAAGCTGAGATCGCGCAGCTTCCCGGTCTGCTGGCGGAGTGCCTGCAGGCGGTCGGATACCTCGATCTCGCGCAACTTGCCGCCCTTCGATTCCCGCGCGAGCCAGCCCAGGAACCGGCTGACCGCGCCGCCGTCGCGGTGATGCGCCGCGCGGATGCCGGCCAGCTCGACGGTGTTCTTGCAGGCCTTGGGCAGGGCGATCGGATCAGCCTCGCGCACCAGCGTGGCGCCGGCCTGTTGCAGGCGGGTCGCCGCCCAGTGCGGCGCCGTCGAGCTTTCGATCAGCACGCGCTTTTCCATCTTGCCCAGCGTGTCGAGCGCGCTGCCCAGCTCCTCGGGCGGCGCCAGGGTGACGGCGTTGCCGAGCCAGGCCAGCGTGCGGTCGGGCACCTTGCGACGGTCCATGTAAAGGTCGACGTGGCCGTCGCCGTGCAGCAGGGCGAAGCCCAGCGCGAACGGCGTGCGCGGCACGTCGCCACCGCGCACGTTCAGCAGCCAGGCGATGGAGTCGGGGGCGGTGATCAGCGCCACGTCGGCGCCCTTCGAGGCGACGATCTTGCCGATGCGGTCGCGCTTGGCGTCGCTGGTCTCGCCCGCGAACTCGACGGGATGCGGCAGCACGGGCGCCAGCGGCGCCGGCGGCCGGCCGTGCCACACCGTGTCGATGGGATTGGTTTCGACCGGGACAAACGTGCCGCCGGCGCGCTCGCAGGCGCGGGCAAAGCGGTCGTAGCCATCGGCGGTCTGCAGCCAGGGATCGAAGCCCAGGCGGCCATCCTTGGGCAGGTTCTGGGCGATCCAGGCTTCGGGCGATTCTTCCGGGATCTGATGGGGCACGAAGGCGGAGACATCGACCTGGCCGCGGACGGCGAGGGTGTAGCGGCCGTCGATGAAGATCGCGGCGCGATCGGCCAGCACGATGGCGAGGCCAGCCGAGCCACTGAAGCCGGTGAGCCAGCCCAGGCGCTGCGAGCGGCGGGGGACGTACTCGCCCTGATGCTCGTCGGCGCGCGGCACCACGAAGCCGTCGATGCGGCGCCGCGCAAGTTCGGCACGCAACAGCGTCAGGCGCTCGGCCGGGGCCGGTGCCACGTCGAGGCCGTCGTCGCCCGTGGCGAGTTCTGCCCGCCAGGCAGTCAATGCCTTGGTTAATTCGGCGTCGGGATCGGGGGTGATGAGTTCGACCCATTCCGGGCCGGCCAGCCCTTCGGGAGCGGCGGCCACGCCGCGCATCAGGGCATCCAGGGCGGACGGGTCTGTCGCGCGGCCACGCCGGCGCAGAAGCTGAAGAACGTCGTCGGGAGCTGAACTCATGCTGCGTCGGACCCTACGCGGGGCTTCCCATCGAGGCAAATTGAGCAATATTTGTTCGTTTGCGAATGCGAAATGCTAAATTGTTGTGCGTCATGCGTTGGATGCATGGCAGGAGTTCAGCCTCCAGACTTATCGTTGTAACTCAAGGCTCTATATTTGCTTAGTGCGATGCAGCATCGCGTACCGCGTCGCACAATTGAAGGAGATGACGATGATGACCCAGCCGATTCAGATGTTTGAAAGTCTGACCAGCGAAACTGCGCCGGTGGGGAGGAAAGACGACGTGAAGGCCGGCTTTACCCTCGCCGACCGCCACATGATCGAATTGCGCGCGCGTTATGCCCGCGCCGAATTCGTCGCCAATGCCCTAGGCGACGGCCTGCTGTGGATAGGCCGCCAGTACGGCCGCCTCGTGGCGGGAATCAAGGCTGACCTCAAGCTGCGTGCCGCCGAGGCCCAGCTGTTCCGGATGAGCGACCGCGAACTGGCGGACCTCGGGCTCGCCCGCGGCGACATTCAGTTCGCCGTTCGCGAGGCCGCGGAAGGTATCGCGCCGCAGATCGACGCCGTTACCGGCAGCGTGATCGCGGCCAACCAGAACCTGCACCGCGCCGCATAAGCGCCTTTAGCGTAGCGTAAGCGTACAAGGGGCCGGCGAAAGCCGGCCCTTTTTTCGTTGCTCTTTTTCCCTGTCAATTCCGGCGCAGGAGCAGGCTGCGCCACCAGGCGCCGCCGGTCTCGAGATCGAGGCGCCGCTCGAACGAGAATCCACGATCGGCATAGGCCGAGAGGACGAGGGCGGCCTGTTCGACGAGCAGGCCGCTCAACAGCACGCGGCCGCCTGGTCGCACCGCGGCGGCGAACGACTCCGAAAGATCGACCAGCGGGCCGGCCAGGATATTGGCGACGATGAGATCGTAGGGCGCGCGTGCGGCGAGTTCGGGCGCCTGGAGGCCTGACGCCACGGTGAAGCGGCAGAGTTCGCCGACGCCGTTCAGGCCGGCATTCTCTTCCGCCACGGCAACTGCCTCGGCATCGTTGTCGCCACCCCATATCTGACGCCGCCACAGCTTGGCCATGGCGATGGCCAGGATGCCGCTGCCGCAGCCGACATCGACGGCATTGGCCGGCTCGGACGGATCGATCGTCGCCAGCAGTTCCAGGCAGCCGCGCGTGGTCGCATGCGTGCCGGTGCCGAAGGCGAGGCCGGCATCGATGCGCAAAGGCAGCAGGCTGGTCGGAATGCCGTCGGTCACATGCGAGGGATGGACCCAGAACGGCCCGACCGCGAAGGGCCGGAACGAGCGCTGGTTCTCCGCCACCCAGTCGATGTCGGGCAGCTCTTCCCAGGCCCAGTCCGGTTCGGCGATGTCGAGCGCCTTGGCCGCGGTTTTAATCGCCGCTTCGACCAGAGCCGCGCTGCCGTCGCCGAAGATGTCGATGCGCCACGGCCCGTCGCGCGAGACCTCGCAGCTCGTGACGATGAATCCTTCCTCACCCAGCCGCTCCTCGAGGAGCACTTCCCAGGCTGCGCGCTGCGCTGCCGGGGCGACGAAGCCTGCCTTTCTTACTGGATTCATGCTGGCGGGGCTCATGCCGGCAGATAGAGCATGCGCTCCGGCGGCAGGGCCACACCGACCGTATCGCCCACGCGGCGCAGCTCAGCCCCGGACTGGAAGGGCGTCTCGACCAGGATCTCGCTGCCGCCGATCCGCACGGCGTAGCGCACGGTGGCGCCCAGGAATTCACGGTGCGTGACCGGGCCGCGCAAGGGAACGCCGTCGACCGACGACAGGGTGGCGTGCTGCGGCCGGAAGACCAGTCGCTTCCCGGCCGGCACCGCGATGCCGTCGCCGTCGCCCAGGATGTTGGCCGAGCCCAGGAAGCTCGCGACGAAGAGATTGGCCGGGTTCTCGTAGAGCTCCATCGGCGTGCCGACCTGGCGGACGGTGCCGGCATCCATGACGGCAATGCGGTCGCAGATGGTGTTGGCTTCTTCCTGGTCGTGGGTGACGAAGATCGTGGTGAGGCCGAGGCGCTGTTGAAGCGCGCGCAGCTCGCGCCGCACGCTCACCCGCATCTTGGCGTCGAGGTTCGACAGCGGCTCGTCGAGCAATAGCACCTTGGGTTCGATGGCGATGGTGCGGGCAACGGCCACGCGCTGCTGCTGGCCGCCCGAGAGCTGGGCCGGCCGGCGGCCGGCATAGGCGGTGAGGCCGACCAGGTCGAGCGCCTCGGCCACGCGCCGGTCGATTTCGACGCGCGGCAGACGTCGTTCCTCGAGCCCGAAGGCGACATTCTTGGCCACCGTCATGTGCGGCCACAGCGCGTAGCTTTGGAACACCATGCCGACGTCGCGCCTCCACGGCGGCAGCGGCGCGACATCCTGGCCGTCGAGCAGCACCCGGCCGGTCTGGGCCTGGGCGAAGCCCGCGATCAGCCGCAGCAGGGTGGTCTTGCCGCAGCCCGAGGGGCCGAGGAAGGCGAAGAATTCGCCCGGATGGATCGTGAGGTCGACATTCTTCAGCACGTGCGTCGAGCCGTAGGAGAGGTTGACGTCCGCGATCTCGATGCCCACGGCCCTTGCCGGTTTCGACATGGTCATGCCCGTCATATATCGAGCCCACGGGCGCGTTGCGAGCGGTCGGCGGCAAGTTGCGCCAGGCCCATGCAAATCGCCACGATGATCACCGCGATGACGCCCAGCGCCGCGCCCGCACCGCGTCCGGCCGGCGTCTGCATCAGGACATAGAGTCCGTAGGCCAGCGGCGCATCGGAGTTGGACTGCACCAGGATGAGCACGGCCGAGAGTTCGACCGCGGCGGTGGCGAAGCTGGTGACGAAGCCTGCAAGAAGGCCGCCGGTCATCAGCGGGATCACGATCCGCCGCACGGTGCGTGCCTTGGTGGCGCCGAGGTTCTCCGCCGCCTCTTCGAGCGACACCGAGATCTGCTGCAGGGCAGCGTAGGCGGCGCGCAAGGCATAGGGCAGGCGGCGGATGGCGATCGCCATCACGATCACGATCCAGAGGGTAGCGAGCGGCGTGCCGTCGGGCAGATTGACGCCGTAGAAGGCGCGGAGATAGCCGATGCCCAGCACGATGCCGGGGACGGCCAGGGCTGTGCTGGCTGCCCAGTCGAGCCACTGCCGGCCGGGCAGCTTGGTGCGCAGCACCAGGTAGGCGATGGCGCCGCCGATCACGACGTCGATTCCCGCGGCGAGGCTCGCGTAGAGCAGCGTGTTCTTGATGTAGACCGAGCTGTCGCCCAGCACGCGCGCATAGTGGGCGAGGGTGTAGCCGTCGGGCAGGGGGCTGAACGACCACACGGTGGCGAACGACAGCAGCAGCAGGCCGACATGCGGTGCCAGCACCAGCGCCAGGATCAGGATCACGACGGCATAGGCCAGTGCCTGCTCGCGCGGCTTGAGCTTGCGCCGGGCGAGGCCACCGCCGCCGCGCTGGGTGGTGGCGTAGTCCTTGCCCTTCAGCACCAGCGCCGAGGCCCACATGGTGGCCACTGCGACGACGATCAGCACGACCGAGATCACGTAGCCCATGGGGTCGTCGATGCCGATCGAGGTGATGCGGAGATAGGCCTGCGGCGCCAGCATCTCTTTGACGTTGAGCAGCAGCGGCGTCGCCACGTCGTCGAACACTTTCACGAACACCAGGCTGGCACCGGCGATGTAGCCAGGCAGGGCGAGCGGCAGGGCGATGCGCCGGAACAGCCTGAGGCCGTGGGCGCCGAGGTTCTGCGCCGCCTCCTCCATGGAGCGGTCGATGTTGCGCAGCGCCGCGGACAGGTTGACCAGAATGAAGGGGAAGTAATGGATCGCCTGCAGGAAGATGACGCCGTTCAGCCCTTCCATGAAGCCGATCTTGAAGTCGAACCACTCGTCGAGCAGCAGGTTGACGCTGCCGTTGCGTCCGAACAGGAGCTGCATGGCGACGGCGCCGACGAAGGGCGGCATGACCAGGGGCAGAAAGCCCAGGGTCTGCACCAGCATGGCGCCGCGGAACTCGAAGCGCGTCGTCAGGTAAGCAAGGGGCAGGGCGAGCGCCGAGGCCCACACCACCGTCATCGCCGACACGTAGATCGAGTTCCAGAACGAGCGCACGAATAGCTCGGTGCGGGCAAAGTCGAGGAAGTTGATCAGCGTAAGCGCGCCGCCGCCCTTTTCGGTGAAGGCGACGTAGATCACCGTCGCCACAGGCACGACCAGGAAGACGCCGAGGAAGAGCGCGATGGCCAGCGCCAGCGCGGCCTGGCCGGCCGAGCGCGTGCCCGCGAGGGCCATCAGCGGGCGAGCTTCAGCGCCTCGTCGGCCTTGGCCTTGGCCGCGGCGTACTTCTCCTTGGCGAAGGCCGCCCATTGCTGCTCGAGCTCGGCCTGGCGCGACGACTTTTCCTTTCCGCCGGTGAAGGCGGCACGGATCTCCGGCGAGGCGGCCTGGGCCGCGGTGATCGGCATCGCGGCGATCAGGTCGCGGGCCTCCTTGGCCAGGGCGCGGGCCTGGGCATTGTCCTTCTTCGCCAGCGCCGCATCGACGTCATGCAATGTCTTGGTCGCGGCCTTGAGCGGCTCGAGTTGGAAGGTGATGAGCTGGTCGAACAGCGTATCGACCGCGGCCGTCCGGCTCTCGGACAGTTCGGCGTTGAAGGTGAGCAGGCCCTGCAGGTTCTTGTCCTTGAAGGGGTTGGGATAGCCGGCCGGGGCCTTGGCGTAGGTCTCGGGCCGCACCGGCAGGCGGCGGATGGTGGGCTCGAGCAGCGCCTCCTGGCCCGCGGGCGACAGGAGAAATTCGATGAAGGCCTCGGCGCCCGCCTTGTTGGGGGCGTTGGCGACGATGCCGACATTGGCCGGCACCAGGGTCGTCACCGAGGGATAGACGAACTTCACCGGGAAGCCGGCGCCCTGGGAGGAGAAGGCGAAGAAATCGATCACGATGCCGTAGCCGACCTGGCCGGAATTGACCGCCTCGGGCACGCCGAACGAGCGGTCCGTCACCTGCCGCAGGTTGCCCGAGATCTCCTTGGTGGTCCGCCAGCCTTTGTCCCAGCCTTCGCCCTGCAGGATGGTCTCGATGGTGAGGTGCGTCGTGCCCGAGCGCGAGGGCGCCGAGATCGAGACATGGTCGAAGTAGGGCGCGGTGGCGAGGTCCTGCCATTCCTTGGGCGTCGGCAGCTTGTTGGCCTTCACGTATCGCTCGTTCCACATGATGCCGTAACCCGAAGCGGCAAAGCCGGAATAGAAGCCGTCCTTGTCGTTCACCGGATAGGAGCCGACCTTCTCGGCGATGCCGGTGGCCTTGGGCTTGTAGGGGCTGAGCAGCTTCTTGCTCTTCAGCACCTCGAAGGCGTCGGGCGCCGAGGCCCAGAACAGGTCGACCTGGTTGTTGGCCTTGGTCTCCTCGAGAAATTTCACGCCGGCATTGGTGTTGCGGTTCTGCACTTCCAGCGTGGCCCCGGGCACGGCCTTCTCGAAGGCCTTCTTGAGCGGATCGGTCACGTCCTTGGAGAAGGAGGTGACGACCGTCACCTTGCCGGTCTGCGCGAACGCGGCGCCGGCGGCGAGGATGAGGCCCAGGGCGAAGCCCACGGTGAGGGCGGACAGACGGATCATGACGTTCTCCCGTGCGTTTCTTGATCACGCGGCTTCGATGAAGCTGTCGAGCACCTTCTTGGGGCCGGCCTTCTCGAAGTCGATGTCGAGCTTGTTGCCATCGACGGCAACGATGCGGCCATAGCCGAACTTCTGGTGGAACACCCGCTGGCCGACATTGAGGTCGGGCTTGTCGCCTTCGACCGCGCGGCGATCGTCCAGCGTCTCGTCGCGATAGCGCGTGCGTCGTGCGCCGCCCGTGCCGAGGCTCTCGTAGTCGAAGCCGCTCGCCTGGTCGCGCAGGCCGCCGTGATGGCCGGCGGAATAGGTGGCGTAGAGGCCGGCGTCGCTGCTTTCGGCCAAACGGTCCGTCGGCAGCTCGCGCAGGAAGCGCGAGGGGATCGCGGCCTGCCACTGGTTGAAGATGCGCCGGTTGGCGGCGAAGGAGACATAGGCCCGCCGGCGCGCGCGGGTCAGGCCGACATAGGCGAGGCGACGCTCCTCCTCGAGCCCGGCCAGGCCCTTGTCGTCGAGCGCGCGCTGGTTGGGAAACAGACCTTCCTCCCAGCCCGGCAAGAAGATGGTGTCGAACTCCAGGCCCTTGGCGGCGTGGAGCGTCATGAGGCTCACCATGTCGGTGTCGCTGCGGTCGGCCATGTCGGTCAGCAGGGCCACGTGTTCGAGGAAGGCGGGCAGGGACTCGAATTCCTGCAGGGCGTTGGTGAGTTCCTTCAGGTTCTCCAGCCGGCCCTCGGCCTCCGGCGAGCGGTCGAGCTGCAGCATGCCGGTATAGCCCGACTCGTCGAGCAGGGTCTCGACCACCTCGACATGGCCGATGCCGTCGAGCATCGCTCGCCAGCGTTCGAAGTTGCGGATCAGGTCACCCAGCGACTTGCGTGGCCGGGCCTTCAGCTCGTCGGTTTCGAGCGCGCGCCGGGTCGCCTCGAACAGCGAGATCTTCTGGCTGCGCTGGATCTGCCGGAGCGTGCGCAGCGCCGATTCGCCCAGGCCTCGCCGCGGCGTGTTGTAAATGCGCTCGAAGGCGAGGTCGTCGTCGTGCTGCACCGTGACGCGGCAATAGGCCAGCGCGTCGCGGATCTCCTGGCGCTCGTAGAAGCGCGGGCCGCCGATCACGCGGTAGGGCAGGCCCATGGTGATGAAACGTTCCTCGAACTCGCGGGTCTGGAAGCCGGCGCGCACCAGGATGGCGATCTGCGACAGCCGATGTTTGTCGCGCTGCAGCGCTTCGATCTCCTCGCCGATGCCGCGCGCCTCTTCCTCACCGTCCCACACGCCGCGCACCGCGATGCGCTCGCCTTCCTTCATCTCCGTCCAGAGCGTCTTTCCGAGGCGGCCCTCGTTATGCGAGATGAGATGCGAGGCGGCGGCCAGGATATGCGGTGTCGAGCGGTAGTTGCGCTCCAGCCGGACGATCGTGGCGCCGGGGAAATCCTTCTCGAAGCGCAGGATGTTGCCGACCTCGGCACCGCGCCAGCCGTAGATCGACTGGTCGTCGTCGCCGACGCAGCAGACGTCCTCAGTGCCTTGCGCCAGCAGGCGAAGCCAGAGGTACTGGGCAACGTTGGTGTCCTGGTACTCGTCGACCAGGATGTGGCGGAAGCGGCGGTGATACATCGCCAGGACGTCGGGGTGCTTCTGCCACAGGGTCACGCAGTGCATGACGAGGTCGCCGAAATCGACGGCGTTCACTTCGGCCAGGCGTTCCTGGTACTGGCGGTAGATTTCGACCGCCTTGCCGCCGGCGAATTCACCGGCATCCTCGCCTGAGACCTTGTCGGGGGGGAGCGCGCGGTCCTTCCAGCGCTGGATGATGCCACTCAGCACCCGCGCCGGCCATTTCTTGTCGTCGATGCCCTCGGCCTGCAGGAGCTGCTTGATCAGCCGCGTCTGGTCGTCGGTGTCGAGGATGGTGAAGTTGCTTTTCAGGCCGATCAGCTCGGCATGGCGGCGCAGCACGCGCACGCCGATGGCGTGGAAGGTGCCCAGCCACATGCCGTCGGCGGCGCCACCGATCAGGCTTGCCACACGGTCGAGCATTTCGCGCGCCGCCTTGTTGGTAAAGGTGACGGACAGGATCTGCGAGGTCCGGGCCCTTCCGGTAATCAGCAGATGGGCGATGCGCGAGGTCAGCACGCGCGTTTTGCCTGTCCCGGCGCCCGCCAGCACCAGCAGCGGCCCGCCCTGGTGGGTCACGGCCACCCGCTGTTCCTCGTTCAGCCCGTCGAGATGGGCCGTGGACGCAACGGCGCGCCGCGCCGGCTCAGGCGTGGCCGGAGCGGGATCGTCGGTGATTTCGAACGGGTCGGCGGGGGGCACCATGCACCGTCATATAGCAATCGGCGCGGCGGACGCCTATCTTCCAGACTGTGGACGCGCCCACTGTAAATGTAGGGGTGTAGGCAATGGCCCGAGGGTTGAACGGTTCCGCCAACGGTACGGGTCACTTTCCGGCCGGCCAGGAAGGCGTCGAGGCGCGGATCCCCGGCCGGTCGTCGAACGTGCCGTCGGCCATCGCCGGGGTGCTGCCGGCCGTGGTCGGGCTGAAAACCACCATTCCGGAGGACCGCCGCTCGGCCCAGACCCTGGGTTCCGAACGCGAGGGCCATGGCATCGTGATCGACGACGAAGGCCTGATCGTCACCATCGGCTACCTGATCATGGAAGCCGATACCGTCACCGTCACCGACATCGAGGGCAATGAATGGCCCGCCCACATCGTGGGCTCCGACTATGAAAGCGGCTTCGGCCTGGTGCGGACCGATGTACCGCTCCCGGTGAAGCCGATGCACTTCGGCGATTCCGACACGCTGTCGCTGCGCAGCGAGGCCGTGGTCGTAGGCTATGGCGGCGAGAAGGCGACGCTCAAGGTCAAGGTCGCCAGCCGCCGTGAGTTCGCGGGCTACTGGGAATACCTGCTCGACAACGCGATCTTCACCGTCCCCGCCTATCCACTATGGGGCGGCTCCGCGCTGGTCGGCCCGGATGGCGCGCTGCTGGGCGTCGGCTCGCTGCTGGTGCAGGAGGCGCTGGGGCCGGGCGCGCCGGCCTTCCCCGGCAACATGTACGTGCCGATCAACCGGCTAAAACCGATTTTTTCTGAGCTGGTCACCAAAGGCCGGCTGTCGACGCCGCCGCGGCCCTGGCTCGGCGTCTATACCGTCGAGCACATGGGCCAGCTCGTGATCGGCGGCATTTCCGACGGCGGTCCGGCCGATCGCGCCGGGCTCCAGCGTGGCGACGTTCTCCACGCCCTGAACGACGAGGTGCTGGACGACGTCGCCGACTTCTATCGCAAGCTCTGGGAGAGCGGCCCCGCCGGCACGACGATCAGACTGCGCATGGAACGCGACAACGATGCCTTCGAAGTCGCGGTTCGTTCGGGCGATCGGGGGAGCTATCACAAGTACGGTTCCGACTGACGCTGCGGCACTGCAGGTGGCCTGTGACCAGCGACCTGTGAATAGTCCGGCGCGGCGCGCTTTGACTTGGCCCGCGCACGCTGCATAGGTTCCTTGCGAACATCGAACGCGCAGGGGAGATACACCAATGGCCAGGGCCTTCGCCTCGCAGGCGGACATGGTGGACAAGAAGATCACCTTCAGCCGTCTGTCCGAGCACGCCTATGCCTTCACGGCCGAGGGCGATCCCAACACCGGGATCGTGGTCGGCGACGACGCGGTCATGGTGATCGATGCCCAGGCGACACCGAAGATGGCCGAGCAGGTGATCGAGCGCATCCGCACCGTCACCGACAAGCCGATCAAATACGTCGTGCTGTCGCACTATCATGCGGTCCGCGTGTTGGGCGCCAGCGGCTACAGTCCCGAGCACATTATCTGCAGCGAGGCGACGCGCGAGATGATCGTCGAGCGCGGCGCCCAGGACTACAAGTCCGAGCTCCAGCGCTTCCCGCGCCTGTTCCAGGCCGCCGAGACCATTCCCGGCCTCACCTGGCCCACCATCACCTTCAATGACCGCATGACCCTGTGGCTGGGCAAGCTGCAGGTCGACATCATCCACGCCGGGCGCGGTCACACCAAGGGCGACACGATCGTCTGGCTGCCCGAGGAGCGCACCCTGTTCAGCGGCGACCTCGTGGAATACGGCGCCACGCCCTATGCCGGCGACGCCCACTACAAGGACTGGCCCGAGACGCTGCAGAAGCTGCGCGACCTCAAGGCCGACGCGCTGGTGCCCGGCCGCGGCGATGCGCTGATGGGCGCCGGCGCCGTGGAGGAAGGCATCGCCGGCACCCAGGCGTTCCTGGCCGACCTCTACAAGGCCGTGTCGCAGAGCGCCGAGGCCGGAGATTCGCTGAAGCTCGCCTACGATAAGGCGATGGCGGCGCTGCAGCCACGCTACGGCAACTGGGTGATCTTCGAGCACTGTATGCCGTTCGACGTGTCGCGGGCCTACGACGAGGCCAAGGGCCTCGACCATCCGCGCATCTGGACCGCCGAGCGCGACATCGAGATGTGGGCGGCGCTGGAAAAGGCGGACTGATCATGCTCTTCCGGTCCGGAAGACAATGAGTTCGTACCAGTACCGCCATTATCCTTATCGCCGGCCAACCGAACTCGACGGCCCGAACCTTGACGGCAAGAGCAAGCGTCGGCCGGTCGTGATCGTGGGCGCGGGGCTTGCCGGCCCGACATTGGCGCTGGCGCTCGCGGTGCGTGGCGTGGCCTCGGTGCTGCTCGACGAGGACGACACGGTCAGCAACGGCAGTCGGTCGATCTGCCAGGCCCAGCACAGCCTGGAAACCTGGGATCGCTTCGGTATCGCCCGGCGCATGGTCGACAAGGGCATCACCTGGGAGCAGGGCGAAGTCTATCTCCACGACACGCCGATCTACCACTTCAACCTGGCGCCCGAGCCTGGTCATAAATTTCCAGCGTTCGTGAATCTGCAGCAGTACTACGTCGAGGAATATCTCTTCGACCGCTGCCTGGACGAGAAGCTGATCGACTTGCGCTTCCGCAACAAGGTTGTGGACGTCCGGCCCGACTCCAAAGGCGTCTCGCTCGATGTCGAGACGCCGGACGGGCGCTATACGCTCGAAGCGGACTGGCTGGTCGCCTGCGATGGCGTGCGGAGCGCCGTGCGGCACCTGCTCGACTTGCCGTTCCCCGGCGAGGTCTTCCACGACCAATTCCTGATCGCCGATATCCGTTTCACCAGCGAATTGCCGAAAGAGCGGCGCTTCTGGTTCTATCCGTCGTTTCACCCGACCAACTCCGTGCTGCTGCACCGCCAGGCCGACAATGTGCTGCGCGTCGACTTCCAGCTCGGCCGCGATGCCGACCCGGAGGAGGAGAAGAAGCCGGAGAACGTCGATCGACGCCTGCGCCAGATGTTCGGCCCCGACGCCACCTGGGAGCATGAGTGGAGCAGCGTCTACACTTTCACTTGCCGCATGATGGACCGCTTCGTGCAGGGCCGCGTGATCTTCGCCGGCGACGCCGCCCATGTCGTCTCGCCGTTTGGCGCGCGCGGCGGCAATGCAGCGGTGGCCGATGTCGACAACCTCGCCTGGAAACTGGCGCGCGTGCTGGCGGGCACGTCACCGGCCTCGCTGCTGGAAAGCTACTGCAACGAACGCCGCGCCGCAGCGCAGGAAAACATCCTGAACTCCACCCGCAGCACCGATTTCATCACGCCCAAGTTCCCGGCCTCACGCGCTTTTCGCGACGCCACGCTGGCGCTGGCGCGGGAGTTTCCGTTCGCCCGGTCCCTGGTCAACAGCGGCCGGCTCTCGGTGCCGACCGTCCAGCCCGGCTCGTCCATCGATACGCCTGAAGGCGACACCGATTGGCTGCGGGGGCCTGCGCCCGGGACGGCGATGGTCGATGCGCCTGTCGTAAATGGCCGCGGCGGCTTCCTGGTCGATCATGTCGGCCCTGATTTCACGTTGATCGCCTTCGCTGCCCGCGCCGCCGACCTGCCTGCGCTGCCGGCTGGAATGGCGGGCGTGATGGTGGCGCGCGAGGGCGCGGCACCGCTTGGCTGGACGGCGCTGCAGGACCGCGACGGGCTGGTGCGGCAGCGCTACGACGGCCGCGCCGGCACGGCTTACCTGATTCGTCCGGATCGCTATGTCGCGGCGCGCTGGCGCCGGCCCGACGCGCGGGAACTGGCGGCAGCGCTGCAGCGCGCTACGGGCCAGGGTTGAGGGAGAAGGCAATGGCGGACGCGGCAACAGGGGCGCTCCGGCGCACGCTCAATCTCAGGCGGCCCGACGAAGTCTACAACGCCATCATTGACGCGCATCGAGATCTGAATGACGACCAGTGCCGCGCCTTCGATGCCGGGTTGATCCTGCTGCTCGCCAACCATGTCGGCGACGCCGATGTCATCGGCGAGGCCCTGGTCGCCGCCCGTCTGTCGCTGAATGGAGGTTCCCGTGCCGGCTAAGCAAGCCTCGGTCGTCGTTCGTCCCGCAACCGTCGACGACGTCGATCTCCTCCATCGCTTCTCGATCGACCTCGCGACCTATGAGGACGAGCCCGACGCCGTCACCTCGACGCCGCAGACGCTGGCCCGCGACGGCTTCGGCGCCGATCCAAAATTTGTGGCCTTGATCGCCGAACGCGGCGGCGTGCCGGTCGGCTTCGCGATTTACACCTTCAACTACTCGGTCTGGACCGCCGCCCGTGGCATCTTCATCGAGGATATCTGGGTCGTGCCCGAGGAGCGCCGTGGCGGCGTTGCCCGCGCGCTGATGGTGGCGCTGGCGCGTGAGTGCGCCGCCAAAGGTTTTAAGCGCATGGATCTCAATGTGCTCGACTGGAATCCGGCGCGCGGCTTCTACGAGCGCATCGGCTTCAAATGGATCCGCAACTGGCTGCCCTATCGCCTGAGCGGCGAGGCGGTGGCGGCGCTCGCTACTTCTTCGCCCTCTACTTCTTCGAAAGTCCCATGACCCGGCCGGCTTTCGCCGGCGTGGGCAGCAACTGGTGGGTTGCCCATAGCGACTCCAGGCGCCCGGTCACCGGCACCGGCCAGGGCGCGGAGCGGCGCGTAGCGTAATCGATGTTCATCACGATGGTTTCGTTGGTCGCCGCCAGGTAGCCCTGCTCGGCGTGGAACATCTCGTGGAAGAGATGGACCTTCTTGGCGTCGCGCTCGAGCAGCTGGGTGGCAAAGCGCATCGGCGCGCCTTCCCTCATCTCGCGATCGTAAGTGACGTGGGTTTCGAGCACGAAGGTCATGCCGAGCTTGCCGTCGACGTAGCGCCGGCCCAGTCCCATGTTACGCATGAAGGCGCCCGAGGCCTGGTCGAAGGCCGTGACATAGAAGGCCACGTTCATGTGGCCGTTCCAGTCGACCCATTCCGGCAGCACGGTCGAGCGATGTGTGTCGAGCGGGGCGCGTGTGACGAGGTCGGGCAGTTCGTAGGGCAGTGACTCGATCATGGATGCTACTTCTTCTTGATGCCGATGAGACGCCCGGCCTGTCGGGGCTTGGGCAGCGCGGCGTGTGCCGCCGCCAGCCGCTCGATGCGTTCCATGGCGAAGTCGGGCCAGGGGGCGGAGCGGCGGCTCACATAGTCGATGTTCATCAGCATGAGCTCGTTGGTGGCGGCGAGGTATCCCTCGTCGGCGTGATACATGGCGTGGATGTAGTGGATGCGCTTGGCGTCATGGTCGAGGATCTGGGTGGTGATCCTGAGCGCATCGCCCTCCTTGACCTCGCGATCGTAGGTGACATGCGCCTCGAGCACGAAGGTCATGCCGATCTTGTCGCGCGTGTACTCGAAACCGCAGGCGAACTGCTGGCAAAGCGTGTCGGTCGCCTGGTCGAAGGCCACGACGTAGTAGCCGACGTTCATGTGGCCGTTCCAGTCGATCCAGTCCGGCTTGACGGTGGCGCGATGACGATCGAGCGGCGCGCTCAGATCGAGGCCAATCATGGGGTAGGGAGCTAATTTCATGCGGCGGGACCGTAGCGAACAGCCCATGCGCCCCGCAAGTTCTCTCCATCGTCGTTTCAATCATCGTTTCGGGGAGTGTCGAGATGGCCAAGAAGCCGAAAGCCGTGGTCCTGGGTGTTGGCGCGGAACGCGGCGTGGGCGCGGGGCTCAGCCGTCGCTTTGCGAAAGAGGGATATCACGTGCTGGTCGCCGGGCGCACCGCGGCCAAGATCGAGAAGGTCGTCGAGACCATTCGGACCGCCGGCGGCTCGGCCACGGCCGTCGTGACCGATGGCACCAGGGAAGCCGACGTGGTCGCCCTGTTCGACCGCGCGATGGCCGACGATGCCGAGGGGTCGCCCGCCGACCTGCTGGTGTTCAACATGGGCAACAACCAGGCCGTCGATTTCCGCGAGATGACGGCCCAGCATTTCGAGGACTCCTGGCGCGTCGGCTGCTTCGCCGGCTTCCTGTTCGCCCGCGAGGCGGCGCGCCGGCTGGCGCCGCTCGGCCGCGGCACGGTGATCTTCACCGGCGCCTCGGGCTCGCTGCGCGGCCGGCCTCGCTTCGCTGCCTTCAACGCCACCAAGGGCGGGCTGCGGCTCATGGTCCAGTCGATGGCCCGCGAGTTCGGGCCGCAGGGAATCCATGTCGCGCACGTCATCATCGACGGCGGTATCGAGGGCGAGCGATTGCTGTCGCGCATGCCCGACCGCAAGGACAAGGCCGGTCCCGATGGCCTGCTGGGCATCGAAGCGATCGTCGAGAATTACTGGCATATCCATCGCCAGCCGCGCAGCGCCTGGAGCCACGAGATTGATCTCAGGCCCTATAAGGAGTCTTTCTAGCCGCTCCAGCAGCAAGAGGCGGTCGCTCGCTGACGCCAGCACGCAGGTCGGGCGTCCAACATTGCCGGTTGCATGGTGCCGTCCTAGACTGGGCAGCTGAGGGCAGGTTGCGACTTATTTCTCTGATTGCCGGGCTGGCCCTGTATGCCGCGGCGCTGGTCGCGCCGGCGATCATTTACAAGTCCGACGTACGGTCCAATCCCAAGTACGGCGTATGCGCTTCCATCGTCAAAGACAACGTCAACTGCGAGGCGTTCCCCTTCGGCGGCGACGGCTCGCTGATATGCGATGAGGATGCCAAGCCCGCCAAGACCTACATTGATAAGGCAAAGATACTCGACTATTGCAAGGGTTGGGACATCCCCATGGCCCGTTCGTCCTATGGCTACGAGCCCCTGCTGATGGGCTGGGTGGTCATCTTTGACGGCACATTGGCATGGCTTGCAAATCCGCTGATGCTCATCGCTGTGTTGATATCGGGGCTCGGCGCCAATCGCCCGGCGGCAAAGATCCTGTCCGTGCTCGCGATCGTTCTCGGCCTGCAGTCGTACGCCTTCGATGGCGTGCCGTTTACCGGAGGGTTGTCCGCTGCCGACAATCTCAACCCTCTCGACCGCCTTGGCCTCGGCTTCTATCTGTGGATGGCTTCCCTGCTGGCGTTCGCTGCCTATTGCTTCCTGAAAACGCCGACACCAGGCCCCGGGCAACGAGCGACCGCTCCTGCTTGACTGGGTCGGGCGAAGGAAAAGCTCAGGCGCTTCGGCCCGCTCGGTCACTTCGGCGAGGAGCGTTTTTTCCGACGATCGAGGCCGCCGTGCAGGGTCACCTGCGGCGGGGAGAGTCCGGAGCCTGAACGCCTGCGCCACGCTGTTGGCGGGCACTCTCGTACCAGCGCGACATCATCTCGATGGCCAGCCAGGTCAGGATCGCGCAGGCGAGCAGCGCATACAGCGCATTCTGCCAGCCGACCTGGTCGACGATCAGCGCGAACAGCGCCGGCGAGAAGGCATTGACCAGCAGGATCGGCGTCGCGATCAGGCCCAGCACCGCGCCATAACCCTGGGTACCGAAAAGTGCCAGCGGCACGGCGCCGCGCACGATGGTGATCACGCCTTGCGAGGCTCCGAGTAGCAAAGTGAAGGTGACGAGCAGCCAGAACTCGCCGCGCGCCAGCATGAGCAACAGCAGTGCCGGCGGCAGGACGCCGATGGCGATGCGCGCCACGGTCATGGCCTTGAGGTTCTTTCCAAAGAAGATCTCGACCAGACGGCCACCGAACTGCCCATGGCCTTTGAGCGAGGCGACCCACACCGCCGCCGCGCCGGCCAGACCCGCCGCCTCCAGCAGGGGCACGAGCTGCAGCGACACGACGCCGAACACGAACCCGTTGAGCGACATGATGAGCGCAAATAGCGCGATACCGACCTTGCGCCGCCGGCCCTCCAGCGCGGGGCCGTCCTGCGCTCGCTCGGGCGCCTTTGTCGTTTCGGTGTCCGTCGCCTGCTCGCGGCGTGAAAGGCCGAGCCAGTTGAGCGGCAGGCAGATGGCGAGGTTGATGCCCGCGAAGATCAGCAGCGTCCCGCGCCAGCCGTAGGCTTCGTTCACATAGTGGCCAATCACCCAGAAGACCGTCGAGGCATAGGCGCCATAGAGCGTGAGATAGGAGATGGCGGCGCGCCCCCGGCTCGGCACAGCCTGGACCAGGGCGGCGAATGCCGCGTCGTAGAGGCAGCAGCGCATGCCCACGCCGATCACCAGCCAGGCCACGAAATAAGAGGCGACGTCGCGAACCTGCGACAGGCCGAGCAGGCCCGCGGAGACGATGATCGTGCCGATCGACATCACCGAGCGGGCGCCGATGCGGTCGATCAGTCGCCCAACCGAGGTCGAGATCAGGCCCATCGTCACCAGTGCGACGCTGAAGCCGAGGAAGATCGTGCTCATGCTCCAGCCGGTCTCGGTGGCGATCGGCTTGGCCAGCACGCCCAGGCAGTAGTAGCTCGTGCCCCAGGCCGTGATCTGGCTGATGCCGAGCGCATTGACGGAGATGACCAGGGGGTCGCTGCGCCAGCTCATCGGTGGCGCTCCGGAATTTCCGACAGGTTGCGGAAGATGCGTTTCCCGAGACGCTCACCCGTTGCCACCATGTCATCGGCACCGGTCGAAGGCCCGCCGATGCGCAGCACGGCATCGCATTTGCCGATCAGTTCGCGGGCGATGGGGTGGAAGATCTCGTCGAACACCGCATCGCCGATCTTCTTCGATCCGGCGTGCTTCAGCAGCGGCAGGGCGAACCATTCTCCGAGGACCGGCAGATGGCCGCGCCGGAAGACGGCCAGCGCCATGTCTTCCATGGCATCGACGTTGCGCTGGATCAGGACGGGATCGTCGTTGGTGCCGGAGCGATAGGGGCCGGCGACCAGGATCATCATCTGTCCGCTCATCGCGGGATCTCCAGCAGCTCGCGCGCCACCAGGTCGGGCGCGGAGAGAATGCAGTTGTGGCCGGCCTCGATCGGCCTGTAGCGGACGTGCGGCATCGCCTGGACCTTCTCGTGCATGCCTGCCGAAACAGGATAGCGTGGCCTGGTGCAGGCGATGTAGGTCATCGGCCGACCGTTGCCGGCGGGATGGAACAGGCGGATCGGCTTGGTGTAGCAGGCGAGCGGATGCGGCGTGAGCTGACGGTGCGTCCAGGCGGCGAGCTCGGGATCGTCGATGATCAGGCTGCCGACCGGCGCAAAGGGCAGGACCTCGGTGCCGTCGACGATCTTCACCAGCTTCTTCCGCTTGGCCACGATCTCCGCCGGGATGCGGCCGAAGATCGATTGGCCATTCTGCGCGATGCCGCCGTCGATGATCGCCAGGTGGCCGATGCGCTCGGGCACGCGGTCGGTCGTGAGGCTGGCGATCAGGCTGCCGAAGCTGTGGCCGACCAGCACGACGTCGCGCAGGTCTTCCGTCTCGAGATAATCGATCGTGTCGGCCAGCAGCACGTCGTTGTCGATATCGGGCGACAGTTCCGAGGCGCGTTCGCCGACGCCGCGGAAGGGCAGCGCGTGGACGTCGTGTCCAGCTGCCGCGAGGCGCTCGACGACGAGCTTCCACGTCCAGGCGCCCATCCAGGCGCCAGGCAGGCAGACATAGGTGCGGCGTTGGGTCATTCAGCGGCCGCCTGCGGCTTCGAGGATCGCCACGATCTCGCGATGGTTACGCTGGCGGGCATGAGCGAGCGGCGTGAGGCCCTGCTCGTCGGCGAGATTGACGTCGGCCTTGTGGGCGACCAGCAGGCGCGCGATCTCGACATAGGGTGCGCTGCCGTTGCCCAGGATCACCGTCTCGAGCAAGGCGGTCCAGCCGAGCCGGTTGACGTGGTTCACGTCGATCCCAGTCTTCAGCAGCTCGCGCACCGTCTCGACATGGCCGTGATGGCAGGCCGGGATCAGCGCCGTGCCGCCGTAGCGGTTGGTGCTCTTGAGGTCGGCGCCCGCCTGCAGCGTGAGCTTCAGGATTTCCAGCCGTCCCTCGGCGCCGGCCAGCAGGAAGGCGCTGTCGCGATTCTCGTCCTGGGCGTTGACGCTGGCGCCGGCGGCAATCAGGCGCCGCGCCGCCTCGACGTCGTTGCGGCGCGTGGAGTCGATCAGGGCGTGGCCCAGAGCTGCTGCGGTGTCCTTGCCGGTGAGGATCGCCTCGATTTCGCGAAAGCCCTTGTTGCGCGCGTGCTGCAGGGCGGTCAGTCCGCTGGGATCGACGACGTTGACATTGGCCCCGGCCTGCACGAGCAGCCGCACAGTTTCGGTGTGTTGCGATCCGCCGTCGCCCAGGATCACCGCCTCGAGGAGAGCGGTCCAGCCCAGCCGATTCACATGATCGATCCTGATCGGCGTCTTCAGGAGCTCGCGGATGACCTCGACGTGGCCGCGGTCGGCGGCGCGGATCAGGCCGGTGCCGTTGTAGCTGTCGGTTGCGTGTACGTCCGCACCATGTGCGAGTGTCAGGCGCAGAAGTTCGGTGTAGCCGTCCGAGGTGGCGATCAGGTAGGCGCTCTGCTGTGTATGATCCTTGGCGTTCACATTGGCGCCGCGGGCAATCAGGTCGCGCGCCGCGGCCACGTCGTTGCGCCAGGCGGCGTCGATCAAGGCGCGGTCGTTGTCGGACAAGGATTGGGCGGACACGGCGCCACTCCATAGCAGAACGACAAGCGCAAGGAACACGGTCCGCATCGTTTCTCCCTTTCCGTCATGCTAGCGTGACTGAAACCAACGGAGGATTCCATGGCCACAAATCGCCGCGTGCTGCTGAAGTCGCGCCCCGAGGGCGAGCCGACCCACGCCAATTTTGACGTGGTCGACCATCCGATCCCCGAGCCCAAGGAAGGCGAGTATCTCTCGCGCACCATCTGGATGTCGCTCGATCCCTACATGCGCGGGCGCATGGCCGAGACCAAGGGTTACGCCGCCAACGTCAAGCTGGGCGATGCGATGGTCGGCGGCACCGTCGGCCAGGTCGTGAAGTCGAAGAACCCCCGGTTCAAGGAAGGCGACTATGTCGCCGAATATGCCGGCTGGCAGAGCTACGCCGTGTCCGATGGCGCGATGAGCATGAAGCTCGACCCCAACGCCGCGCCGCTGTCGCTGGCGCTTTCCGTGCTCGGCATGCCGGGCATGACGGCCTGGTGGGGCCTGATGCAGATCGGCAAGCCCAAGGCGGGCGAGACCGTCGTCGTCTCGGCGGCATCAGGCGCCGTCGGCTCGGTGGTGGGCCAGCTCGCGAAGCTGCACGGTTGCCGTGCCGTGGGCCTCGCCGGCGGCAAGGACAAGTGCGATTACGTGGTGAAGGAATTGGGCTTCGACGCCTGCGTGGATTACCGCGCCGCGGGCGCCAACCTCTTCAAGGAGATCCGCGCCGCAGCACCCAAGGGCATCGATGTCTACTTCGAGAATGTAGGTGGCGCCGTGCAGGCCGCCGTCGTGCCGCAGCTCAACGACTTCGCCCGCGTACCGTTGTGCGGCCTGATCTCGCAATACAACGAGATGCAGATGAACCCCGGTCCCGACTGGCGCCTGCTGCTGGTCAAGCGCGCCATGGTGACGGGCTTCATCGTGTCGGATCACTTCGGCCAGATGGCTGATTTCTGGAAGGAAGTGCCCGCCGCTGTGAAGGCCGGCAAGATCAAGTATCGCGAGGACATCGTGCAGGGCATCGAGAACGCGCCCGAGGCCTTCATGGGCCTGCTGAAGGGCAGGAACTTCGGCAAACTGCTGGTGCAGGTTGCCGAAGACCCGACCCGGAAGTAGTTACGCGCGCTTCTTGAGCGCCAGGCCCATGGTGATCCAGCCGGCGCCGATGAAGATCAGGTCGATACCGAGGAAGACGCCGAGCACGAACAGGCTCGAGGCCGGCCACTGGGCGATGATCATGCAGCCGAGCGCAAAGGTGATGACGCCCGAGAGCGCGACCCAGGCCCAAGGTCCGCCGGCACTCTTCATGTTGAAGGCGAGGAAGATGCGGAGGATGCCGCCGACCGCGAGTGCGACGCCCAGCATCAGGGTGAGGTAAACGGCAGCGAGCAGCGGGTTCATGATGGCGATGACGCCGGCAGCGACATAGAGCACGCCCAGCAGCAGCCAGAACAGGAACTTGCCCCAGCTTTTTACGCCAAAGGCGGCGATGATCTCGGCGACGCCGCCCAGCATCATCATGATGCCGACGACCAGCACGGCCGTTTCGGTGGCGGCAACGACGCTGCCCAGCGCGATGACGCCGGCGACCAGGAAGACTGCTCCAAGGGCGACGATCCAACCCCATTTGCCGCGTAGCGCCTTGAGGCCGTCGGCCAGGCTCTGGGGTCCCGATTTGTCTGCCGTGATGGACATCGCGTCCTCCTTCAGTGCGAAACGCACGCACCAAGAATACACTCGGTCGATGACTCTGTCGCCGGTTGTATGGGAAGCTCGGCGCCTCACGGAGACAACAGATACAAATGACCGACACACAAAAGAAGGAACCGGCACCGCCGCGTCCCGCCACCACCGTCCTGCTGCTGCGGCCTTCCAAGCGCGGTGACAGGGCTTCCCCGCTCGAGGTCTTCATGGTGGTGCGCCATCACCAGATCGATTCCTTCTCCGGTGCGATCGTGTTCCCCGGCGGCAAGCTCGAGGAGGCCGATGGCGACAAGCGGCTGCGCGCCCGCTCGGGTGGTCCCGACACGATCAGCGACGATGAACTAAAATTCCGGATCGCCGGCGTGCGCGAGGCGTTCGAGGAATGCGGCGTGCTGCTGGCGCGCAAGCGCGGGCAGAAGGCGCTGATCGCCGCCGCCGATCTGAAGCCGATCGAGGATCGCTGGCGTGCCAAGCTCGCCAAGGACGAGGCGAGCATCCTCGATCTCGTCGAGGCCGAGGATCTCGAACTCGCGACCGATCTCATGATGCCCTACGCGCACTGGATCACGCCGACTTTTGTCCCGAAGCGCTTCGACACCTGGTTCTTCCTGGCCGAGGCGCCGGAGGACCAGGTCGCGCTGCACGACGGATCGGAATCAACCGACTCGGTCTGGATCGGCGCCCAGGAGGCGATCGACGAGGCCACGGCGGGCAAGCGCACGCTGGTCCATGCGACGCAGAAGAACCTCGAGCTGCTGGCCGAGGGTGGCACGGTCGCCGGCGCCATCGCGGCAGCGGCGGTGCGCAAGATCGTCACCGTCCAGCCCTGGGTCGAGACCAGGGACGGCAAGCGCTACCTGCACCTCCCGCCCGACGCCGGCTACCGCGGCCTGTCGCGCGAGATGCCAGCCCAGCCGGGCGCAGTTCCGCAGACCGGAAGATAATTCTGCGCTCTGGGCAGCCATGCCAAAACCGGCTCGCACCGGGCGGGCCGGCGCGCTAAGAGCCAGTGAACAAGCATTCATGAGCCGGCGGGCTCCCGCCGGGCAATCGGAGGAAAGACAAGAATGGTCGGAATCGTCGCCTTCGGCGCCTATGTGCCGCGCCTGCGCCTCAACCGTCAGGCGGCGTACGACGCCAACAAGTGGTTCGCCCCCGGCCTGCGCGGCCTCGCCAAGGGCGAGCGCTCGATGGCCAACTGGGACGAGGATGCGATCACCATGGCGGTCGAGGCGTCGCGCGACTGCCTCTCCAGCCACAAGGCCGAAGACGTCCGCAACATCTACTTTGCCTCGACGACGCATCCCTTCAAGGACCGCCAGAACGCCGGCGTGATCGGCACGGCGCTGAATGTCGAGCAGAACCTCTCGGCCACCGACATCGGCGGCTCGCTGAAGGCCGGCACCTCGGCGCTGATCGCCGGCCTCAACGCCTCCAAGGACGGCGCGCCGTCGCTGGTGGCGGCGGCCGACAAGCGCATGGCGCGCGTCGCCTCGGCCAACGAACTCAACTATGGCGACGGCGCCGCGGCGCTGCTGTGCGGCACCGAGAACGTGATCGCCAAGCTGGTCGGCCATCATTCGGTGTCGATGGATTTCGTCGATCACTTCCGCGGCGAGGAGTCGGAGTTCGACTACGGCTGGGAAGAGCGCTGGATCCGCGACGAGGGCTACTCGAAGATCGTGCCGCCCGCGATCAAGGCCGGCCTCGCCGCCTGCAAGCTCAAGGGCGCCGACATCACCCACTTCATCATGCCGAGCCTGATGCCGGCGGTGCCGAAGCTGATGGCCAAGATGGCGGGCATCGGCGAGGGCGCGGTGCGCGACCTGCTGGGCGCCTCGCTCGGCGACACCGGCGCCGCCCACGCGCTGGTCATGCTGGTCGACGCGCTCGAGAGCGCCAAGGCCGGCGACAAGATCATGGTCGTGGCGTTCGGCCAGGGCGTCGACATCCTGGTGTTCGAGGTCACGGCCGAGAACGCTAAGCTTGCCAAGCGCAAGGGCCTATCGGGCTGGATGGCGCGTCGCAAGGAAGAGAAGAACTACATGAAGTTCCTCGCCTTCAACGACATGCTGCCGATCGACAAGGGCATGCGCGCGGAGTTCGACAAGAAGACGGCGCTCTCGGTGCTGTGGCGCAAGCGCGACATGATCTACGGCCTGGTCGGCGGCAAGTGCAAGGTCTGCGGCACGGTGCAGTTCCCGCGCAGCCAGGTCTGCGTCAATCCCAACTGCCACGCCATCGACAGCCAGGATCCCTACGCGATGGCCGGCCTCGAATGCGCGGTGATGTCGTTCACCGCCGACTCGCTGGTCTATTCGCCCGATCCGCCGGGCTACTACGGCATGATCACCTTCCCCGAGGGCGGCCGCTTCATGGCCGACTTCACCGATAGCGACAAGGATCAGGTCAAGGTCGGCGCCAAGATGCGCATGACCTTCCGCATCCGCGACAACGACACGATGCGCGGCGGCTTCAAGCGTTACTTCTGGAAGGCGGCTCCGGTCTAAATCGCCTTCCACCGGTCAAAGGTCTAGAATTCCAACCCCACTACAGGAGGCCTGCCATGGCTCGGGGCATCAAGGACAAGGTCGCTATTCTCGGCATGGGCTGCTCGAAGTTCGGCGAACGCTGGGACAGCGGCGCCGAGGAGCTGATGCTCGAAGCCTACAAGGAATGCCTGAAGGACGCCGGCATCGACCAGAACCAGCTCCAGGCGGCGTGGTTCTCCACCGCCATCGACGAGGTTCACGTCGGCAAGTCGGGCATCCCGCTCAGCACGACGCTGCGCCTGCCCAACATCCCGGTGACGCATGTCGAGAACATGTGCGCCTCGGGCACCGAGGCCTTCCGCGGCGCCTGCTATGCGGTGGCGTCTGGTGCGGCCGACTTCGCGCTGGCCCTCGGCGTCGAGAAACTGAAGGACACCGGCTACGGCGGCCTTCCCGGCGGCCGCGGCGGCCCGTTGCAGGCGCTGTGGAATGCCAGCGGCACGGCGCCGGGCAACTTCGCCCAGCTCGCCACCGCCTACATGACCGCCCACGGCGTGAGCGGCGAGGACCTCAAGAAGGCGATCGGCCACGTGTCATGGAAGAGCCACCAGAACGGCGCCAAGAATCCGAAGGCCCATCTGCAGAAGGCCGTCGAGATGGAGACCATCCTGAACGCGCCGATGATCGCCTCGCCGCTCGGCCTGTTCGACTGCTGCGGCGTGTCGGACGGTGCGGCCGCCGCCATCGTGACCACGCCCGAGATCGCCAAGGCGCTCGGCAAGAAAGACATCGTCTCGGTCAAGGCGCTGCAGCTCTCGGTCTCGAACGGATCCGAGTCGGGCCACAATTCATGGGACGGCAGCTACTTCCACACCACGCGCATCGCCTCGAAGAAGGCCTACGAGGAAGCCGGCATCAAGAGCCCGCGCGACGAAGTGTCGATGTTCGAGGTCCATGACTGCTTCTCGGTCACCGAGCTCGTCACCATGGAAGACCTGCACATCTCCGAGACCGGCAAGGGCTGGAAGGACGTGCTCGACGGCTTCTACGACGCCGACGGCAAGATTCCCTGCCAGATCGACGGCGGCCTAAAATGCTTCGGCCATCCGATCGGCGCCTCGGGCCTGCGCATGCTCTACGAGATGTACCTGCAGATCCAGGGCAAGGCCGGCGCGCGCCAGCTCAAGAACCCGCGCATCGGCATGACGCACAATCTGGGCGGCGCGCCGCGCGAGAACATTTCCAGCGTGGCCATCGTCGGCCGCTACGAGTAACCACGAACGACAGGGCCCTCTCTCTCGACTCGGCGTAGTCGGGGAGAGGGCTTTTCTTTGAATCAGCCCGGGAGGGAGCTGCCATGGAACTCGACAAGAAACTTATCGGCCATACGTTCAAGCCGTTCACGACGACCGTCGAGGCCGGCAAGATCCGCCTGTTCTGCAAGGCCATCGGCGAGGAAGACGAGATCTACAGCGACGAGGCGGCGGCCAAGGCCGCGGGCTATCGTGGCGTCACCGCGCCGCCCACCTTCCTGCGCGCGCTGCAGGCCGACGATCCCAACAAGGGTGGGCTGCTGCGCCTGCTCAACGTCGACATCGGCCTGATCCTGCACGGCGAGCAGCACTTCGAGTATTTCGCGCCGGTCGTGGTCGGCGACAAGGTGACCTGCCAGGAGAAGGTGGTCGACATCTACGACAAGAAGGGCGGCGCGCTGTGGTTCGTCGTCCAGGAGATGGAGATGAAGGACCAGACGGGCAAACTCGTGGCCAAGGGCAAGGGCGTGACCGTCGTGCGCAACCCCGACGCTGCGAAGAAGTGAGGGAGGCAGAAATGGCAACCATTCCGAAGTTCGACCAGGTCAAGGTTGGCGACGAGCTGAAGCCGCTGGTGCTGCCGCCGGTCAGCCGCCACCAGCTCGCACTTTATTGCGGCGGCTCGGGCGACCACAACCCGATCCACGTCGACCTCGACTTCGCCAAGAAGTTCGGCTTCAAGGATGTGTTCGCGCACGGCATGCTGTCGATGGCTTTCCTCGGCCGGCTCGTGACCAGCTATGCGCCGTCGAACAAGGTGCGCAAGCTCGGCACGCGCTTCACCTCGATCACCTGGGTGGGCGACGTCATCACCGTCAGCGGCAAGGTCACGGGCAAGCGCGAGGAGAACGGCGAGAAGCTGATCGACCTCGAGGTCAAGTGCACCAACCAGAACGGCCAGGACACGCTGCAGGGCAGCGCCACCGTGGCCGCGGCCTAAAAAAGTTTCAGGAGAAGTCAGATGGGTCAGATGGATGGCAAGGTGGCGATCGTCACCGGTTCGGGCCGCGGTATCGGCAAGGAGATCGCGCTCCGCCTGGTGCGCGACGGCGCCAGTGTAGTGATCAACGACATCGACGATGCCCCGGCCCAGGAGACCGTGGCCGAGATCGTGAAGATGGGCGGCAAGGCGGTGGCCTGCAACGGCGACGTCGCCAAGCCCGACTTCGGCGACCGCATCGTGAAGACGGCGGTCGACGCCTTCGGCGACTGCCATGTCGTGGTCAACAACGCCGGTTACACGTGGGACAGCGTCATCCAGAAGATGAGCGACGAGCAGTGGTACGCCATCCTCGACGTTCACCTGACGGCGCCGTTCCGCATCCTGCGCGCTTTCCAGATCCACCTGAAGGAGGCGGTCGAGAAGGAGCGGGCGGCGGGCAAGCGGATCGTGCGCAAGGTCGTGAACATCTCCTCGACCTCGGGCGTCAACGGCAATGCCGGCCAGTCGAACTACTCCGCCGGCAAGGCCGGCATCGTCGGCCTCACCAAGACGCTGGCCAAGGAGTTCGGCCGCTACGACGTCACCGTGAATGCCGTCGCCTTCGGCTATATCCAGACGCGCCTCACCAAGCCGCTGTCGCAGGGCGAGTCGGGTGAGATCGAAGTGCAGGGCCGCAAGGTCAAGATCGGTGTCCAGGGCGGCCGGATCGCCGCCATGAACCAGATGATCCCGCTCGGCCGCGGCGGCCTGCCGGAAGAGGCCGCGGGCTCGGTCTATCTTTTCTGCAGCCCCGACAGCGACTATGTCAGCGGCCAATGCCTGGTGGTCAACGGCGGCCTTTGACCTCCGTTGGAGCGCTCGAGGTCGGCGTTGTCGGATGCGGTGTCGCCGGCCAGGCTGCCGCGACGCTGCTCGCCGATGCCGGCCATCGCGTCACCGTCTTCGAGCGCCTCACCGAGCCCAAACCGTCGGGAGCCGGCTTGCTGCTGCAGCCGACCGGCCTCGCGGTGCTGCGCCGGCTCGGCCTTGACGAACAGGCCGAGTGGCAGGGCGCCCGCATCGACGGGCTGCTGAGCCTCAATCACCTCAAGCACACGGTCCTCGATCTCGCCTACGGCGACCTGCATCCCGAGGCCTATGGTCTGGGCATCCACCGAGGCACGCTGTTCGGGCTGCTGCACGGCCGGTTGCGGCAATCGACGGCCCGCGTGATCACCGGCGCGGAAATCGTCGACATCGTGCGCGATGGCGGCCGTGCGACGGCGGTGGAAAAGGCGGGTGGCCGGCACGGTCCGTTCGATCTCGTCGTGGTGGCCGACGGCGCACACTCGCGACTGCGCGACCGGCTCATGCCGCAGGCGCGGGCACCGCTTTATCCCTGGGGCTGCATCTGGGCGACGGTGGCCGATAGCCGGGACTTCATCACCGCGCCCGCCATGTTGCAGCAGCGTGTCCGTGGCACCACGACCATGATGGGACTGCTGCCGGTGGGACAGAATCAGGTCACGCTGTTCTGGAGCCTGCCGGTCGAAGAACTGGAGGCCGGCCGGTCGATCGACGTCGAAGCGTGGCGGATGGCGGCGCTGGATCTTTGGCCGGAGGCGGCGGCGATGATCGAGCAGGCGGCCGACGCCGACAACTTCGCCCGCGCCACCTACCGGCACGTCGCCTTGCCGCGCTGGAACGATGGACCAATCCTGTTCATCGGCGATGCCGCGCACGGCACCAGCCCGCAACTCGGCCAGGGTGCCAATCTCGGGCTGCTCGATGCCCATGCCTTGTCGCGGGCGTTGGCTGCCAGCGACGATCTTGCCGCGGCGCTGGCCTCGTTTGCGCGCCGGCGCGGGCCGCCCGTGCGCTTCTATCGCCAGGCCAGCCATCTGCTGACGCCGTTCTTCCAATCCCGTCAACCGCTGCTCGGGTTAGTGAGGGACGCGTTGATGGGCGTCACTTGCCGCGCGCCGGGTCTGCGTCCGATGATGACGTCGACGTTGGCCGGCCTGCGTCGCGGCTGGTTGTCGGCTGATGCGCTCGATGCTGAGGGCCGCTACCCGCTCGGCTCCTAGGCGCTGGCGCGAGACAGCGCGGCCCAGCGGCCTGGTGTCAGTCCGAAGCGTGCCGAGAAATGCCGGGTGAGGTGGCTCTGGTCGGCAAAGCCCGCCGCGGCGGCGGCCTCCGAAAGCGCCATCCCGCCGGCGATCATCGTCCGTGCCCGCACGAGCCGCTGCCCGATCTGGAAGCGATGCGGCGAGGTGCTGAAGGCGGCGCGGAAGTGCCGGGCGAGCGTGAAGCGGTCGAGGCCGCTCAGACGTTCGAGTTCTTCCGACGCGATCGTGCGCGGCGCTTCGGCTGCAAGAAGGTCGCGAACTCGCCCGACAGCGCGAAAGGCGACGGCACGGTTGGCGGTTGCCTCACGCGGCAGCGGTCGTCCGGAGTCGGCGCGTGCCGCCAGGCCTTCGGCCAGCCGGCCAACGACGGCATCGACGGCCAGCGGCTCCAGGCTGCGCGGAAAATCGGCGAAGGCTTCGTGCAGGACGGCCGCGAGAGCGGGATCGGCGGCGACGGCATCGGGCACGAAGGGCGGCGGCACATCGCCGAGCGCTGCCGAGATCGCCGCAGGATCGATGTAGAGCATGCGGTAGGCGAAACCGTCGGCGACGCCGGCGTGACCGTCATGCGCCTCGTCGGGATGAAGCACGATGACCTGTCCGGCCCGGCTCGCCGTGCGCGCGCCGCGATAATGGAAGGCCTGCACGCCGCGCAACGTCAGTCCGATTCCATAGGTCTCGTGGCGGTGCAGGTCGTAGGCGTGGCCGCCAAATCGTGCCGCCAGGCGCTGCAACCCGGCGTGCAGTTCGTCGAAACGGATCTGGTCGGGTGCGATCGTCGACATGATGGACTGCCTCATGCACTCTGGCATCGCCATTGCAGGATCAGACAGCATGACCGACGCGCCATCTCAAGATGAAATCGTCCGCCTCGCCCGCCAGGCCGGCCTCGATCTGCCACCGGCCTATCTCGACGAGCTGGTCGAGGCCTATGGCCATGTCCGGGCGATGGTCGCGCGCCTGCCCGCGGGACGGCCACATGGCGACGAGCCTGCGCACATCTTCGTGCCGCAGAAGTTCCTGCCGGCAAAAGAGTAGATCGTGTCGGATCCGGCTTTCCTGACCATCGCCGAGGCGTCGAAGCTGATTGCCGCGCGAAAACTGTCGCCCGTCGAGCTGACTGAGGCGTACCTCGGCCGGATCGCGAAGCTCGATCACCTGCTCGACAGCTTCGTGACCTTGACGGCCGAGCGCGCGCGCTACGAGGCCAAGGCGGCCGAAGCCGCCGTCATGGCCGGCCAGCCGATCGGCCGGCTGCACGGCATCCCCTATTGCCTGAAAGACATCTACGAAACGGCCGGCATCCGCACGACCGCGATGTCGAAGCTGCTGGCCGACAATGTTCCGGCGCGGGATTCGTACTGCCAGGAGAAGATGGCGGCGGCGGGCGGCGTCCTGCTGGGCAAGAACGCCACTTGGGAATTCGCCCATGGTGGCCCGTCGTGGGATGTGCTGTTTCCGCCGGCACGCAATCCCTGGCACCGCGACCATTCACCCGCCGGTTCGTCTTCCGGCTCCGCGGCCGCCGTCGCGGCGGGCTTCTCGCCGGCTACGCTGGGCAGCGACACCGGCGGGTCGATCCGCGGTCCGGCCGCAGCCTGCGGCATTGCCGGCCTGAAGCCAACCTATGGTTTGGTCAGCCGGCGCGGCGTCATCCCGAACTGCTTTACCCACGATCATGCCGGGCCGCTCGCCTGGACGACCGAGGATGTTGCGATCCTGATGCAGGTCATCGCCGGCCACGACCCGGAGGATCCGGGCTCGGCCGACGTGCCGATTCCCAACTACGAGGTGGCGCTGACCGGCGACGTGAAAGGGCTGGTGATTGGCGTGCCGGCGGACTGGCTGGAGATGGAGTTGCCGCTGGCGCCGGCCACCAGGGCCGCCTTCGATGCCGCGCTGGAGGTGTTCCGTGGACTGGGCGCCACGGTGCGGCCGGTCGCCTTGCCGCCGCTGCAGCAATTCGACGATGCCAAGAGGACCATTGCCGTCGCCGAACTGTTCACCATCCACGGCCAGGATCTGCGGACCCGGCCCGAGCTGTTCGGCGCCAGCCTGCGCTACCGGATCATTGCCGGCGGCCTGGTGCGCGCCGAGGATTACATCCAGGCCCAGCGCCTGCGGACCGATCTGGCGCGGGCGATGCAGAAGGTCATGGCGACGGTCGACCTGCTGATGCTGCCGACGGCTGAGCCGGCGGGGAAGCTGGAGCCGCTGCCGCCCTCCGCCCTGTTCACGAAGGCGTCGCTCACCACGCCGTTCAACGTCGGCGGCAATCCCGCTCTGTCGGTCTGCTGCGGCTTCGCCGCCAACAGCCTGCCGTTCTCCCTGCAGATCGTCGGCCGGCTGTTCGACGACGCCACCGTCCTGCGCGCGGGCGACGCCTACGAAAAGGTGACGCCGTGGCGCGATAAGCGGCCCATCCTGTAGGCCCGCACAAACCTTCAAGACGGGCGGCCGGCGATGGCCGATAAGGCAGCATGATCTACGAAACCAAGACCATTCTCGTCCTGCGTCGAGACCTTGCCGGCTGGCAGGCGGCCAACGTCGCGGCCTTCCTGGCCGGCGGCCTCGCCGGGGCCCATCCGCACATCGTCGGCGAGCCTTATCGTGACAGTGGCGGCCGGACCTACACGCCGCTGATCCGAGAGCCGGTGTTCGTCTACGGCGCCACACTCGAGGAACTCCGGCGCACGCATCAGCGGATCCTGTCGCGCGAGCTGGTGCCCGCGATCTATATCGAGCCGATGTTCGTCACCACCAACGACGCCGACAACCGCGCCGTCGTGGCGGCAGCGCCTGCCGACGCACTGGATTTCGTCGGTGTCGGCGTCCATGGCCCGCGCAAGACCATCGACAAGATCGTGAACGGGCTGAAGTTCCTGTCCTAGGGTCCCGGGTCACTTCTTCGGAGCCGCCGCAGGCGCATTCTCCTTGAGTTCGACCATGATCACATGGGTGGGAGTCTGTCCTATGTTCGTGCCAATATGTGTCTGCGCCTCGGACCACAACACGTCGCCCACCTTGAATTCGCGCGTCAGCACCTTCCCATCAGGCAATGTAAGCGTCCGTTTGAACGGGCTCAGCGCATAGAGCACGAACGCCGGGTGATAGTGCTGGTTCGTCTTCTCGCCGGGGAGATCGTGATACTCAAGCACGCGCACGCGCTCGTTTTCGAAGACAACCTTGTACTTGTCTCCGTCGGTCGCAATCGGATTCTGCGCCCATGCGGTCGTGCCGGTGAGTACAAAAGCCAGCAAGGATAAGAACCTCGACATAGCGCGCCTCCCATTTGTCTCTGAGCGGACATTTGTAAGCGCTCAGAGCCACGGGACTCTGACCGGAAGACAGCGGTAGGGCAATTAACCTTGCAGCGCGTAGGCGCGCTCAAAAGCGGCTGACGTGGGCCGACACGCAGCGCCAGCCTTCGGGTCGCCGCTGCCAGTCGTCGGTGTAACGTCCCGCACCCGTCGTGCCGTCGGGCTTCCGGTAAGTCGTGCGTGCGTGAATGATGGCGAAGTCCCCGAGCAGCCGGATCTTCACGTCATGCTCACGGATGTCGGTGACGGGCGAACCGCGCCCGATCTGGGCCAGGAAGGCGGTCCGGTCGATCAGGGTGCCGTCGGGATTGGTGTTATGGAAGTCAACGGCCAGGTGCGTGTCGAACCAGCGCACATCGGCCTCGTCGACGGAGCGGATGTAGTTGCGGTTGAGGTCGGCCAGGACGGTCATGTCGCTCATGTCTTTTCCCCCGTGTTCGGCGATCAGGCCAGGAAGAGGCGGGCACCGGTTGGCGAGGCGCGAGCCTTGTCGAGACATTCCATGGTGGTGCGGTAGCCGACTTCGACGGCGGCATCGAAGCTCGTCCAGTCGAGCAGGTCGATGTGGTTCATCGGCGGCACGATCAGCAGGTCGGCGGCGGCACGATCCTCCTGCGCCCGCTCCGTGCTGGCGACCAGGGCCGAGCGCAGCAGGATGCGCACGATCGAAGGGATCGGCAGCGTCTCGTCGCGCTTCCACAGCAGGCGCCGGAAGAACTGCCAGGCCGACCAGGGCTCCATGACGTCGGCGCCCGCCGCCAGCGCGCCGCCGGTGTCGATGTCGACGCCGATGGTGACTCCACGGCCCATGCGGCGCATCGCGCGCACCGGGAAATTGTCGATCACGCCGCCGTCGACATGGACTTCGCCGGCCTGGTTGAAAGGTGGCAGGACACCGGGGATCGACACGCTGGCGCGCAGCCAGCGCCACAGGCGGCCGACCGTGTGGATGTCGGCGCTGGAGGTGGTGAGGTTGGCCGTGACGCAGAAGAAGGGCAGCGCCAGGTCCTCGATGTCCTGCTCGTCGAACGCCGTGCGCAGCAGGGCTGCGACGCGACGCCCGGCGAACAGCGAGATCGCCGGGATGGTGTAGTCGCTCAGCGGATTGGTATCGACGAACGACCGCCTGAACCGGGTTACCAGTTCTTCGTCGGTCCAGCGCGACGCCACGCCGGCAGCCACGATGGCGCCCATGCTGGTGCCACCGATCAGGTCGATCGGCACGCCCGAGGCTCGCATGGCCTTGACGACCCCGATATGGGTAAAAGCCCGCGCGCCGCCGCCGGCCATCACGAGACCGACGGCATGGCCGGTCAGGAGCCGGCCCAGCCGGTCGATGTCGGCGTGCAGGTCGAGCCGTACATGATGATGCTGACCATAGAGTCCGCCCGCCAGCAGGGGTGCCGTCGAGCCGGGCGAGGGCTCATGGCCCTCGTGCAGCAGCACCAGCTCGCGGCGGCGATGGAACACCGCGCCGGCCCGCGCCATCTCGATCTCGAACGGAAGCTTGGTCGGCAGGTCGGAGTCGGCGCTGCGCACCACCACCAGGCAGTCGGCCTGGCGCAGGCAGAGTTCGGTCCAGGGCGTGAGTGTAGGGTCGGCGCGATAGAGGACGAAGGACGATTCCATCTCGCAGCGCGCGAACCACTCCGGCTCCTGGCCCAGGGATTCAGCGCCCAGCAGTTGGACCTGGTTGCCGATCTGGCCGAGGGCGCCGGCCAGCAGCACCGCGAACCGCGCCGCCGGCACATCGGGACCCGATGGCAGGATGGCGAACGTCCTGGGCTGCCGCCGGCGCTTGCCGGGCGGGACGGCGTTGCGCGCCGCGACATATCGCATGAGCGCCGGCAACACCTCGTGGTGCAGCGCGGTCAGGGTGTCGAAATCGGCCCGCGCCAGGCGCCAGACCTCACTGTCGCGCAGCGCCGCGACGCTGCGGGTGCGCTCGCTTTCGGACAGCAGGGACATCTCGCCGACGATGTTGCCGGGCGTGATCTCGGCGATCAGGATCGGCTCTTCGCCCTCGCCGTCCTCGTGCCGGAACACGCCGAGGCAGCCGCTCGCGACCAGATAGACGGCGTCGGCGGCCTCGCCCTGGCGGAACAGCGGCGCACCACCCGGCAGGACGAGCAACGTGAGCTGGTGCTCGACGGCCATCAGGCTCTTGGTGTCGAGGTCGGCGAACAGGGGCGCGTGCTGAAGCGCCCGGCGGAGCCGCAGCCGGGAGGCGTCCTCGCTCGATGCGACGATGCTCACCGGCGGCTGCTCATGGCCCGGTGAGGCCCTTCAGGGCCCAGCCGATCGTCTGGTCGGCGCGGGCCCACACCATCTCCCGCCATTTGTCGCCCGATGGGAAGAAGCGCTCCTTCATGTCGGCCTTCAGCGCGCGGCCCTGCGCCGAGGCAAGGTCGCCGCGCTGGTGCAGCCAGTTGTCGGCCCGCACCGCGCGCAATACCTCGGGCACTGAATAGGTGCCGTATTCCAACGCGATCGACGTCACTTCGGCGTCAGGCAGTTCCTGCGGAAAGGCATCCGTCATGCAGCCCACCACCACCGCCGAGGTCGAGGTGCCGCCTTCCGGCGAGGTCATCTCGTCGCCGTACCAAGCCTTCGAACGGGCGAACGATTTGGCCTGGGGCGACACGGCGCAGATCAACTCGCCATGGCCGAACGGGCCGAGGCCGGTGTGGAAGTCGATGATCCCGACGCGGCGCGCGCGCGCGAGTTCCTCGCGGGCGATGGCACGGATGGTGCGGTTGCTCCAGGTCGGCGCGCTGCCGCCGAAGAAGACGCCGTCGGGATGGCTGTATTGACCGGCGCTGATCGCGCTCTGCAGCCCGAAGGCGCCGTGTTTCTGGGCGTAGGCCGCGAACACCGCTTCGGACTTTGCCGTGCTGGCCTCGTTCCAGTCGCGGGGCAGGACTGCCTCGGCGATGGCGAGGTAACCGTCGTTGGCCGGATAGGCCTTGTCGTGGTCGACGAAGTTGCGGTTGAGGTCGACATTGTCCTCGGTCACCCGGCGGCTCCAGGCGAAGCCGTGGGGATTGAGGGCGTGGATCACCAGCGCCCCGGTATCCTTGGGCAGCCGGCTGGCGCCGCCGGTCCGCAGCCAGGCGATCTCGGCGCCGGAACCGCAATGGCCCTCGACGCCATGCGTGCCGGCGATCAGCACCAGCATGTTGGCGGTATCCGCCGGGCCGAACCGCGCCGTGTCGAGATAGAGGGCTTCGCCGTTAGGCCCGCGCGTCTTGGGATTGAGCCAAGAGCGCAGCGCTCCTCCCGCCTGTGCCGCCGCGGCACAGAACTTGGGGCGCGCGTCGGCATAGCTTTCGGAAAAGCACTCTGGAACAGACGTCATTTATTCCTCCCGCCGCCATCGTAGCCGGTTTGGCGGTGGCGCGGGAAGCGGCTGCGCCTAGCTGTCGTACTTGAGCAGCGTTTCGACCGGCACATTCAGCCGTTTGCGGCCTTCAAGGAAGGTGAGTTCGATCACGCAGGCCGCCGCCGGCACCACGCCGCCGACCTGCTCCAGCAGCTTCACCGCTGCCGCCAGGGTACCGCCAGTGGCCAGCAGGTCGTCGACCAGCACGACGCGCGCGCCCTTCCGGATGGCGTCATTCTGGATCTCGATCGTGTCCGTGCCGTACTCCAGTGCATAGGTGTGCCGAATCGTCGTGCCGGGCAGCTTGCCCTGCTTGCGCATCATCACGAAGCCGGTGCCCAGCGCCAGCGCCAGCGGTGCCGCCAAAAGGAAGCCGCGCGATTCGATGCCGGCCAGCACGTCGGGCTTGTAGGGCCGCAGCATGTCGGCCATCCGCTCGATGGTGGCGTGCCAGGCCTTGGCGTGCGCCAGCAGGGTCGAGATGTCGTAGAACAGGATGCCCGGCTTGGGGAAATCCGGGATCGAGCGGATGTGCTTCTTGAGGTCGATGTCCTTGCTCATGACGCTTCCTGATCAGCTGTAGGCGGGGGGCGGTTCGAAGCTGCGGTATTCCTTCTCCAGCAGCTTGGCGAACTCGATGCAGGTGTAGTCGCCGTACTGCGGCCCGATGATCTGCACGCCGATCGGCAGCCCTTCCTTGCTCTGGCCGATCGGAGCGGCCGTCGAGGGCAGCCAGGTGACGCCGGAATAGCCCGCCCAGAAAATCTGGTCGACCACCGGCACCTTCTTGTTGTTGACCACGATCGTCCGCTTGTGGCGCAGACCCGCCTGGTCGTGCGGGAAGGCTGCCGTCACGGCCACCGGGCACAGCATCAGGTCGTAGTCCTTGAAGAACTCGTCCCAGGCCCAGCGCATCTTGTGGCGCTTCTCGTTGAGCCCCAACCATTCGCGATGTGCCAGCGAATTGCCGCGCTGCATCTGGGCGAAATAGCTCATGTCATCGGGCGGCAGGGTGGCCGCGTCCTTGACGGCCTGCTCGTAGACGGCATCGGTCATGCGGGCCGAGGTCGCCGCGCGCAGCAGGCGAATGTAGACGTCGTTCAGCTCCGTCGTGTCGATCCGGGGCCGCGCCTTGTCGCTCACCTTTGCCTTGTTCTTGGCGAGGAACGACGCAAGCTTCGATATCTGCTCCTGCACCGAATCGTCGACCTCGGCGTTGGGGTCGGTCAGCAGCACGGCGACCTTGAAGTCACGCAGCTTGGTCTTCTTCGAACGCGGCAGGCTGAGCGTCCAGCCGCGGCCGTCGAGCGCGTCGGGGCCGGCCATCGCGTCCATGGCGATCTCGAGATCCTGCGCGCCGCGCGCCAGCGGGCCCACGACGCCGATGTCGCCATAGGCCACGGCACCGGCCAGCGCATGGCCCTTGGGTGAGACGACGCCCCAGCTCGGCTTGTGGCCCCAGACGCCACAATAGTGGGCGGGGTTGCGGATCGAGGCGCCGATGTCGCTACCGGCCTCGATGCCAGTGAGGCCGGCGGCCAGCGCCGCGCCCGAGCCGCCCGACGAGCCGCCCGGCGTGCGGCCAAGGTCCCACGGGTTGTTGGTCGAGCCATAGACCTCGTTGTAGCTCTGCCAGTCGGCGAGGTTCAGCGGGATGTTGGTCTTGCCGAACAGCGTCACGCCGGCCTTCTTCATGCGCTGCACGACCAGCGAGTCGGTCTTGACCATGGCGTCCTTGAAGGCCGGGTCGCCCCAGGTCGTCGGATAACCCGAGATATCGAATGATTCCTTGATGGTCATCGGCACGCCGTGCAGCGGTCCCAGCTTCTTGCCGGCCTTCACCGCCTTGTCGGCCGCCTTGGCCTGCTTGCGGGCGCCCTCGATGTCGGTGGCGATGATGGCGTTGAGTTCGGGATTATAGGCCTCGACCCGCTTGAGATAGAGGTCGAGAAGCTCGACGCAGCCGATCTTCTTCTTCCGGACCGCGGCGGCGAGCTGCTTGGCGGTCTGGAACGGGAGGGCGAGGGACATGTGCGGTATTCTGTGCGGACGATGGACGAGATCTAAGCCCGTACCATATTGTCCCGCCCGACGTGAAGAAACTCCCCGACCGCACCCATAAATTCGCCCTGCCGCTCTGCACGACCTTTTTCATGACCTTCCTGGTCTCGGGCGTGGCGACCTATCGCGTCCTGGGCTGGGACGAGCGCATGATCACCAACTGGATGGCCTCGTGGATGATCTCCTGGGTCATCGCTGCACCCACGATGTATTTCGTGATGCCGATGGTCCGCCGCTTGCTCGATCGAGTGATTACCCCGGGCTAAGGGCGTGGCCGAGGGTGTCGGACGCGGGCGGTCGGCTCGGCGATCAGCGGATCGTCCGGCCAGTAGTGGCGCGGGTAGCGGCCTTTCAGTTCGGCCTTCACGGATTTGTAGCCGGTCGCCCAGAAGCTCGCGAGGTCGCGCGTCACCTGCACCGGCCGCCGCGCCGGCGACAGCAGGTGGACGGTAAGCGCCACCTTGCCGCCGGCGATCCGCGGCGTGTCGCTGAGGCCAAACATCTCCTGTAGGCGCACGGACAGGGAAGGCTCGGCCGGATTGCTGTAGTCGACGGCAACGTGGCTGCCGCTCGGCACCTCGATGTGGGTCGGCACCAGCCGGTCGAGGTCACGCTGCCGGTCCCATGGCACCAGCGCTTTCAGTGCGGCGGCGAGATCGACGCGCGCCAGGTGGTCGCGGCGCGACACGCCGTCGAGGAACGGACCCAGCCACTCCTCCAGGGAGGCAAGCAGAGGCGCGTCGGAAAGATCGGCCCAGCTCTCGTCGTGGCTGCGCATGAACGCCACGCGCTCCCGCCATCTGGCGAGATCGTCGCTCCACGGGAGGGCGCTTGGCCCGAGCTGGCGGATGCCGTCGATCATGGCGGCCTTCAGTTTTTCCGCATCGGGCTTCTGGAGCGGCTTGTCCTCCAGCAGCAGCGCGGCGAGGCGCCGCCGCCGGCGGGCCAGCACCGCGCCGTCGCGCGGGCTCCAGCGCACGATCTCCTCGGCCACGATGCGGTCGGCGTAGAGGTCCTCGATCTCGCCCGCGGTGATGGGGGCGGCGAGGAAGATGCGCGAGTCCTGGGTCGCTCCGTCGAGGTCGGCCACGACCAGGAACTCCTCGTTGGCCATCGGATCACCCTCGGACAGCGCCGCGCCGCGGCCGCCCGACAGCAGGTAGCGTCCCGCCGTGCCGGCGCGGCGGCGGCCGATGCGATCGGGATAGGCCAGCGCCAGCAGTGCGCCGGTCATCGAGCTGTCGGAATCCTTGCCCTGTGTCAGGCGCCGAGCGACTTCGAGGATTTGTCGCGGCGCCTTGCCCGACAGGGCGATGTCGACCCTGTGGCGCAGGTCGGCATCGCGTTGCCCCGGCGGCAGGCGCAGGAAATCGCGCTCGCCCAAGATGGCCACCAGCAGGGCCGCCACCTTGCCCTGGCCCAGCGCGCGGCCCTTGAGGACGAGATGGGCGAGGCGCGGATGCTGGCCGAGGCGCGCCATGGCGCGGCCGTGCGGCGTGATGGCATCGGAGTCATCGATCGCGCCGAGATCGGCCAGCAGCGACCGTGCCGTGGCAAGAGAGGCAGCCGGTGGCGGCGTCAACCACGGCAGACCCGCCGCATCGCCCACACCCCAGGCGGCGAGCTCCAGCGCCAATGGTGCCAGATCGGCATCGAGAATTTCCGGCGGTGTGAACGGCAGCAGGCCGCGTTCGGCTTCTGCCGTCCACAGCCGGTAGCACACGCCGGGCTCGAGGCGGCCGGCACGGCCACGGCGCTGGTCGGCCGAGGCCTGGCTGACGCGCACCGTCTCGAGCCGCGTCATGCCCGAGCGCGGCGAGAAGCGCGGCACCCGCATCAGGCCGGAGTCGATCACGATCCGCACGCCTTCGATGGTGAGGCTGGTCTCGGCGATCGCGGTCGCCAGCACGACCTTGCGCCGGCCTGGGGGCGATGGCGCGATGGCGCGGTCCTGGTCCTGGGCCGAGAGATCGCCATAAAGCGGCGCGATGTCGATGTTGGGCCCCAGCCCCTGCAACCGCTCCTCGACACGGCGGATCTCGCCGACGCCCGGCAGGAACACAAGGGCGCTGCCGCTCTCCTCGTCCAGTGCCCGTCGGATTGCGATCGCGACCGTGTCCTCGAT